>Ga0163180_10002244_pt1 | contig 10816 bp, 6 predicted proteins | sample AtlANTMetagenome_2_FD_109647 | JGI IMG/M metagenome (GOLD analysis project Ga0163180, IMG submission 109647) | Marine eukaryotic phytoplankton communities from the Atlantic Ocean - Atlantic ANT 4 Metagenome | ecosystem: Environmental > Aquatic > Marine > Oceanic | place: North Atlantic Ocean...
CTGCGGGCGCAGCGGGATGGGATTTCTATAGTTTAAATAATAATAATAATATCCCGTCTGGGTGCACCACGTATGTTGCGTCAGGCGCTGAACCAAGGGTTTATTGGAACACGAAGGAAGGTAAAACCACTGGATACTCAAATACGATTAACAAAATGTGCAAGTGCCTGGTGGAATTTCACTCATGGGACGACCAGGCTAACCCTAAACAGTGTCGGTACGATCCCGTTTGTGGCTTACCTGATACCGAAGCAAAATGCCAACTCGCGGCAGCATTTTTTGATCACAACAGCATTGATGCGTGGGCTGGCGAGGTGCATAGCGACTGGGAGACTAGAAGACCGCCGGGATGTTTCTTTCACAACCAAGGCGGGACCGTTCCGGTTGTTCAGTGGAATCCCACTACCACCGGCGGCGATACCAGCAAATCTGGGTATTTAGATACAAATGGTAGAATTAATTATGCGACTGCCTGGAGCAATGCGCCGGGGCCGTCGGACTATGCTGCCGTGGGCTGCACGTGCGACGCCATGTTAGAAAAATGGACTGGAACCGCCTGCGTAAACATATGCGACGCCGCCGCCAAGGCCGCCTGTGCCGCCGCTGGCAAGAAAGAGTGCGCCTCTGGGTCCACGACGTGCGGTGATTGCTTGGACGGATACGAAGAAGCGGATGGTGATGCCTGCGTGCGCACAAACGCCGGACTTCTGACGGCACTTGAGTCGTGCGACAACACCGTTTTGCCGGATCTGCAAGCCAAGGTAGACTGCTCCTAAATAATAAAATTATAATTATTCATTCATTCATTCATTCATTCTTATCACTCAACGAGGCCAGAAAAAAGGCGGCCCGCAGAAACTCTCTTCCATCTTCCGTACTTAACCCTGCGACGACGGTCGCCGCTTTTTCTCCCAGTACTTTACCTGCGCGATCAATCTTGCGCGCGCCGGCGGCCACCTCCGTCAGGCTGTCCCACGGGATGGCCTGCGGTGAGGTTACGGACCCATTCGGGGACCCATTCGGGGACCCATTCGATTCCTTCTGCTCAGGTTTTTCGGTGGTTTCAGAAGTTCCGAAAAAGGGTATTCTCGGGAAGGCCGTGGTCGCCATCGAACCCTAACTGTATATACTGAATTCCGATTTTCCCTCAGGGTAGAAGGTGTTCTCGAACCCTGAGAAACACCAGTCCCCCTATTTTAAACCCCACACGCAGACACACTTATACTCCATGTCCGGCATCCTCTTCGACCCCAACGGCGAGCTCATCGATCCGTGTGCGCACCCGGACGACATCGTGGCACAGATGAACGGCGATCCGCCGTCACTGGGCAACCCCCGGCCGCTGAAGCGCACGAAGACCATGAAGACCACGCAGAGCGGCGACGGCGCGGCGGCGGCCAAGAAACCCGAGAAGCCCAAGAAGGTCGAGGTGGGGAGGGCGTACGAGCGCGGCAATTTCGTCTACATTGTGCAGCACACAGACAAATATCATGTGTGGGCGTTCCAACTTCACGTTTGGGACGGAGTGGCGAAAGAGGGCTACCGCATCCGCGTTCACAACGTCGTCGGAGGATGCACCGTGAAGTTCAACCACGGCGATCTCGACCCGACCACCGTCGTGGAGCTCACGCAGCCGTGGATGACGAACATCGTCACGGCCATCCCGGGCGTCGCAACCACGCGCGGCGCGTTGCAGTGGATTGTCGCGCAAAAGGACAAAGAAATCCTTATGAACAGCGCATACCCGTATCGGGTCGTCAAACCCACGGCGGAGGAGCTCGCCGCGCCGCCGGTGGCGCAGTTTGAGTACAACGGGGACAACGTGCTCATGGCGTACAAACACCTTTTGTTTGAGGTGCGCCTGCGTGACGGGGGGGAGGAAGCCAACCTCTACCCGGGGAACGCGTTTACGGCAGAAACACTGCGCGGGACGACCAGGCACGACGCGTTCCCCCGCGGTTACGTTCAGAAGATCGAGGGGGACAAGATTACCTTTCATTACGGCAGCGCCGAGCGCGGAAACGAGCGCGGGGGCGCGTACAAACAAGTCAAGGTGGAGGCGGCGTTCCAGGCCGACGAGAACAGCAAGACGATCCTGAAGATGTTCGAGAATTGGGAATAATATAATGAAATGTTACATATCTTTTTATTTCTTATGTATCCTTCTTGGGTTTCTTGCCCTTTGAACTGGACGACGCGCCTTTCCTCTTGCTACCCTTTTTGCTCTTGCGCAACTCTTTCTGCCAGTCTTTCACCACGCGGGTCGGCGGTGTATACTTACTCCCTTTTTCATCGCGGCGTTTTGCACATTGTATGCACTTTTCATTTTCAGGCGCGGCGTCGATGAAAATAAAGGGGCGTGTGCAGTTTTCGCACAGACGTACGGGCGTGGACTCCCCCTTCAAAAGACACTGCATCCATTTGAGTTTTTCTTGCCGCAGCACTCCCCGTTCTTCTCTCTTTTCATTCTTCTTCAACGCCCACTGAGCCGGCTCCTCCAGAACCCTGAAAAACTCTTCGTTTGCCGCCTCTTCCAGAAATTCGTCAATGTCCCTGTTGAGTAGTATGTCGTATATTTTGAATTTCTCGTCTGCAAGCCGCTCTGCAAACTTACGCATCACATATTGAGCCCCGGAAACAATGTCAAAATCGTAGAAGTCTCTGACGTCCACACCAAGTTTTGCGGCTTCTAGAATACGTTGAATTCTCCGCTCCTTTGCATCATTAAGTTTCAGCTTCTCTGCATCAGTAAGTTCTTCATCCTTTGTTAGACTTTTATCAACTTGTTTCAAAAAGTCCAAAGCTTCCTCGGCTCTTTGTTTGGCGGCTTCCTTCACCATACTAAGATCTAGTTTCCACGCACTCTCCTCTTTCGTCTCTTTCTTTTCTTTTCCCGTGACGCTATCCTTTTCGCGTTCGACACGTTGGAAAATCTCTACGCGGTACTGTTCCAATATGTACTTAATGCGTCGCTTCAGAATTTTTGTTTCTTTCGTGTTGTTGACTTCCACTATTCTCATTTTTTCGAATATTTGTTGTGCAAAGTCACGCAGTTTAATGGAAGAGTTGGATCTGTTGCGCTTCATGAAGTTCTCGTACTTCGCGTTGGTCGCAAAAAACGTAGTTTGTGGTATGGACACACCTAACTTTTGGAGCTCTTCTCCAAGTTCCTCTACAGTTTTTTTCTCAAGCTCATTCTTGTCGGGTGCTGCCGCGGCCGATGGCGCCGGTGTTGGTGTTTTGCCCTCGCCTTCAGATAGTTCTTCTTCTTCTCCGTAATTATGTTTTGCCAAGAGTTCCCTGTACAAAGCGTCTACCAAAATAGACTTTTGTTGGTCCTTGTCCTTGGGATTACTATTCATATCTTCAGAATCCTCTAAAATCTCTGGGTCCAATTCTTCCCAATCTTTTTTATTCTGTGCAGTTTGATGCACCCTATGAATCCTCTCCATGATGTCTATTTCAACAATCACATCGCCCATCTCACGCTCTCCCCTCGCTTTTACTTCTTGAAACTCTTTCATCCATAGTTTGTTCAGGTCGCTCACCCCGTTTGGAAACAGGGTGTCTCCCAGCACCTTTTCGAACTCGTCTTTGAACGTTATTGTTTTTTCGTCGCCAGGAATCACAATAGGATCCCACAACGGATCAAACGGCTCGCGTCCCAGAGACAGAATGCGCCCATGCCACACCCGTGTGTACCCCATCGGTATTTCAATCACAGGCAGGGATTCACCTTTCCACCATTTTTCGTCAAGTGTGTGCACGTCGAGCATATCCTTTGCCCAATCCGGATTAATCTTGTTGTATGACGCTTTTGCGTACCCAGTAACTGTCTTCCAATCTTCATCTGTGCGGTGAGTGTACCCGTGTTCTCTAAACTCCCTTGTATGTTTGTGCGCCTGAAATTTTGTGAAAAATTCACCTTGTTGGTAGGCGTCAACAATTTTATTTTCCTTTGCGCCAAATTTAAATTTTTCACTCTCCGTCATTTTATGTGGATTGGGGCAGAAGCACAGGTATTTATCGTTCAATTCCCCTCGGTCCGTAGGGTGAATGTCGGGGAAATCTACAAAGGCGTGACCCATTCTAGAACGCGAGGCGTCGCGCCAACCTATGTCTTCTTTAGTCCCGTCTTCATGTGTGATTCTCGGCATTTTTTTGACCCCCATTTTTATAAGGCTATGATTTCGGGCATCCTTTAAATAATCTGTCTCCTCGCCCTTTATGACGTCGTCAGTGCTGTCGTCCACATCCACAATGTCTTCGGGCACATCATAAATGTTGAAATCGTCCGAAAGACATCTAGTGCCGAATTTTGGACTGAAGTACATTGTCTCCAAGAAAACAAAGGGTGACGCTTCTTCCTTTTCCGTTTCTTGCTTTTTCTGAACAAAAAGATCGGGCATCGTCATCTTGGTAGCGGTGATACGTTTGTAGAGCCCCTCCTTCAAACCAAAAAACTGCTCTGGCACCATGGAAACTTGTGAGCGGCGGGTTTGTCCTTTGATATCGTCTTTTTTTGTGAGACATTTGGCATCAACCATTTTACCAAACAAATACTTACGGTACCCTTTGCACACTCCCTCATGCACTTTGTACCCCGCATCGTCTGCGCCTTTGATCCTTTCAACAATTTGGAGAATTGGGTTGTACTCATCAAAGAGTTCCATTTCTTTCGTGTCGCCCCTCCCCTTTTCCAAAAATGTCTCGATGATTTTGTACTTGATTTTAATTCTGTGGAAAGTTTCTTTGTCGTCTTTAAACGGCACTTGGAAAAAACGCTGCGCAAAATCTTGTACATCGGCGTGGTCGTTGATGTCCCACATCTGCTCTTTTTCTTCAGCTGCCTTCACCTGCCGTCGAATAATGTCATTGATCCCGTCCCTGCCTTCCTCGCCAAACCACTCGACCTCGAAATCACCCCAAAATCCTTCTGGAAATTCTTTCTCACCCTTTTGTGCCGCAGTCTCCCACCACTTTGAGCTTCGAAACTGTTCGATATCTCTCTTCATTCTGCGAAAAAAATCGTGCACCCATATTTTGTCGTCCTCCCAGTTTAAATTCAACCAAGATGTTGGGTCGTTCGGCGCACACAAAAATATCAACCGCACGGCTTTCATGACCTCTAACTTGTAAGGGTCAATCGTATCCACACTGAAGTCTTTGGGAAGAACGTGCTGGTACGAATCTCTTGCCTTTTTTAATCTTTTTTGTAGTTTGGTCGAGTTTTTATGTTTGTTAAGGTACGAAGCAAGATTTGCATACGCTTCTTCTAAAGAAACGTACACGGACTTATTTTCACGAGTGTCATGCAATTTCACACAGTTCGTCAAACTTCTGAACATGGCGGTCTGCACGGCTTGCGAAGCCCAATGAAAGTGATACCCGTTTCCTTTAAAATCAGGTCTCGGAAATGCGCCCAACGCTTTTAAACGTTTATGTGTGCGAATCTGACTCTGGCTCTCGCCTGTTACCTCCCAATAGGGATTCTGGAGATTGACGTGCAATTGGAATCTATTCCACAATGCCTTCTGGGTTTCTTCTTCTTCTTCTTCTTCTTCTTCCTCGTTGAGCCTGCGGCCGCGCAAATACTTCTTGATTTTTCTATTTGTAAACATATTGTACAACGTTTCAAACTCACCCACAAAGTTTCGTACTTTTTCGACGCTGTTTCCTATTTCCCACATCTCCTTCTCGGCTATCTCCCCTCGAATAATTTTGTTGATCCCTTCCTCGCCTTCCTTGCCAAACCACCTAATTTTCATGGTGTCGTCGCCCAGTTCGGCAAGCTCCTCTTCATTCAATTCTTCACGCCTCACTTTCTCCAGAGTTTTCCAAAATTTTTTGTCCCACGTTTCGGTGAAGTATTCTTCACCCTCCTTTGCCAATGCCGCCCACCACTCGGAAGTAAACATTGCAATGTTGTCGTCCTCCTCTTCTTCGTCCTCTTCGTCCCCCTCCTCGCTGTCCTCTTTATTCCACGTTCCGTCTTCCTGCCACGGTTTATCTTTGATACCGTATACAGCCGCAAAGAAACCCTGCTTCTCCTTGAGAAACTCTTGTTTTTCTTCTGATGCATCTTCTAGTTTCTCAAGTTCTTTAAGTTGAAATCTTGCTTCCTGCAGTTGCTCTTGCAGATTTATGTCGTCGGCGTTTGGTATAAGTTGATCCCATCGAAACCCGTCCGGAAACAGTGGTGGCTTCGAAAACTTATTCCACTTTGCAACAAGGTCCGCAAATTCCTCCTGCACCCTAACTCTTGTCGTGGTTTCTTCCAAAACCTCCATTTTTTTGGCCAACCGCCATTTAAAAAAACCGATCTGCTCTGGCCTCGACAAATCAATCTTAATATACTGTTTCATTTCCTCCTGATAATGCCGAAGTATCTTGTTTTCCTCCGCGAGAATGCCGTACACATCGATGTTTCGTAAAATACCTTTGATGCGTGTCAACATAGGGTGCTCCTCCCCGTCGTCCTCTTCCACAGCACCTCCAAACATCTTAGCGTCCTCACGCACTTGTTTGTCCTCGATGTAGGCACCCTCGCATGCTCGGAAGTATTCAACTTTTCGATATTTATCAAGAACTTTAGAATCCTTGCCTTCAAGAATGCTTACCAGCTTATCAAAAATGCTTTTTGCTAGTTCCTTTGCCCTTTGCCTTTTCGTATCTTCAATGTTCCGACATTTGTCTATCTCCGCTTTGAAAAAAGTCTTCCACCAACGATTATTCTTTTCGGCAGTTGTCAGAGATGTCTTTTTGCCCTCGTCGTCCTCGTCGTCCTCGTCGTCCTCGTCGTCCTCGGACTCCTCCTCGTCGTCGTCGGACTCCTCCTCAAACTTGATGTCATATGTGCCATCCCTGTTGACCCGGGTGATCTTACCCTTGAAATACTTGGTCCAACCTGCGCATTTCGCCTCCACTTTATTGCCCTCGCGAATCTTAGATGATGACGATCCACGGTCACTCTTACGATCTCGGTCTTTCTCAAGGGAACGCACACAACCCGGATCCACACTGCGTTTCACCTCACCATCCTTGGGCTCCTCCTCCTCGTCGTCCTTCCACAGCTCCAGGGTTTCGGGTGGATTGTCAAATGTCAGTTCGTCACCCATCGTATCGCCTTCGATGGGTGGCGCACTTTGTGTATATATACGACGCGGTTTTTTCAATGCCACCCGCCATGAGCGTGTTCGCAGCCGAGGCGAAAAGACAGTGGCAGGAAAGAGAGGAAGCCGTAGCGGCGGCCGGGGGAGAGGTGCAGTACCTGCAAGCGCTTCGCCTCCAAAAGGTCTTCGACGCCAAGAGACGGCAGACAGAGAGAGCACGGGAGGCGGAAAGAGCGCGCCAAGCGCGAGAGGAGGCGCAGCGGGCGCAGCAAGCGTTGAACGAACGTCTTGCGCGCATGGGGCTTACCAGGGTGCAGGTGGTGGGTCTGGAGCCAAAACAACCCGGAGAAAGCGCTGCACAGTACAAAAAGCGCATCAAAGAGCACCTCCAAAAAAAAAGATTGGAAAATGCTCCAAATTAAGATAACGCCAACATGGTATCAAATCTCCACGTCAAACACGGCGACGCCCCGCACTTCAAAATCTACGCCGGCGTCGCGCGCGAGCTGGGTGGCCGCGAGGTTGATTTCCAGAGCATCCCAGTCTGTCTGCTTTCCGACAAACGTCGACACGAACGCCTCCCCCAGAGTGGCGGTCGCCTCCGCCAAGTCCGCTTCGCTGTAACCCTTGGACCCGGCACAGTACATGTTGCAGCCGCCCACGGAAGCGCACCTCAACTCAAACTTATCCTGATCTATCAAGGGTTTCCACTGCTTCGGAAACACGCGCTTGTGTGTCTTCCAACACTTGCCGTCCGGCTTCAAAACCACCGCCTTGTCGGGGTTTCGGCGCAGCATCTTGGAGATTCTGCGGACCCCGGGGAACTCCATGCTTCTCAGACACAGTGCGGTTGTGGTGTCTGGCGCCACTGGATTATTTTTTCCAAAAAGGATCGTTAAAATTTTTAATTACACGCATTGTAGCCGTAAATGCAGTATTCTGAAGCTTCAATAACCTCAAATAATATTATTTTTCAAAAATTCACTTTTGATTTTTGCCGTGCTATTGTGTACTTCTAAGTATGTGTAATATTCTGAAGCTTCCACACACACTTTTCAACATTTTAAATATTTATTTTTTTATCGTGTCACTATGTACTTTTAAGTATGTGAAATATTCTGAAGCTTCAAAAAGGATATTTATTTTTTTGTTTGCTGATGCCTCAGCATATTTCGTCTACTATATACACTGCGCTGTTTGCCCACACGAAATATCGGGATGAGCATGCTTCGAATAACACTAACAAGTTTATTGGATGATCATGACGGTCACTATAAGCTAAGTACTGCAAGTTATCTCTGTCTGTATCTTAACCAATTAAAAAATTCTCGTCGAATATCTTCATTTAAATATGAACAAAGGCATTCTCGCCTCGGGAAGTATGTAGAAGAGTATGTAGACAGAATTGACGGCATACCAATTTGGAAAGAAGACGTGTTCCCAGAGAATCAGAATAGTGTGATAAGATTCATAAACATCATCCGTCCTGGTGTCTACGTCCTTCCCAGAGCAGCTGCTGTGTTGTGGGTGCAACAACAGCCCTACCAGCAGCTTGACCAATGGCCGCCTCCGCAGTCTTACCAGCAGCCTGACCAATGGCCGCCTCTCGGAGTGCCTCGTGGACCGCCACCTGGGCTGTCTCGTGGACCGCCTCGTGGACCGCCTCTCGGACCGCCTCGTGGACCGCCTCGTGGACCGCCTCTCGGACCGCCTCGTGGACCGCCTCTCGGACCGCCTCGTGGACCGCCACCTGGACTGCTTTCCGGACCTGTTGGGGGGGAGGGCTGGTTTCAGAAATTACAAACATTACCCGAATATAATGACGAAGACATATACAAACCCCAACCGAAACCGAAGCAACAACAAAAGAGGCAAAAGGCAGGGGGGCGCAACAAAAGTTGGCGATACAATAAAGTAAGCAAAGATGGCACTGACACTCGATGGTCTACGTATACCCGGCCAAGCAACAATGAGCTAATGTATAGTTTTACAACCGCAAAGGGGTACACGATCGATAAGAATAGAGTAGCTGAGATTCTCAAGGTACTTGGTAGAAAAAAGGTACCTGGAGAAGACGAAACCCATTTTTTTCGTCCTGTCGAGGAAGCTCTAGTGACAGCGTACGAAAATAAAATAGCAGAAGCGGAGGCGACCAAAAAGAAAAGGAGGGAGGACAAAGCGGCCAAGGCAGAAAGGACAAAAGAGAAAGCGGCCAAGAAGGCGGCGGCCAAAAAGAAGGCGGCGGAGGACAAGTCGGCAAGGGCGGCCGAGGCAAAGGCAAAAAAGAAGGCAAAGGAGGCAGCCAAGGCAGAAAGGGCTAAGAAGAAAGCGGCCGAGGCAAAGGCAAAAAAGAAGGCAAAGGAAGCAGCCAAGGCAGAAAGGGCTAAGAAGAAAGCGGACGAGGCAAAGGCAAGAAAGACGGCAAAAGCGGCCAAGGTGGTGGCAAGAAGAGAGGATGCGGCAACAAAAAGGAAAGCAAATGCGGCCAAGAAACAGAAACAGAAGAATTTATCACGAATTTACGGAAAGAAAACAATTGAAGACAAGATCATTACAGACAAGATGGCAGACATTCTGACATCACGCTTTTACGACGTCAACGATCTTCACACATACCGACCGGAGAAAATTAGCCCTGTCCTCACCGCAGAAGAGTGGTGGATACAAAAACAAAAGGACGAGCGGGAGGACGAGCGGGAGGACAAACGGCTAGACCCTCTTATTTTTAGGAGAAACAAAAAAAAAGAATGGAATGAAAAACCCGACCAAGAAACCCACACGAGTGAAGTCAAACAGTGGAAGGATGGAAAAGAGAAAAAATACAAGGAAGAGATGAAAAAACTGCTCAACTTTCCCGAATATACAAGGTGCGAATTCAGCACCACAAAGATGATTCAAACAATTACGTTTGTTCACGTGATTTACGTGATGGTCTCTGGCGAAAACAAAAGAGATTCAAAAGGATTGAAACGCGCGCAATACCAGGTAGATCAAATAAAGAGTGTTGCGGGGACATGTAAAAACACGACTCATCTGGTTGCTTTTGTAGAAGGGAAAAAAGTGGACAGGAAGTTTAAAATCGACAACGACGAACTCTACAATCTTCTTGGTTACATGTGTTATTTTGCCGCAACGGTGCCGCAAAAGGGGAAAAAAAGACCAGCAGGGATAGGTCTCATGGAGTATCTCATCACAGACGACCCAAGGCGTACGTGGAGCGTTTGCGATGACTTCCTAGGTTCTTTTTTCGGTGGGCATGAAGATACCAAAAGAGAGATGTGCATGGTGTGCAATTCACCAAGCCGCCTCATTGTAGAAGAACACAAAACAACCACTAATCAAAAACTACACACAATGCTGAAAACAACAAAAGGATGGAAACGCATCCTGATATCGGACCACATGTCTTTGTTCATGGAAGGCAGAAGAAAACCATTTCTCGGCACAATTGGAGAGCTTGACGAAGAGGTTCTGGGTGTTTTTGTAGAAGGTCTCAAAAATAAAAACGTTCTGGAGCGTTCCACCAGACGACTGAAGCCAAGATCTGGCCCTGGCTCTGGCTCTGACTCTGATGACTCAGACGATGATGGATTATTAACGAGTCACAGCAAAACGGTCTTGAAGACCAAAAGCAAAGCGGTCTTGAAGACCAAAAAAAAGCGGAATGTACTTCATGACTCCGATGACTCCGATGACTCCGATGA
>Ga0163180_10002245_pt1 | contig 10816 bp, 8 predicted proteins | sample AtlANTMetagenome_2_FD_109647 | JGI IMG/M metagenome (GOLD analysis project Ga0163180, IMG submission 109647) | Marine eukaryotic phytoplankton communities from the Atlantic Ocean - Atlantic ANT 4 Metagenome | ecosystem: Environmental > Aquatic > Marine > Oceanic | place: North Atlantic Ocean...
ATTCCCGTCCGGGCCTTCAATGTCTTCTTCGGGCTCGGCATCCCGAAGCCGATCCAGAGCGAGGGCTTCGATAGTGTCCTGGAGCCGCTCAAGCCCCTGCGCGACAAACTTCTCATCATGCGGGAAGTGGACCAGGTCCGCTGTGATGAAAGTGGAATCAATGCCCACTTCGACGGAGCCTCGGGAGCCTTCACCGCCACCCCCCCCAACGGCTCGGCAAAATCGGGCGGGGCCTCTCTCGATCAGATGATCCGCCGCGGCGTCTACCCCGGGGGGGTGCCTGCCGGAATGGTCCCTACTCTGATCGGAGGCACCTATTTCCGTCGTAGCCGGGTGAGCCGCTACGTCCATTCCTACAACCCGGATGGCACGGTCGCCGCCACCATGCAGGAACGCCCACGAGACCTCTTTGAGCGGGTCTTCGGCTCGGTCATCATTGACGACAAGGATCCCGATGCCCGCCGCACTCGCCTCAGGCGCAGCGTGCTTGACTCAGTGGTCGACGAATACCGCTACTACACCGGCAACAACTCTCCACTGGGGTCCGTTTCCAGGGCCCGCGTCACGGAACACCTCGAGCGCATCCGGGAATATGAAGAGAGAGCCTACAGCTTCGAGCGCGGAAAGGAGGGACCGGAGCGACCTCCCCGTTCCCAGGTTCTCCATGGGGGTTCAGCCGACCCCGGTGGACAGGGTATCGACATCACCCTCGAGGAACTCACAACCGAATGGCGGTTGATGGCCGACCTCTACGCCCTTGCTATCGAGACGGATCGCGTCCGCTTTGGCTCACTTACTTTCCTCGCTGCTGGGGAGCGGATCCGCCTGACCGGGGACTACCACTATGATGGGCGCAAGATATTCACCTTCGATGATGCCCGTCAGCAAAACGCCACGGGTGACAAGGGCTGCAGCCATGAATGGTGGCATAAGTTCAATGAGAACCGGAAAAACGAAGCCCTCCGGGCCCACGCCCATATGAAAATGCGCGAGGTTGCCTACTTTCTCCAGCGACTGAGTGAAACAAAAGAAGCCAACAACAGAAGCATTCTTGAGAATTCGCTCTTCACCCTGTCCACCGAGTCGGGTGACGGGCGCCACAACAACGTAAAACGCGAGCTCTCGGGGGTCTTCCATGCAATCACCAGCGCAAATGGACGCTTCAAGACCGGTGAGGTCATGGACGTGGGGGCGGAAGGCCTGGACGTCTACAACACCATGATCCACGCCATGGGCGCTCCCGGTCGACTGGGCCCCGGAAACCGGAAAGGCCAGATTGTCGACCAGATCCGGGCCTAGAACCCGTCAAACCCGGTCCAACTACACCCGCCCCATGAGGATTCTTCCGCTCCTTCCCATCCTCTTCCTCAGCGTTCCCCTGGCGGCGAACCCGAAAGGGAATGCCAGGTACAACGTTCTATTCCTGATCTCCGACGATCTCACCTACACCGCCCTTTCCTGCTACGGCAACAAGGTCTGTAAGACCCCTAACATTGATCGTCTCGCCGCGCGTGGGACACGCTTCACCAGAGCCTACTGCCAGGGCACCTACTGCGGCCCCTCCCGGGCTTCCTTCATGTCGGGCTACTACCCCCACGCCACCGGGGAACTGGGCTATCGCAATCCCCGGCCCCGGATCGGTGACCGGGCCACATGGTCCCAGCACTTCATCAACAATGGATACCACGCCTCCCGGGTGAGTAAGATCTATCACATGGGAGTTCCCGGTGGGATCGAGGGCGGAGGTCACGGCGCTGATGACGAGGCCTCCTGGACCGAGCGATTCAACAGCAAGGGTCCTGAGTGGAGAGCCCCCGGTGACGGAGAAACCCTCCAGAACAATCCCGACGGGAAAAAACCCGCCGTAGGCGGAAACACCTTCGTGGTGGTGGAGGCCGACGGAGATGATCTCGTCCACTCTGACGGCAGGACCGCGGCCAAGGCCTGCAAGCTCATCGCAGAGCGGAAGAACTCAAAGCAACCCTTCTGGCTCGGGGTAGGCTTCGTCCGACCACACGTTCCTTTTGTCGCTCCACGTTCCTATTACTCACCCTTCAAGCCCTACAGCAGGATGATCCTCCCACCCAAGGTCGAGGGCGACTGGGAAGACATCCCCAAGGCCGGCATCAATTACTGCACCAGTGCCAACATGAAAATGGACGTCCGAAGGCAGAAGAAGGCCATCGGAGGCTACTATGCCTCGGTGGCCTACATGGATGCCCAGGTGGGCAAGGTGCTTGATGCGCTGGACGATGCCGGTCTCACCGACCGCACCATCATCATCTTTACCAGTGACCACGGCTTTCACCTCGGCGAGCACGATTTCTGGGCCAAGGTCAGCCTGCGGGATGAATCTGCCGGCGTTCCTCTCATCATCTGTGTGCCGGGGAAGAAACCCGCAGTCTGCCATTCCTTTGTCGAACTGCTGGACCTCTATCCCACCACCGCCGCCCTCTGTGGCCTTGAGGTTCCCGGGCGCCTTCAGGGAAAGGACATATCCAGCATGCTTGATGACCCGGGGCACAAGGTCCGTGAGGAGGCCTTCTGCGTGGCGCCAATGCGCAGGGGATTTCTCCTGCGTAACCGGAACTGGGCCTATCTTCAGTACGGCGAGGATGCCAGCGGGGGACGGGAGTTATTTGACATGATCAGGGACCCCGGACAATTCACCAACCTCGCTGAGGAGCCTTTGCACGCCGAAACTTCCCTCGCATTCCAGAATCGCCTCAAAGCCAGATTGCAGGCCGTCCGTAAAAACGACCTCGATATCGATTACAGGGGGGCAGGGAAATCGCGAAAGCGCCAATAGCACTACAGGACCTCCCCTGCCCGGACCGCTCGCTACTTGCTCCCGGCCTCAATCATGGCCTAGACTGTCATCATCAGCACATCCCAGAACGCTCCCAACGCCACCATGGCCGTTTTCCTCGACTTGGAAAACATTGCCATCGGTGCCCGTGACGCCCGCTATCCAACCTTCTCAATCACCAAGGTTCTTGAACGGCTTTTTCTGAAGGGCCACATTGTCCTGAAAAAAGCTTACTGCGATTTCTCCCGCTTCAAGGAGTTCAAGCGCGACCTGCACGATGCGGCCTTCGAACTCATCGAGATTCCGCACTTCCGGCAGTCGGGAAAGAATTCCGCCGATATCCGCATGGTGGTTGACGCCCTCGACCTCTGTTACACCAAGGGACACGTCGACACCTTCGTCATCATCTCCGGAGACTCTGACTTTTCGCCTCTCGTCAGCAAGTTGCGCGAAAACGCCAAAACCGTGATCGGGATCGGGGTTAAAAACTCGAGCTCTGACCTCTTCATCAAGAATTGCGATGAGTTCATCTACTACGACGACCTCGTTCGAAAGGCTCCCGCCAAGAAGGCCACCCGGAAGAGAACTGTTCGCAAGACCGCGAAAAAGAAGACCGCAAAGAGAACGCCTTCCGACGGACCAACCACCGAGGAGGCTCTCGACCAGGTGGCTGACACCTTCGAGGCACTCCTCGAGGAACGGAACAGCGACGAGGCCATCTGGGGGTCCATGATCAAGCAGGCCCTCAAGCGCCGGAACCCGGGCTTCAACGAACGAGCCCACGGTTTCAGGTCCTTCAACGAGGTTCTTCTGGAAGCAGAGGAAAGCGGACTCCTGAAACTTGAAGCGGATGAACCATCCGGAGGATATACCGTCCACCCGGCCTGAGCTTTCCTCACCTGCCCACCGCAGGCCCCGTCACGCACTAAGTTACATTTGTGTAGACCGCCTGCACATCCTCATCGTCTTCCAGCTTGTCGATGAGGGATTCTATCTCATCCAGCTGGGCTTCGCTGAACTCCTGGGGATTATTCGGGATCCGCTGCAGGCTCGCCTTGCTCAACTCGATTCCCAATTCCTCGCAACCCTGTGAGAGCGACCCGAAGTTGGTAAAGTCCCCATACACGAAGACAGTGCCCCCATTCTCCTCCATTTCCTCCAGTCCGTGATCGATGAGCTCCAGTTCGATCTCCTCGAGATCATGGCTCTCCTTCTTTTCGAACTGAATCACGGCTTTACGATCGAAAAGAAACTGCAACGACCCGGTATTCAGCATCTCCCCGCCCGCCTTGTTGATGGGAGTGCGGACGTTGGTAATGGTCCGGTTCGTGTTGTCCGTGGCCGTCTCAATAAAGAGCATGACCCCATGGGGGCCCTTGGCCTCGTAATTGACCTCCGAAATATCGGCCATGTCCTTGCCCGCAGCCCGCTTGATTGCGGTCTCGATGTTGTCCTTGGGCATGTTCTGCGCCTTGGCGTTCAGAATTGCGGTCCGCAGCTTCGAGTTGCTGTCCGGGTCAGGGCCACTCTCCTTGACCGCCATCGTGATGGTCCTCGCCAGCTTGGGGAAAACCTTCGACATCTTGTCCCACCGCTTTTCCTTGGCGGCCCGCCGATACTCAAATGCACGTCCCATAGGCAGAAGGAATGTAGGGGGTGCTCCCATCCCATCTCAAACCACAAATTCCGGATTTTCAGGTTTCGTCCAAAGCCATTCCCGTTCAGACAATGGTTCCCTGCATCATGAAGACCCGATATGAACTCCTGCACCCCCCCCTGAACGGGCCCTTTCCTCCGGAGCGGGTGGCCGACCCCACCTTTGACCTCGTGGTGGCTGAACTGGAAAAAGCCCGGGAAAGCGTGGAAATCTTCATGTATGTCTGGCGCGCGGACGAAGCTGGCATCCGCGTAGGAGAAGCGGTTCTCGCCGCTGCTGAACGCGGGGTGAAGGTCCGGGTCATCAAGGACATCGGAGCCATCATGTGCGAGGTCATCGAAATGAACCGCAAACCTTTCTTTCCGCGCAGGATCTCTCTCCTCAAGCGGATCATCTACAAGATCATCGGGCGTACGTTTCCTGATACCTTCGTCGAGGACGAATATAACCAGGAGCTTGGAGCCGTCCTCCTCTCTCATCCCAACGTCACGGTAGATTGGATTAACAAGACCCACACCAAGTATTACGTCTTCGACGAACGGCTCCTCGTCACCGGCAGCATCAATATCGAGGACCGCCACCAGAACTACTTCGATTACATGGTGGCCCTTGATGACCCTGAGCTTGTTCAGCGCCTGCGGATGCGCATGGCAGGCGAGACCCCCTGCGACCCCGGGCGCAACATCGACTTCCTGTGCAACACCCACCGGGAGGGGGAGGAATCGGTTTTCGAGATCAAGCCCGAGGTCCTGCGCTGCATCGAGGCCGCCAGGGAATCGATTTACGTCGAGGTCGCCTATATCGGGGATCCGGAATTCGCAGACGCCCTGGTGGCCGCAACCAGACGCGGAATCCGTGTCACCATTCTCTTCTCCCGGGAGGCCAACATCGGCAATGATGTCAATTACTGGGCCATTCACGACCTTTACACCCGGGCGCCCGTCGAAGTCTACCTCACCGACACCATGATTCATGCCAAGCTGCTGCTCTTCGACGACGAAGTGATCATGACCGGCTCCTGCAACATGAACATCTTCTCGCTCCAGAAAGCCGCCGAACTGAACCTCATCATCCGCAATGAACCAGAGTTGACTGGCGCGATCCGATCCCTCATTGCGAAACGAATCGAGTCCAGTAACCGGGTGACGTCGGCAGAAGAGCTGGCAGGCTTCAATCCCATTCTCGCCCCCCTCCAGCAACTCCACCAGAAGCTGAATCCAAATTAGAGTGTTCAGGGCCGATTGTTCCCTGTAGGGACTGCCGCGGAAAACGCCCTGAAATACCGCCCTACTGACTACTGACATGAGCTCCCACAGCATTAATCTGACCTGGAACCGAGACGGAAAGGAATTCGGCTACAAGGAATACTCCCGGGACCACGATCTTGATTTTGGACATGGTGTCCGCATGAGGGCCTCGGCTGCGGCCGATTACCTCGGCACCGCCGAAATCCCTGATCCCGAGCAGGCCTTCGTCGCCTCGCTTTCAAGTTGCCATATGCTAACGTTCCTGGCCCTCGCCTCTCTGCAGAACCTGACCCTTGAAAGCTATACCGACAAAGCAGTGGGATACCTTGAAAAAGGAGATACTGGCAAACCCGTCCTGAGCCGGGTTGAGCTTCATCCCGTAACGGTGTGGTCAGAGGGGGTAACCGTTTCCCCGGAAAAACTCGAAGAGCTCCACCACAAGGCCCATGAGGAATGCTTCCTCGCCAATTCGGTAAAAACCAGGATCTCCACCGTCCTCTAGTTCCCAGTCCCGGAATCTTCCCGCCATCGGGGCCTTCCCTATCCGAAGAGCTCAAAAATCTCGTCTTCATCCAGGCCCAGGCCCGGACCCGTCACACCCTTATCCAGGGTGGAAGCAATCACCTCCCGCTTACGCTCCTGCAGGGCAAGAATCTTTTCCTCCACCGTATCACGGGTAATCAACTTGTAGGACGTCACCACCCGATCCTGCCCTATCCGGTGGGCACGGTCCGTAGCCTGGGCCTCCACCGCGGGGTTCCACCAGGGATCGAGGTGGATGACGGTATCCGCTCCAGTCAGGTTCAGCCCCACTCCTCCCGCCTTCAGGCTGATGAGAAAGACGGGAATGGATGATTCCTGAAAACGCCTCACCACTTCGCCACGATTTCTGGTCTTTCCATCGAGATAACAGAACTCAAATCCCTTTTCCGCCAGGAGAGGAACCGTCCCCTGGAGCATCTGCACGAACTGGCTGAAGACAAGAACCCGGTGCCCTCCCTCGACAGCCTCCTCAAGAAGGCGCTGCAGTTCCTCCATTTTCACTGATCCTTCCTCCTCATCAAGGTCTGGTAGATCCAGAAGGCGCAGATCACAGCAGGCCTGGCGCAGGCGCAGGAGGGTCGTCAGGGCCAGCATTCTCCTGCGCCCTCCCTCTGCGCCGCTGATCATGCTTCGCCCCTCCTCGAGGATCGCCTGGTAAACCTGCCGTTGCGAATCACTCAATGTGCAATACCTCACCTGCTCGATCTTCTCCGGAAGATCCCTCGCCACTTCCTCCTTGAGGCGCCGCAGCACCACCGGCTTGAGACGTCGGGACAGCCGCCGCTGTAACCCGGGCGTGTCACCGCGTGCCAGCGGCTTTTCAAAACGGTCGGCAAACCGACTCCGCTCGCCGAGATATCCCGGCATGACGAAGTTCATGATCGACCAGAGATCGCTTACCGAATTCTCCATGGGAGTTCCGGTGAGCGCAAAACGGTGTGTCCCCGAAAGGCAGAAGGCCGCCCGGGAAACCTGTGCTTCCGGATTCTTGATGTGCTGTGCCTCATCAAGGATGACCACCTTGAAATCGCGATCGCGATAGTGGTCGATATCAATCCGCAGGAGGGCATAACTGGTGACAAGAAGGTCCGCTTCCGGATTTTCCACGAGGACCTCCATGCGCTTCGGCCCCTCGATGGCAACCACCTCCAGGTCCGGTACAAACCTGTCGGCCTCCTGCAGCCAGTTATCGATGAGGGAGGATGGACACACCACCAGGGCCGGACCTCCCCGAACCGCCAGGAAAGCCAATGCCTGGAGCGTCTTCCCCAGTCCCATGTCATCTGCCAGAATTCCTCCCATTTGGAGCCCTGCCAGTCGCCACAGCCATTGCACACCCTCCTTCTGGTAAGGCCGCAGGACCGCTCCCAGAGGCCCCAGGTCCAATTCACCCTCATCCTTCTCAAGCCCCGGCATCTGCTCCCCACCGGGAAGACCCAGGTCCATTGCGCTCTGCCGGAGGTAGGCAGCCTGCATCGCATCCACACGAAAGACTCCCGGAAGAGCCTGCCGGGGATCGCAGTCCCCGAGGGTCTCGCTTACTTCATCAATCTGTCCCGGGTCCAGCACAGCCACGCGCCCCCCACCAAGCGCCCGGTCAGCGCGACCGGTATTCAGTAATCTCTGAACTTCCTCCCGGCTGAGGCGGGTTCCGTCTCCCGCCTCATAGTTTAATTCCACCTCCAACCAGTTTTCCGAGGCCCCGGATACTTCAAACACAGGTTTGATTGGAACTATCTCTCTCGCAAACTCCGAAAATCGCTCACCCCTGACAACAGTCCACTCCGGGTCAAGGGATTGCAGACCATGCGCATGAAAACGCAGAATTGCCTGCGAATCGCGCAGCAGGAACTCACCCTTCTTCCCTGGCCCCACAAACCCCCACTGCCGGAGAGCATCTTCCGCCAGACGCTCCTGATCCGGACTGGCCAGAACGCTTTCTTCATTATCGATCCTGAAAAGCGCACCCTCCTTCACCCCCGCCGGTCGTCTATTGTCCCCATAGAGAAAGGCCATGCGTCCCTCCACGTGATTGAGCGATCCCTCGAAGACAACTTCCACCTCTGGCATCGCCGCCTGCGGAAGAGCACTCCTGAGACCCTCCTCGATCTCGAACCAATGGCGGAGAGTGTCGAGAAAAGACGGGGTCTCCAAAGGATTCTGGAGCACGCCAGACCCCAGGACTCCCTCCCATGATTCAGGAACCCCGGAAGCAACCGGGTGAAATGTCCGGGTCTCTCCGTTCAACCCCCACGCATCTCCACCCTCTACCAGCGGAATCAATCCGGCGGGCCACCGAGCCTGCAGGCGCTCCTGCTCCGCTCCCAGAGACAACCTGACCTGATGACAGGAAACCGTGGCCGCATCCCTCTTTCCAAAACTTACCCGGGGATGCCCGGCGAGGCCGTCAAGCAATTCCAGAAATTGCTCACGACTGAGGTTTACCGCACCCGGTGGTTCTTCCGGAAAGAGCCCCCGGAGGATCTCCAGGAGGCGGCTGTCCTGCTCGCCAACCTGCAGGACATACTCCTCACTCCAGCTCGCAAGAAGATGCTCTTCCCCTTCGTACTCCGTCCCAAACACCACGAGGAGCTGTCCCCTCTCCCATGAATCCGCGACCTTCAGGGGCAACATCACCCGGCACTCCAGCGCATAGGCCTCGTCCTGGAATTCCTCTGTAATCTCGGGCCAATGTTGCTCCACGTTAGCTGTCTCGACTTCCGGGGGGGGCTCGCCAGACCGCTCACCGGGATCAATCACTTCAAGGCCAACCGCGATTGCGTGGGCACACACCCGCCCTTCCCGGCGGGACATGAGACAGGAGCACTTGTTCTCCATGTGGGTGCGGGAAACGATCTCCATCCGCACCTTTTTCCTCTGTCCTCCAATGAGGACCACCCCCTCGAGCCAGCCATTTTCGTAGGCAGCTTCACACACAAGACCCCCACGGTGCATCTCGCGGGCAGCCTTCATCTCCTTCCAGCCCCCAGCCTCCATGAGGAGATCCCGTGTCAGTTCCACCTCCTTCATCCCCCAAAGGCAATCAAAGTCACAGCTACTGCCACCGCGATCATGGACGCGATCAACAGCAAAAAGAGCATCATCCGGTTCATTGCGGCGTATCCCCGAAGGACAGATAAGGAGTAAGCCTCCTTACCGTCTTTTCTCCAATACCCGATACCCGGACCAGGTCCGCAGCCGTCCGGAATTTCCCCTCTTCCCTCGCCTCCAGAATCCTGACCGCCATCACTTCCCCAATCCCAGGCAACCGCATCAGCTCATCACGTGAAGCGGTATTGGGATTGATCGAGTTCTCTTCCACGGGCAGAGCCCGCACCTTCTCCGCCTCTTCCTGAACGCGCTCCACCCGACGTTCTTCAGGCAGCAACTCCCAGTTTGTCATCTTCCAGGCTCCCACCCGGCGGGAGGCCGCTGCCAGCTCCTCATCCGCAAGCCCCTCCTTATATTCCTCCCGGGTCACTCCTGCCCTGCGGGAGCGGGCTACCCCAAAAGCACGGGCCAGGCCCTCGCGCACGAGGACCCTTCCAAGATCCCTTCCCCTGGCCTCGGTAATAAAGGCATAATAGCGTTTGTACAATGGATGTCCCCTGCCGTCAGCCCAGGCCGTATGAACCGTGAAGGGAGCCCGCAGCAGTTCCCTGACCCGATCCCGTGCGGCAATTCCCATCCCCTTCGCCGCCTGAATGGACGCCTGCTCACTACCACCCGCCTTCCCTGCTCCGAAATAAGCCCGCTGTGACCGAAGACGACGCTGATCAGTCTGATGACGGTTCGTCGTCTCAAAACAATCGACCCCGTAGAGGCGCAGGCTATGAACCGATCCGTCAGGAAAGCGCACAGGGAAACTGTCGCCGTCAGCCCACTCCGCTTCGCTCAACCGGCACCCGGGGTAAGTTGTCAACCCCGTCTCGGCATCCGGCACGCCACGCGGCAAGGGCCCCCCTGCCAGATGGCATATTCCACCTACCAGCCCCAACAGGATCACGCGCACCCCGGGACCCTATCTCGTCCCTGCCTGCACCGGAATTCGAAAATCTTCCCGACGAGGCTAATAACAATAGGGATACCTCCTTGCATACGCTCTTCCGGAGCGACACCGGTCCCGGTGGTAACGATACTCCCCATGACCATGCCGGCGGTGAACCCTCCTGCCATGAGGTTCCTCATCAGCCAGGGCGTAACCAACCACCCCGGCGGCCACTACCGCAAGGGCCGCGCCCTCGGGGGTCAGCACGTCCACGGGCCGACCGGAAGAATCATACATGGTGGTGCAGCTGGTCATCACGACCATTGCACCCACCAGGGGGAAGAGGAGGCATCGTTTCATGATGCCCATTGGACCCGGAGAGGGTCCGGGATATTCAGGAAAAAACCTTTTCCTTCCGCATTACGGCCCTGGCACCCGGCCTTCGACACCTATCTGGACTGCTCAAAGATCCACTCGTGAACTTTTTCGTCGTCGTAGACCCTGTCTGCTACCCCATGACCAGCACCCGCAAATTCCGTATATTTCACCTCCGAGCGAGCCTCTTTCAGGGC
>Ga0163180_10002246_pt1 | contig 10810 bp, 8 predicted proteins | sample AtlANTMetagenome_2_FD_109647 | JGI IMG/M metagenome (GOLD analysis project Ga0163180, IMG submission 109647) | Marine eukaryotic phytoplankton communities from the Atlantic Ocean - Atlantic ANT 4 Metagenome | ecosystem: Environmental > Aquatic > Marine > Oceanic | place: North Atlantic Ocean...
CGTCGTCGTCGTCGTCGTCGTTGGTTTTGGTGGTGCATATTTCTCGCGCGCGGTGCCATCGACTGGTCTCATCCGAGCGTTGTTCTCGGCGCCCTTCCCACCCCTCCTCCTCGACGACGTAAACGACGTAAACGGCTCGACCCAAAGTCGGCGCTTCTTCTTTCGCCGTGTCCAACTCTCTCTCTCTCTTGGGTAATAACGAAAAAGTCGCGCGACTTTTGCTCTTCCTTTTCCTTCTTTTTCTTCGGCAAAGAAAAAAAGAAGAAAAGGTCCAACGTCCAACCACAGTCCAAAAAAGTCAAGAAATTCCCAAAAAAAAAAAAAAAAAAAACGGGAGGAGGAGAAAAAAAAAGTCAAAACAAGAAAAAAAAACATCGCATCATCACATCGCATCTCGCATCATCATCGTCCAATACGGAAGAGAGGGTCGTCGTCGTCCCCTGGGTTTAAGCCGACGTTCGTGCACACGATGACGACGAAACGAACGTACTCGAATCCAATCGTCCGAATAGGAAACTGGCGAGAAGACGAGGCTTTGGAACTGGTGCGGCGGTCTTTTTTTTGTGGGTCGTGTACAAGCGTTAGGGGATTTTTTTTTGAAAATGTGTTCCCCGTCCAACATTTCCCCGTTCAAGTTTTTGCGCGTTTAACACGGTGTGCGCGTCGCGCGAAACGCGATCGCTCACTCGCCACTCTCTCCGCGCGTGGTCTCTGTGTACCCGCGATGTTCTGCAACGACAGGCGAAACTTGAAGCGTACGTCGAGGCTAAAAGAAATGGCACTCGACACGTAGACGTGCTGCTTCGAAGACGAGAACAATGTTTGCGAGAGTTGCGGGGTTCTTCTTCCTTTTCAAAAGATACAGAACGAGACGAGGAACGGGTCGCAAAAACGATTGAATACGGGTCGATGATTCAGTTAGCGAACGGCAGCTCGAATTTCGAGGAGCTGATGGAATTCTACCCGGCCGATTGCGATTTTGCGAAGAAGAAGACGGGATTGGAGAAGACGGAACACGAGTGCACGGTAGCAGCAAAACAGGCGGATGAGATACCGAACGCGAAGAACACGTTTTTCGTGAGAAAGAGAGCGAATAGAAAGGATAGCAGTAATAGTAGAGATAGCAGCGATGAAGCAGTAGTGAAATATGGAGACCGGATTATTTTGAGCGCGAACCCGATGCTCTTCGAAAAGGTACAAAATGATGAAGAAGAAGAAACGCCTCCCACGTATTCGATTAAAGATTTAGTTTGTTCGACAGTTTCGAAGGAATACAATGAGTATCTCTACGGAGGACGAAAGAATGCGGCTAGAAAAACGTTCACGGTTTTCCGCGAATCGAATTTAGCGAGAGAGAATGAGTTTGAAATCGTTTCGTGGCAGAGCGTTGGCAACAACAAAAGTACAAGTAGCGCTTTCACAATGGGAGAAGAACAACATCCACCGGTGAAGACCAACGATGCATTTTTGCTCAAACATTGCGGTCGCGGAGGCTACTTGAGGTGCCTCAATCACGAAAACTGGTCGACACCGGATTTTGGATTTGTAAAACCAGTCGTTAGCGATGAAAACGAAGCTTTGTTGAGTAAGCGACGCTTCGACACCTCGTATTTGTGGCGATTCCGAGTAGTATGAAGAAGTAGACTTAAGTTTGTATAAATATTTGCGCGCTTTGAAATAGAATTCCGTTACATTATGCTACAACAAGATGGATTTCGGTCAGCCTCGCGTGCGGCTTTCGCCGCGGCTATGGAACGCGTCCGACCGGTGAAATAATCGTCTCGCATGGGTAAAGACGTTCGTTCGCCGTCCTCGCTCACAAACATCATATCACCTGTCTGTCTGTTGTACAAGCAATAAGTCTCTAAAGTATCCACATCGCCCCATGTTATGTTTTTCTTCATCGTGACTTCTCCTTTCTTCACCGAAATGTCCCGATCCTTTCGAGAGCTTGGATAATTCTTCAAGACGCCAAAGGACGGTTCTCGTAGCGTTTCGCGTTTAGCTGCCAAGACAGAGCCGTGTCGTTCTATTTTATAATCTTCAATGCTAAGTTCATACGTCTCTTCAGCTGGCGAGCCTGTTTCTGCGTTTTGGTTGTTGTTATCTCTATTGTTGTCGTTGGTGTTATTTTTACCACCTTTTTGTCCTCGTTGCTTGAGCTTTTCCTGCGCATCTTTCTGCATTTTCAAAGCGTTCTTCAACAAAACTCTCTCGGCGAGTTCAATCGTATCCGAGGACGAGAATGAATGCACGGAACTGTCCTCAGAGTCATCTAAACCCAATTCACTCGCCATCACTTTTGTTTGCTGCTCCCTTAATATTTTCAATTCGGTCGCTAACAATCTAGTAAACTCTTTTGTTTTCACTTGCCCGTTCCCGCTCGTATCCGCTTGCGCCATCATCGCGACAATATCCGCCTCCGAACTCTTCACGCCCAGCCTTTTCATCACTCTCTTCACACTCTCTACAGTAACGTACCCGGTATCCATCTCGTCTAAAATATGCGTCGCATGTAGTACCGCGTGCTGATCAAAGTGTGCAAACACTGTCATTGCTTGCGCCACGTTCGCGTGTGCGTTGTGCAATACTTTCGAGAGTGTCCCCACAGACACGTCTGCGTTTTCTAGCCTCGCTTTATTGAGTAAAGCTTCAATAGCTGTCGTGTCCACCCCAATCGACCGTAACCTCCCCACGTTAAACCTTACTTCTCTTTCCGTGATCCTCCCGTCTGCATTTTCGTCCCAAAACGCCACGTTCAGCAACACCGCAAATTCCGACAACGAACACGTCTCTTCCGCTGCTTTATCGTCTGCGCTCAACTCGTCGTCCGACGGCACGCGATAACTAAAATTCGCCACCGAATCGTGTCTTTGCAACGTCGATTTCATTCGCGGTTGTGTTGCCGTCGGTGAATCCACAACGACTGCACCCACGGTAGCGTCGAATGAAGAAGACGAGGGTAAAGACGGCGACGACGGTTGATCGTTCTCTCCTCCTTCTCCTCCTCCTCCTCCTTCTTGCTGCTTTTTAGCCCTTCTCAGTTGTAAAGGAGACTTCGCGCTTTCCGGTGGCGTTCCAACTAAAGGTCGATCGATTTTCGGCGCGTCTTCGTCTGTCCTCTCTCCGTCCGTGTCGTCCGTGTCTTTTCCTTCGTCTCTTTTGTCCTCGTCGTCGTCAACCAAGTCTTCCGGCTCTTCTTTCCTCGACCCCGTCTTCTTCTTCTTCTTCTTCTTCTTCGTGCGAGCGACTAAATACCCACCCGCGATGTTCCCGTTTTCGCGCTCCTCGTCCGAGTCTGGGAAGTAATTCATTTGCGTCAGCAACCGCATCGCTCGCGCCATCTTTTTTCCTCCGTCGTTTTCGCGTCTACTTCTTCTTCTTCTTCTTCGCCGCGCGCGTCACTCTCTGCCCTTCTCTTTTCGCGCGCGCGAGAGAGAGAGAGAGAGGAAACACTCCGATGGATAATGATGGAGTAGGTACACGCTTTTCTCTTTATTTACGCACCCAAAAAAGAAAAGAGAGAGAGCACGCGCCGGCGCTGCTTCGCGTGTGTGCGAGCCTCTTCCGACCACGCGGGGGTGGTCGCGTTCGTGGAAAGTGGGAGAGGTGGTGGGAACGCGAGAAAGAGAGAGAGAGAGAGAGAGAGAGAGTACTTTTCGTCTTGCCTATTATGGGACAAATCAATCAATCAATCAATCAATCAATCAATCGGAAGAAAGAAAAGAGAGAGAAAGAGAGAGGGAGAGAACTCCTTTTTTTTCTGAAACCCTAAATACTGGGGAGACATTGGGGAAGACGCGAGAGCGCATCATCATTAGTATTGAATTCGTCTCGTGTACTTTAAAAAAACAAGAAGAAAACGCTTCGACGCGAGCGCGGGTCTGAAAGAGAGAGAGAAGACGACGACGACGACGACCAAGACGACGACCGAGTCGATTTGAACGCACCTGCCCGGGAGAGTCGGGGAGAGAGAGAGAGAGAGAGAGGGAGTGCCGAGCGAGCGAGAGAAAGAATTTTGGGAGCGCGATGATCGAAGAAGTGAGTCGAGAACAACACCAGCGAGAGGAGGAGGAGGAGGAGAAGAAGAAGAAAACGAACGAAGCGCCCTCTTCCTCCGGTCCGGAGAAAGAAGAACCGGAGGAAGACGAGGAAGACTACTCCGCCCTCGAAGAGGTGACGAAAGAGCTGTCGTTAAACGCTCGACCGGCGTGGTTCGACCCAAACGTTTTCGAGAAGGATGATTTCAATCCAGACGTCTACATCGATGAGATGTCTCCGTTCGTGACCCCGGAAGATTTAGCCACAGAAGTGGAAAAGTACGCGGACGAGTTACAGAATAAGTTAGTCGAAATGGTCAACCGAGATTATAAAGATTTTGTGGCGCTGACGACGGATTTAGTGGACGTGGACAAATATGTGAAGGACATTAAAGAACCTTTGGAAGTTTTAAAAGGCGAAGTCGAAGAGGCGAGGGACGTGGTGAAGAAAGAGTTAGAGAAATTGCAAAACGCGTTAGATAGGAGAGATGAGTTGGCGAGAGAGAGGGAATCGTTGGAGTTGATAATGGAAGCGACGACGGTGTGTAGTAAAGTAGAACGGCTTTTGGAGGAGTTTGGGACGATGGAGGGTGACGACAACAATGGAGAGAAGAGTAAGAGAAAGGGCAATAATAATAGTAAGGCTGAGTTTGTAGGAGAAGAGCGGTTCGATGACAATGAGAGCGAGACGAGTATTCTCGTGGCAACTAACGCGGATATTGATATGGACGTGGATGGAGAAGGATTAGAATTCTTGCGCCCATCAAAAACGTTTTTAGCCTCGGCGGAGAGAGCAGAAAGAAACGCTTCTTCCTCAGACAATACTCTGGGTGACGAAAATAGCGCGTTGTCACCGAGAAAAGGAGGGTCGGATGCGACAACGAGTAGTAATAATAATGATAGAAGTGACGGACATAACTCCACGGAAGAGAGGGCGCGAATTTTGTCGCGAGTTGCCAGCGAGGTGAACAGATTAAAGTTCTTCCTTTCTCAAGGTAAAGATTCGCAACAAATCAGAGCACTCAGCGACCGCGTGAAAAGCTGCGACGAGACGTTATTGAAAGAACTCAACGATACATTCGCGGCTGTGTTGTTAGATGCGAGCAAAGAGAGCAAAAAAGCTGGCGTCTCTGGGACGAAAATAAAATCCTCCGCGTCGTTGAAGTTTCTACTGGAAGCGTACCAAGCCGTCGGACGCTCAAGCGATGCTGAGAAAACAGTCAAGAATACGTTGGTGAAACCAGTCGTGTCTGAGGTCACCGAGAGCGCTCCAGCACCCGCTGGTATCGGTACTCGGGAGGACGTTTCGGAAATTTTGAAGAATTGCTCGGAAAAAGCTGTCGACGCAGTGTCTTTCCTTCTCGATGTTGCAAAAGATATTTCGTCGTCTGAATCTTCTTGCGATTTCTTAGGTGGCTCTGTTTTAGCTGAAATTGACGCGCAATTGCACGAGAAGCGACCGAGTTCTTTTTCTCCTGGCCTACCCGAGGCATTCATCTCAAACTACGCGGCTTCAATGGCATTCATCGAGGCTTTGCAAGCGAAATCGGAGACGATATCACAAGTCGCGGCGGAGAAGTTCTTAGATTCAGAAGCTTTGCGCGCGTTTCACAAACGATGGAATTTGAGCGTTTACTTCACGCTGCGCTTCCAAGAGATTGCCGGTGACGTAGACGCGACTCTCACGAAACCAGGATTGGAGAGAGTGAAAAAAGAAGACGCAACAACGCCGACGGCACAAAAGTCACCAAAGAATAATGGACCCCCGAAGTCTCCAAAATCACCACAAAAGCATCAAGAAATTAGCGACATTCCAGGAGTTTTCTCTCTTGCTGCTTCGGAAGCGGCGTTTCGAAACGCCGTTCGGTGTTTTGGGGACGACGTGTACGTACCGGCTCAGGCGGACAAATTCGTTCGTCTGGCAGCACAAATCGTGTCGCGATATCGCGCGTGGGTCTCGGTTGGAACTGAATACTTGGAAGAAACTGCGCTCATTAATGCCGCTGCGGAAAAAAGTGAGAGTACTTCGGACGATACGACCTCTTCTTCGGCTGCGACAGCAACGAGACGGACGACGAGTTCGAACACATGGGGCGCCACGGCTGGTTGCGAGGAACTCGCCACGGTTCGATCGGAAGTAGAACTGTTTTCTAAAAAAGTAAAGGAAGAGCTAGTTAAAATTGCGGCAGATAGAGTAGGCGGTGCTATTAAGGACCCGGAAGATCGCGAAGCTGCTACAAAAGCGACGAGTCAGTGCCTGGAACTAGGCGCGGCAACGCTTGATGAATTCCTGCCGAAAATCACATCTGCCATCGCTCTCATAGTGACTGAACGATGCACCGAAGCGTTGAAGCAACTGAAAGGTATCACAGCAACATTTCGAATGACAAACAAACCAACCCCGAGCAAGCACTCACACTTTGTGCCAATGTTACTGCAACCGCTTTCGAAATTTTCCGAAGAATCGCAAAGAACTAGACGTCTGTCTCCCATAGCCGCGAAAGAGTTGACGATAGAAGTCTGCGAAGGCGTGACGAAGAAATATGCGGAAATGGCAGGTGACTTAGTTGCTACTGTCCTGAAAACTGAAGCGAGTTTGAATCGTTTGAAAGATAGACAAGGCAAAGGTACTGCCACAGCGGGCGACGCGACCAAGACAGGTGGCAAATTGAGCGACACAGATAAAATCTTCAAGCAGTTGCATTTGGATGTTACGGAATACGCTTCTCGACTGAACTCTTTGAGCGTGCAACCGAGCTCACTGGAGGCATTTCCAGCGCTTTGGAAAGCGTTGGCTCCCGAGGGCGAACCGTTGCCAGCATAAAAATAAAACTATGTACGTTTATTACCCGTGGTACACATATTAGCCATATTGCAATCTATAAACTATTTCTATGACCTACTCTACTACAATCATATAGCTCTGCTTTTCTTGGCGTATGTTCGACTCATCACTTCAATTGGATATCGCCATTCGACTTTATCACTACCGACGTTAAACTCAAATTTAAGCACCCATGCCAATTCTATTTTCGTCGTTCGAAACGACCCTGGAGCTTCTAACGGAACCGATGCAGAGAAGAATGTTCGACGAATGTGTTCTACACACTCCGAGCCTTCCGCCCATATCTTGCGCAAAATTGGCAACTTTGAAGAATCATCACCATTACTATTGCTACTGCCGTTACAACTACCACCTTCAATACTATTCAGCGCAACCTCTTCTGTTTCTAACGTCCATGAATAAGATTGTACTGGCATCGTCTCCATACTCTCTGGCTTCGTGTTTTCAAAATCAAACACGCCAGAGACCAACTCACCGCAAGCAATCACCGGTAATGGGTTCGTCGGCGTTATTTTACATACAAATTTATTCGCTGTCGTAATCGCATACGTTCTTTGTTGCAATTTCCGTATTCTCGACATCTCCACAAACTCTCTCAAACTTTCATCTGCGTCGCCGCCGTGCAACGTCGCCTGGCGCAACTCCATGTCGACACCGTCACCCCATGTATCGCAGGATGACCTGTCTGACCAAGACGGCAAAACACCTCTCGGCGTCACCGGTCCACTCCCTCCTCCGATGACACCAACAACACCTCTCGTGGTACTACTTTCATTAGATCCACTATTATGACTACCGCTTAAATGCTCGCTTATTCTCAAATCTTCAAATCGAGGGGTCCCGCCCAAGCTTTTCGGCGGCTTCAGTCCAGCATGCACTTTTAAAGGCATCTCAATTACAATAGGATCCACCTCCCCTCTTAATTTGCACGAAAAGATCACGTAATAATAATACCGACATATCTGACCTCTGTACGTAGGTGGTAACCCGGGAGGTATTTGAATCGTAAACTTCAAAACGTGTCGTTCGTTCGGTTGTAAGAGGACGTTTTCTAACACGCTCCCGGGTGGCGAACGCGCGATGAATCGTTCACCAGTTTTCAACGAGTTCTGTATGGCACTACTACTACTACTAGCACCACTGGGTTGCACCCAAACCGGGTCCAGTCGTTCAATCCCTCGCCATTCGACTTCGATGTTTTCAACGAATGGGAAAACATCGTTTTTTAGATTTGTTCCCAGCGCAGCAGTAGGTGATTGGTGCGCGTTGCTTCGTGTCTGATTATACGCATCGCCAAGAGACACGACCAATTTCACGACGGACTCTTTACCGGGAGTCACTCGCGCGCGATCGCCAAGGTCCGCGTACAGTTTGACTTTCGATGACGATGAAGAAGAAGACATGTCGTTGTCTTCTCTCTAAATCTTTGTTCGTTCACCCTGAGTTTCGAACTGAAGATATTTACTACGCGCGAGCGCTTCAATTAAAATTCTATCATTCTACTGACTATTACTATACCTTGTTTTACACGAGATCCGCCCAGCCGTTGGAAGGTACATCCTCGCTCTGTTCTTCTTCTTCTGGAGCGGTATCTTCTTGGTCTTCCTCTTCATTATTGTTAGCATCGTCTTCGACGTCATCGGTGGGGTTGTCCTCCTCTTCTCCGGCATCATCGTCGTTGTCGCTTCCTTCCGAAGAAGCAGCAGATGATGATTTTGGAAAGACTTTGTTACGAAAGTGTAAGGTGCCGCATTCCATGGTCGTTTCCTCGCCGTCGTCGCAGTAGATCACCTTTTCTTCTCTCGCTAACGCTCGGAAAATAGCCACTTCTACGTCCATCCCCGTGCTCACGATTTCCCTCGTTGGCGGGTACCGGCCTTTCCCAGAATCAAAGTATCTGTATTTTTCCAGCTTTGACCCATCCGAATGGCTTCGACCGAATCCATACAACGAGATGCGATCGCACACTTGCAACAACGAGAATGCGGCGACAAATCCAACCGACGGCTGCGTCCCTTTCGTCTTCAAAGTAAAACCCATCTTCTCGAGCTTCCATCGATACAGTTGGAAAAAATCCCTCGCCGCCGCTTCCATCCTCGGAGTGACGATGATTAATTGCACGTCCGTTCGTCGCCATTTTTCTCTCAATGCTTGCGCCAACCCAAAAGATTGTAACGTGATACCTTTCGTCGCGCCGGTCAAAATTAAATTCGCACCCCACTCCAACGGCAAATCTGCCGGCGACAAACCGCCTTTTTCTGGAAGCGAATACTTGTGGATCCACGGCTTCGACAAGGCTCTAAAATTAGACCGTTCTCCGACATCTTTCGTTTGCGTGTGTTTATTCCCACCACCACTACCTTTTAAAGACGAATCCGCGGGCGCTTGGTTCAGTCGAACCACCGAATCGTGCGACTCAATCGCGCTCGCGAAATTCCTCCCCACGACATTCCCGCTCGACCCGACTAAAGCGCAACTCGAATCCGACAATTTCGAATCAACATCTTTAAACCGTAACTTAATCGCATCGAAATCGCTCGCTAAATACCTCTTCGGTAACGTTTCGAATCGAAATTTCTTAGCGTTGGATTGCGTGATGAACGCGTCTCGTTGGTGTAATCCAGTGGGTAGAACTCTTGGGTCGATATCAATCCGCGGGAGCGCGTCCAAGGTAACTTTCACGTCGAGAACAGTACCTTTGATGGTTTCGTCTAATTCAGGTTCGGTGAGATTATACATGCGTCTATATATGCCGCCATCCGAGGCTCTTTGTTGTTCGTTCGAACTACTACCGCCGCTACTGCCGCTATTGCTTCCAGATTTTCGACTCGAACTCCCACTAGGGGAAGAAAAAACTCGTCGAGGCGTTGAAGGCCTCGTTCTCCCTTCGCTATCTCTTTCGTGTTGCGGCGCCATGTGTGCCATCGCCTTTGGTTCCACCGCGTTCGCGTTACTACCACTCTCCATGCTCGCATCCTCGCTCAACAAAAAGTTCGGCAAAGCGAACAACACCATGCTCAACGCGAACAGCGACAGCGTGAGTAAAGTATCCTTCGATCGTAAGTGCATCGCGAATCGATTACCTCTCGAAGAAGAAGAAGAAGAGGAAGAAGAAGAAGACGGGAGCACGCCGCCCTTCGAGGACAGCGCCGCCGCCGACAACGACGACGACGGGTGTCTCGGAGAGAAGAGTCTGCCTCTCATTTTCGCCTCGCTCGCGCTCCCGCCCTCGACGCTTTACGCGACTTTAATTTGAGATTTCTTTTTGTATCTTTTGTGACGACGCCCGAGAAAGTGATGATGATTTTCCAATTCTCCATTTTTCCGGGAGCGCTTGCAAAACTCCACGCTCTCTCGCGGCACTTGAAAAGTGCGCGACACGAAAAATCGCACCCCGCGGATGATGATGACGACGATGCGCCTCTCTTCTTCCATCGCCTCTTCTGGCGCGCGCGTTCTTTCCCCCTCTTCTTCTTCTTCTTCGTCGTCGTCGTCTTCTTTGCGAACACCTTTAAAAATCGGAACGGCATCATCATCGCCTTGCAATTTCCGAACGCGACGACGACTTTACGTGCGGGCCGAAGACGCCGCGAGCGTGGAAGGTCAAAGGGAGAAGAAGATGAGGAGCAAAAAGACGTCGTCGTCGCCGCCGAATAATCTCATCGACTACCAGTCGACGCCGTACACGGACAAAGACGGGGAGAACCCTCGACCTTGGTACATCGAAGAGAACGGTAAAGCCAACGGAGTCGTCGTTATTGTCGTGTTTTTACTCTCGCAAGTGTTCATAGGGACCGTCCTGCAACCGCTGGCGGTGTTTATCAATCAACTGTGGGAACCGATCGTGGGAGGGCATTTGTACGTAGATAACTTGTATTAAAAACGATACCGATACCAACAACAACAACAACAACAACAACAACAA
>Ga0163180_10002247_pt1 | contig 10807 bp, 1 predicted proteins | sample AtlANTMetagenome_2_FD_109647 | JGI IMG/M metagenome (GOLD analysis project Ga0163180, IMG submission 109647) | Marine eukaryotic phytoplankton communities from the Atlantic Ocean - Atlantic ANT 4 Metagenome | ecosystem: Environmental > Aquatic > Marine > Oceanic | place: North Atlantic Ocean...
ATTAAAAAACGCATTGCCCTTTGTCGAAAATGAACCTGTTATGCCGACAGGCCCGCTAAACTGCGCACCTGTTAAAAACGGCACTTGTGTATTATCAACAAGAACCGTGTAGTTTCCACTTGCGCCGCCATCAGACGCAGACAAACCTATCGTTGGTTCAAAGCGCCTTTCATTAGAAAGACTGGCTGTTACGTTTAGAACAAGGTATTCTGCAGCTGACGGTGCTAAACCTGAACCGGGGATTGCAGAGACCCAAACGTCTCCTTTCGATCCGGTGGTTACCACGACGTTATCGCCACCCTGGATATAAGAGGTACCATCTATTAATTTTGTTAAAGAGCCCGTCAGCCCAAGATTAAAAGATGCATTCCCAGCGGTGGAAAATGAACCTGTTACACCGACCGGGCCGCTGAATTGAGACCCGGAGAGCGTTGCGACAACTGAATTATCGATGGCGACATTCCTGGTAGCGCTTCCATCATAGCTAAATGAAATTATACCCGTGCCCTGTGATAATGCATTTGGTACTTTTAGTACGCTAACACCACCGACGCCGACGCTTAACGTGCTGTCGGCCGCATTCACTGCTATCACTGCGGGATTTGAGTTACCATTATACGTGACAGTTATTCCGGAACCAGCAGATAATACGTTTGTTCTGTCAACTAAATCTATGAGTGAGCCGGCTGTAACTTTTTTTATCGTCCCGCTATCAGAAACAAACAACTCAGATGTTCTTGAGCCGCCAGCTGATAATCCTGACGTTGATAGTCCAATAGACGTAGCAGACTGACCATCGTAAGAAAAGCTACCAAGTCCTGCAGCTGTTGACGTAAGCGCGCCACCAGCACCGAGTGCGGCAGAAATTGTGATCTGACCATTTGAAGCAGAAGTTATTGTTACATTCGTGCCTTCGACGAGATAAGACAGCCCAGCAGTGGTCTGCTGTAAAGAACCGCTTAAGCCAGCCGTAAAGTTTGTATTACCGCTAAATGTGTTTGTAGAGGTAAATGCATTTATTCCAGAAAGTGTATTGTTTCCAGAAAATGTATTACCTCCAGAAAATGTATTGTTTTGGCCAAGCATTGGTACAACGCTTGTATCAATGGCAATAGCCGCAGTACTAGAACCGTCGTAGGTAAAAGTGCTTATTCCAGTACCTTGAGAAACAGCGTTCGGGACTTTTGCGACGCTAAGACCATTTACCCCGAGAGCTAGTGAGCTTCCGTCTAGATCAATCGCCAGCGCGCCACCAGAAGTTGTCAGCCCACCTGATGACGCGGTGGCCACCAGAATTGTTGTTGCAACACCACCGTTCCAGCTACTTGCAGAGTTACCAAATTCAATAAAAGACCCAGCATTAAGCTGGCCGCTGATTGTTGCTGATGCACGAATCGTGCTAACGGGAGTCTTCTTTAGAGCATAGCTATCAGAGCTATCTGCAATCAGTACAAAATCACCATCTGCTGCGACTACAGAGGTTAGTCCCGAGTCGTTGGGGTCGATGTACAAACCGCCGCCCGCAGCAAATGCAGCGCCGGAACCGTTTTGGTTCCTTAATTTAACCCCAACTGTCGCAGAAGCATTACCGTTATAAGTAAAATTAGTGATGCCGTCGCCTTGAGAAAGCGTACCGGCAGAGGTTCCTGTTGCGGCGCTGATGGTAACAGACCCGTCAGACCCCGTAACAATAGTTACGTTGCTTCCTTCGCGTAGATATGACGTCCCATCAATAAGTTGGGTTAGTGATCCACTGAGGCCGTTGGTGGCCCTGACAACACCTTGCACAAACAGAACACGCTTGAACTCATCGTCGTCCAAGCCAATCTGAAAGTGCTGGGGAGTGACAATCTTAAGTATACTGTCGTTCGTTGAGGCACGAACGGTCAGAAAGTCACTTTTTCTTAGATCTTTCCTATCTTTATTTGACATTTACTCGAGCCATCATATCACCGTAAACCCAGATCCGACACCGCCGAACCTTCCAATGTCTGCAGCAGACCAGTCGACTGCAACAAACCTGTTAGTAAATATGATCGTTCTCGAATGTGTATCACCTTCTATGTACGGCTTTGACGATGTTGCCGCTTGAGAGAGGTTAAAACATGTAGTTGTGGCCGAATCTCCAACGGGTGCGCCGTCGGCGTCAACAAAGATTGTGCTAATCGCGGCTTCTTGCAGCCCTTGAGCATTGTCTTCATCTCCTTCTTCAAAGAATCTAGTATATAACCGCGGTTCCAGCATATCTCTAAACTGACCATAACTATCTGACCTAAACACTGCTTTTGATCTCTGCTTATCGTAATTTGACATACCATATTTAACTCCTGCAGGGTGATCAAAATGACCCCACCTGAACCAAGCAGAGCCTGGGACCGCGCCGCCCGTCCCAACACCAGCATTTAGCATGGCTTGTGTGGGGTAACCAAAATCTGTCTTTATCAAATCTAAGTGCTTTCTATTTAGTCTTCCATAACCAAACAAGAATGCTTTAGCAGCCCGAACAGATGCCACAACGTTTCCATTACTATCAGCAGCGAATTGCTGTTGCAGCGTTCCGCCTTGGCCACCAAGTGTCTGGACTGTGGAAACAAACATTATTGGGTTGATTCTTGTCTGAATAGTGTTATCTCTTTCGTCTGTGCCAGATGCGGACAGAGGCATAAGCGGAGCACCTTTTATACCAGTGGCAGGATGATATTCAACTGTCATAGGTGGAGCTATTTCTTTAGTGTAAGAACCTGTTGTAATTCCAAGTCCGTTATCATTTGCTACCAGACGTTCAATACCAGCGTATCTTTGCTCAAACGGAAAAGCAGATTTCCAAGCGTGGTTTGAGCCGCCTGTGTTTCGAATAGTATTGAGTACGGGATCGTGTCCGCCGCCAAGCTCTGTAGCGTTCGTTCTGCCCATGTTTGCATTAGAACCTGAGAAATTATTCGTATTGGAGTTTCCAGCGGGAAGCTGTTGCAGTTGCGCAATCATTGGGTTCTGGTCAGATAGACCCCACTTGTCTCCTGTTGCTCCAAAGCGACCGGCAGCGACGAGAGAGACTGGTTGACCAACTTGATGAGTATTCTGGTCTACATTCATGAGTTTAGACTTAAACATGCCAGCGCCGTCTGCTTCCCAAATCTTTCGAATATTTGGGATACACGAATCATACCATAATTCTGATGGATCGATAAGCGTGACAAATCTTTGAGCGTATGATCCACTCATTCCAATGTGTGTTTTTTTCCTGCCCCGAGGTTCTTTCCTACCGGAATAACCAGCGATGGACCAGCTTTCCACAGATTGCCCTACTTCATTATCCCATCGCCATCCCCCTGCAGGATGCGCTACATTCGCGACGTAATTGTACGGTAATAAACTTGGGGCGCCTTCGATAATGTTGTGGATATACGATCCAGACAACGCTTGCGTTTCTGCGATATTAAACTGGTCCACAACAGGGCCGTCTGACAATGCTTGACGAATCGAATCACTTACCAAAGGTTGGTTCAGGCTTGGCATCTTTTCTTTAGAGTCTTTCACTAAAGAACCGTAAAGAACCAAACGACTTGGGCCGGTCTTGAAAATAAAGCGATGATCAAAGTAATCAAGTCTTGATTGATTTCTAGACTTCCATGCAGTGGTGAATGATGTGCCTGCTCTCATATCAAACTTAGGGCCGCCTGGCCAAAGAGTAACACCGGTTGTTGATGGATTTGCTGATCCTCCGGGGCCGCTACTTCTTCCTATCCGACCTTTAGCCGTACCAGGGTGGAAAGGTGTGGGCGCAGTATTAATGGGCACTGGATTTGCTGGATTTCCACCAGCCATCGCGCATTGAAATCCTACTATAATTCGATCTTCAGGAAGTAGCAAATACGGCGAGGGGTGAGAGTATTGCTTTACTGTTGTTACTGGAGCTTCAACTGTGGCTTGTAACGCATTGTATATATTGTTATTATTCGAATGCGCGTATTGAGAACTTATAGGCTTAAACGTTACACCAGCGGCAATTGAATATCCTGGGGCTGTTACGACAGTGTATTTTTCGTCTCGCTGCGCGGCATTGGTCGGCTCTGATCCGGGAACACCACCAAGAATGCTTCTTGCAGAAGATAATTCATACTGGCCGATTCCGCGACCTGTTCCAGATTGCATACTCCACAAGCTTCCAAAGTATGCATTAGTCAAAGGATCCGCGCCGTCGTAGTGAATTTTATACTCGACATGCGCGACACCAGAACCAAGGTCTTGTACAGGAGTGCGACACTTAGAAAACAGCCTATAAGTCCCTCTAGATAATGCCACGTTCTTTGTCGCATGAGGTGCAACCTGCTGGGGGATTATTAATTGGCCTGGGTTGTCTTTGGATGCATAGTCGACGCCAGCAAACTGGTAGTTCGTAAGTGAGCCAGTAACGGGGACTAAGCCGCCAATTTCAATTCCATCAACCGAGTTAAGCGATGATATATTAATATTAAGGTCTCTTTTAAGACCGATATCAAGCCAATTCTCGGACCTTACCTTTACTTGAGATAGTCCCAAGGGTAGCTTTGGCCAATCTCTGCCAATAAGCTCTTTCTGAGGTATACCGGGCCTTGGAAAGAATCCTGTGTGAGAAGTAGATTCGAATGAGCCGTATAACGAATAATCCCAGTGGTTGTGAGGATGCCAACCAAACGCGCCTGAAAATATACCTGACGAAATAAATGACTCTTCAGTTGTACCAACAGTCTTATTCTTTGCAATCTCTGTAGGAGACGAGATAAGCCGTGGGTAGCCAAGCATTATTGACGAAGATAGAACAATATTTGCCGCGTCTCCCGCATCTATAATGCCGGGCTCCATTGCTGCTTGGGCTTGATAGACGCCGCCGGCGGAGGTACCTTTATTAAATGTCTGACCTTGAGCCCACCCATCTGTCATCATCTGCGAATGGATAGAAGCAGAAACGTAACCATAATGGATCATTTGTGAGTACGTTACTAGCTCTCTTGTTGAACCATAAGAAGCAGAATAAGCGTTCTCTAATGTGGGGTATGGACTGGCCACCTTTACGGCTTTTGAAAAATTAATATGAAACGGGTAAGAGTTATCGATGAGATTAAAAGCCATCGAGGAGTTGATTGCTGAATTAGGGGTGGAAACCTGAAACCCAGCACTTACGTTATTACCGCCATAATAATCACCGGATAATTTTAGGCTCATTTCAACATAATCGCTGTCTGGAGCAGTAACGTACCACCCTGGTGGAGGGATGACGTAGTCTGTGGGTCGACTGTCGAAGGTGGATGGTGCATATGTAGTAAAACCAGGCTTTGCCATCGCGCGCGTCAGCTTAGGGTCAATGATCTCTTTTCTTTCTCTTAGTATAAAGAAGGTATCACATCTCCAAAATGGAGCCGCGGATGCCGTTACAGCTGTTGTTTTACGAGATGAGTTGTAAGGAGACGCATGCGCTCGTATAACTTCGCCACTAGGATTGTGTGCCGAGTCTGGTGCGTTTGTGCCTTGTGTTGTCCATTGTTGTTCAGATATGTCTGGCCAGCCTCCATCGCCGATGGCACCAAGGCCGTTAAGAGTCACCATTGTCACTCCACCTGCTGTACCAGCTGGAATAAGAGACTGATTGCCAGTAAAAAACCTTGAGCCTGTCACGTACGTAGCTTCGGTAGTATCATTATGGGGGACATTAGAGGATGTGAGAACCCCGTTGCCACTATTTACCCACCCCCAGACATATCTATCAAAATTCGCCGCGGCGCCGACCAGGTCTCCGCCACCAATGACACCACCACGAGCGTAATTAAATGCTCTTCCAGCCGCAACCTCGCCGGTGGCGGTGCCGTCGCCGTCATTGTTCAGAATTATCCAAGTTGTAGGTGCCGCGAGAAACCCATTCTTGTTCACATTGCTTCCCGTATACGGCATTAACCTTAAATCACCGCCTCGTAAGCCTAAGCAATCAGGACCAGCATCTATAACTTCTCCGTTCACTTCAAAAAGCGTCGCTTCTAGAACAAATGGGTCAGAAATATATTGTGACATGTCGATATGACACTTGTCATCCAGGGGTCTGTACTTATCATCATAGGGGAAGCCAAAGAAGTCGGTAAACCCACCACGAGAAGGCAGGTGTGATAATGGGTCAGATGAAGATGGGTATATTGTAAACCCAGTTGTGCCTTGAAATCCTTGGGGAACCGCAGCTATCGCCTCGGTCCATCCCTCTGATTTAACATCCCCTGAATTATTTGTCCAAGAAGTCCAGGGAACAGAGCCAGTTGAATAAGCGGGAGGTTCCCACCGAGCTTTTGACGGATTATAGTACATTATTGGATAAGCACTGCCGGTGGGAGTCAATCTATTCCCATCAAGCCATGCGCCAGAGCCGGTTAAAATATTAGAGTAACCGTAATAATCGTCTGATCTAATCGTACCAGCTGTCGTTTCTTCGCTGACGTTTAGCGGTATTACAATAGCGACCTTGTCTCCAAGCTTCGAGTCAAACCCGGGCATGACTGTATCCAGAGTACCAGATTTATTCAGGTAATAGGCATCATGAGGTGGAGCATCATCATTAAACGGCTCCATTATACCACCGAATGCAGAATCCATAGTCGTATTCGTTATCGATCTAATCTTTCTTTCGCTGGGTGAGCCTGACTTGAAGCCGCCTTGTTGAACAGATTGCCCCAGCCATTTTCTTAATGTATATGACTCATCTTGGATGCCTGAGTGTAAAACTTGGGACGCAGTTATTCTTTGAGCTAAAGGAGTTTTATATACATCTTGGTAAGAGCCCTCGGTTGGGGAGGGTGTGTTGGCGCCGACCGGTCCGCGGGTCATGTTTGCGCTTCCTGACACCCAAGCAGTGGGTATCATTTCTGGATAAAGCACTGATTGTGTGACGAACATTATAGAGTTTGTATCATCAAATGGCACTATAGACCCAGAGCCTACTCGTCTTCCTGGGTCTCCGGGGGTTTTGACATCAGGTAATGTTCTTCTAGCATCATACACAGCTTGAGTTCTTCTAACAGGAATGTTATTTAATCCTGAGCGGTACCCGCCGACGGCTGTATTCCAATTTATATTTCTATGCTCTGTCCCGAAATACTGGAAAGAAAAACCCTCGTATATTGCGGTGTCTGCCACATAAGGAGGACCCAAAATGTACCCTAGTTGTAGCGAGGCAGGACATCTTGAAGACTCTACAATCGATTGCTGAATATCAGGGCCAACACTAGAGTCAAAAACACAGAACTCTAAGATATTAATGTCTTTCTGAAAATCTGATGGGTCGAATGCCACATTCGGTGATGGGTCGCCGTACCCAAAAATTAAAGTCGGATTCGCGACTTGGTCCACTGTGTCAGCAGGAGCGCTGAAAGAAACAGGATTTGTAGGTCCGGTATCAACTCGCTGACCACAGTCTGCCAGCAAGGATTGCCTTCTACCCTTTTCAGAAGCAAAATAACATCTTATATTTGATAAGTTGTGAGTAGATGATCCATCGGCAACTTGTTTCGTGGTAAAAAATAATGCAAACCACCCTTGTCTATTAAATTGAGAGTAGGAATTCCCGGCAGTTAAGTACGTGTCCATGTCGATGGTCTTTGTAATCGACATAAGGTTGTTGCCAGAATCTTTGCACTGGAATGTAATCTTGAGATTGTAGGAATTCGCGATGGTTTCAACTGCTAAAGAGGTAAATGTATTTGAACCAATCGTGAATATCGCGTTCGCAGTAGTGGGAGCGCGTCTGTACTGAAAACGTAGCATGTATGTAGAATCATTATGATCCAGACAAAATGGTCCGGCATTACTAGCCATGTGTCTTTCTGTGGCTAGAAATTGTCTTCTCTTACCACCTAACTTTTCAAAATTAATGCAACGATTAACGTATGGAACTCTAGCACGTTGACCATTTCCGACATCAACCGTTTCGTATACTCGCCTTCGCTCGCCGGCCATATTTGCGAAGGCCATCTTTGCGCCTTCGGAGCCACCCACGGCCCGGGCAACATAGGAGCCGAATGGTGAATTCAACCCGCTACCTGGCGCTGGACTGTCAAAAGAAGAAAGAACAGGCGTGTATTTACCCCCAGAGCCGATAGAACCTGATACAGTATACAAGCTAAGATTATTACCCGATCGATCTTTAAATTCTGGAACATCGGGTTCAGCGTATTTGTTAAGTCTCCAATGCGCTCGGGTTGGAAGATACAGCGTGCCCGATGTCACAGTCTTAATATAGCGTGACAAATCAGGTACTAGACATGAAATCTTAGTATCTTTCATTAGATATCTCCGAAAGTAATTGAACCTGCTTTGTTGCCAAAGTAAAATCCTGTTGTCGCGTATTTTGTATTTTGATTGGCATCAGCATTATCAACGCTACCCATAATCTCTAAGGCCTCTACAATTCTTGACTGTTGTCTTTCTTTGCCAAACGTTCCAGACACCGCGTAAACCCAAGCTTCGATCTCTTTTTCAGAAAGTGCGCGGTCCCATATCGATAGATCGCATAACGATCCTGAAAAGAACCCTGAGGATCTTGCAGACGCAGCAGGTGAAGCTCCATAAGTGCCAGCGCCACCAATGAAAAGGTTACCAGAAAGAGGTCCTGCTGACATGCCTGAATTTGCAATTTGGCCGGCGTAACCGCTGTCAATAACATTGTAAGCATTTGGCAAAGTCTGCCGAAATTGGCCTGAGCCGCTTAGGAAAAGTGACCAACCGCTTATATTGTTGGCTCCGCTACCGCTGCCATTATATACACACGCAACGCTATACCAGCCCGTATGATCACCAGCTGAACTTGTTACTTCACCAGGTACCCAGGAAGAAGAAAATATAAGGTTTGACTGTGCTAATGATGAGAGACCGGACTTGCCAACTTCCATAATCAGGCTGGCCTTTGGACTCCCGGGGGTCGTTACAATACGAATAGCGTATTCTCTGTCGCCAGAATAATTCATTTTATCTACAATGTAATGACTTGCATTTGTTTGGTGGAATATTGGTCGGCAACGGAAAAGTACCGTAAAAGCCTTGTCTTTTGCTTCAGAGTTTACAAATGACAGACCGTCATCCGCTGGGTTCGGTACCCACAAAAGATCGTCTTCTACGCCGTCGGTTGAGCCTGTTGCGAAAAAGACAGTATTGTTCTGAATAAGGGACGAAGGTGTTACGCCTGGATCATTAAGTTGAGGGCCTTCATATTCAATCGTTCCTATTGTAGCTGACCCTGTTGCAAGCAGCGCATCGTAATAATTACCAGAGCTATCAGCAAAACTCCCAGTTGCCAAAATATCGTCATCAAGCTTCCACCAGCCGGCTAAACCTGTCGGGTCATTTGGCACAAACCTTGTACCAGCATGCCATGTTCCATAGCTTGCTGACAAATCATATATTCCTGGACGCCAGGTCGGCGGATTATGGGAAGCAATTATTACATTCCTTCTCTTGCTTTCGATTGTGTCTACAAAGGGTGAATCAGGAATCTGGTCAGGAGCCCACCGACCTGGAAACGCAATTGGACCAGATATCCTGTTTGGGTGGCTAATTGTTCTGTACATGTTGAAATCGAATAACCAGGTTCGACCCGTACTAGCGAGAGGACGCACACCTGTTCTTAGTATTCTAAGATTGTGAGTTACCCCTACCGCTTCAAACGATACAGTGTAATTTCTAAAATTATTCGGCCATTCAGCGTTGGTATTTACCTCATTAAATAATTCTTGCAGCTTAAGTCTCTTTATTATCTTAGGACGCTTGCCGTCTGTTTGAAGGACCAATAAGAGGTGTTCATCCTTTAAATTAGGACCAGCTGATGTCCACATACTCGGATGAAACGTAATGTTGAAATTTATTGTCCAACTACCTTCACCAAATGCGTTTGACACGATACTCGGTGATGATCCTTCAACTGATGTTCTTGGGGAAAGACGAAGGTAGTTATACACTCTTAAAAATTCTCTATCCAAATCGGAAATCGATGATCCTGATTTAAGAAGAGGGAGAGGTGTTGTGATACCCGCAAAGCCGGGTCCGGGCTGAATATCACCTGAACCGGGACGAAACGTCCAATTGGTGGTATTTTGAACCCAAGAATTCCACTTATTTTCCTTGATAGGACCTTGGTAATCTATCTGTTGGTTTTTTCCATCCCAAACACCTTGCGCATTTCTAGAACCAGATAGAATCGTTAGGCCGAACGTTTCAGGCGCATCTAAGAATGGTGATGGAGAGCTTTCATCTGGTAACCAGCTAGTTACAAGTTGATGATTTCCCAGAGTTGAAGCAGCGAACATACCGCTTACTGAACCTCTTACTGCATGACCTTCATACCTTGTGTCTACTGTTCCTAATATTTCTCCGCGAATATCGAGCGGCTCTATAATACCATCATACTCATAGTCTAATAAAGAGCCGACGTTAAATAAGTTCACTGGCCACATTGTGTCATGATCAGCTTGAATGTATTTCTTTGCAGTATACGTATCTGTCTCTACAAACGGTTCACCAAGCTGTACTGTTGGTGCTTGGCCAAAATTATACACACCCATGTCGAATGATGTCAGAAACTGCGCTCGATCATCATTTTCATCACGAATGTCTGATACGTCGTTGTTGACAGTAAGTGTATCATCAAATATGTCTTTATTAAGAAAAGTAACAGAGCCAGAAGGCTGGCCTACTTTTGCAAGCCGAAGTTGGGGGCCGAACGTCATTCTGGGTAATAGACTTCCAAAGAATGACTTATCGGAGTTCGCATAAATGCCTTGATACGTGTACTCAATTGTAC
>Ga0163180_10002248_pt1 | contig 10803 bp, 4 predicted proteins | sample AtlANTMetagenome_2_FD_109647 | JGI IMG/M metagenome (GOLD analysis project Ga0163180, IMG submission 109647) | Marine eukaryotic phytoplankton communities from the Atlantic Ocean - Atlantic ANT 4 Metagenome | ecosystem: Environmental > Aquatic > Marine > Oceanic | place: North Atlantic Ocean...
ACTCAAGACCTTTGCACCCACGTGGTCGTCCTGCGTTTGAAGCGCCAGGTCCGCCCAGGACCGGGCCTGGTCAAGCTCCTTGACGCGCAGCGCAGCAATGCCGCCCTGTACCAAAGCGGCAACAGCCGCAGGGTACGCACTCACAAAGCCGTCCACACCGAGGAGCGATGCATACTCGTCGAACGCCTCCGCTGCGGATGCGTTGTGCCACAGACCAACCGAGGCCGCCAGGTGCCGCTCCTTGAGTCTCCACGCATCTACGGCCACAGCCTGGCGGGCGGCATCCTGAGCGGCGACCCAGCGCCCTTGCGCAGCGTGGGCTTCCGACAACAGAGCCCATGCTGCGCCCTCATTGGGCCACACATCTACAATCTGCTGAGCGGTGACGCGAAGCACGCTCCAGTCCTTGCGGACCAGGCTCACCCGTCCCAGCGCAAGCAAGACACGCACGCTCCTTGGGTGCTCGGCCGCGAAGCTCTTGAGCGAATCGAGGTCCCGCATCGCCTCTGCACGGAGGAGATCGCACCCAAAATCCACCCCGGCACACGACTCCGTCACCTGCACTACAAGCTGGGTATTGCCTTCAGCCAGGGCAAGCGCCGCCTTGGAGCGGATCGCAGCGAGCGACCCTCTCCCGACCACCTGCGCCCGAGCCACCGCCAATGAGGCGACCTCTAGCCATCGTGCATTTTGCCCCCGCTCGCCCACGATGGCTTCCGCCAAACCGCCGATGGCCTCTGGATCCGCCGGGTTCACCCGCAGCACCTGAAGGAATCCGATGCGACTGGCACGAACCGACGCCTTGTCCCCCGCCCAGAGGTCCACCCGAGCCTTCTGCAGCGCCAGTGTCCAGTGCCCAGGATGTGCCGGCAGTCCAGCGGTCTCCTTGGCCAGCCAATCCTCATGAGGCAGGTCATTGGGCAGCCTCGGTATCGGCTCGGGTGCCACAACAGCTCGCGCGACTCGCCCCCAGCCGTCCCTCAACTCATCGAGCATCTGCCCAGGCAAGATGAACATTCGAGTCGTCATCCCAAGGAACACCAGCGACATCGACCCAAGCAGAAGGCCTCCTGCCAGCGCATGGCGCAAGACCCTCTGTCGGCGCGCACGCTGAATGCCTTCGGTGTTCTCCTCCCTCAGCGAATACACCCGCTGCTCGTCGGCGCTACCGGGAATGAAACAGGCGCGAAAATCCCGGTGTTCGTCGAGCGGAAGGGCCTTGGCGCCCAAGCGCCCGATCAAGTCTTCTGCATGAATTCGACCGCGTGCAAGACCAAGTAGCACAGCCTCTCGCGTCATCGGCCCCCGCGCACGGCCACCGTCCCGTCTGACCATCCACTCGGCGGCGTCCGGCTCAACCGTACTCCGGCGAGCCCGACATTCCGCGCAGATCGGTACAGCACGATTGCCAAGCGCAACCGTCTCCACGCCACACATAAAGCAGTGCTGCCCTTTCACGGATGCACTGTACCGCGATGCGGCCTTGCCGTGTGCGTCAGTGGCGGAAGTGTCGCGCCCCAGTCAGCACCATCGTGGCTTCCGCACCATCTGCTGCCCCAACCACCGCATCGTCGCGGATTGAGCCGCCAGGCTGAATCACGGCGCGCACACCCGCCTTGAGCGCCTCCTCCACCGCATCGGGGAACGGAAAGAATGCGTCGGATGCCAAAACGGCGCCCTCCACCGGGCGAGTGGCCTTGGACAGTGCGATTCGCACGCTATCGACACGCGACATCTGACCCGCACCCACACCATTGAGCACGTACCCGCCATCTTCAGCTCTCGCGAGCACAATGGCGTTGGACTTCACATGCTGCACGACAGCCCAGGCGAACCGCAGGCAGCCCTCTTCATCGGTGGACGGCTTGCGCCCAGTTGGCACATCCCAGCTGATCTCCGCGCCAAGATCCCAGTCTTGAACCAGCCACCCACCCTGCACGCGGCGGCCATCCCGCCCGCGCGGCTTCCGGCTGGCCCAGTCTGCGGGCAGCTCCATGATCCGTAGCTTCTCTCGCGCCGCGAAGAGTTCCTTGGCCTCGTCACTGAAGCCCGGTGCAGCGATGACCTCAAAGAAGGTCCGACTCTTTCGAATCGCGCGAACGACATCCGCACCGACGGGTCGGTTGAAGCAGATAATTCCCCCATATGCGCTCACCGGATCCGCTGAGAGCGCCAGCAAGAATGCCGCCTCCGCTCCATCGGGATGAACCGCCGCACCGCACGGATTCATGTGCTTGGTCACAACGCAAGCGGGCTCATCAAAGTGAAACACCGCCCTTAGTGTGGCGTCCATGTCTGCGAGGTTGTTGAAGCTGAGCGCCTTCCCTTGAACTTGCGTGACCTCCGCAAGGGAGCGAGAGCCTGGAGGACCAGGCTCGGCGTAAAACGCAGCATCCTGGTGCGGGTTCTCGCCATACCGCAGCGTCTCCATACGCCGAATCGGAATGGCCCCCTCATCGGGCAGCCCATCTCCCAGCTGTGCACCCAGCCATGCGGAAATCACGCCATCATAAGCAGCTGTGTGCCGGAAGGCCTTGAGCGCCAGGCGCTGGCGGGTCGCCGGGCTCACACCGCCACCCTCGATCTCCCCCAGAACATCAGTGTAGTCATCGGGATCGGTCACGATGGTGACATGAGCGTGGTTCTTGGCGGATGCACGAACCATCGTCGGTCCGCCGATGTCGATCTGCTCCACGGCCTCGGCCATCGTGACACCATCCTTGGAGATGGTCGCCTCGAATGGGTAGAGATTCACGACCACGACATCGATCCATGGAATTCCATGGGACGCTGCCTCCTCTGCGTGCACGTCTCGCAGGCCCAAGATCCCGCCGTGCACCTTGGGGTGGAGGGTCTTGACCCGGCCATTCATCACCTCAGGGTGACCCGTGTGGTCGCTCACCGAGGTGACCGGTACTCCAGCCTCCTTCAAGGCGCGCCCTGTGCCGCCTGTGGACAGAATGGTGTAGCCAGCGGCCACCAGTCCACGCCCAAACTCTACGATGCCAGATTTATCAGAGACAGAAAGAAGCGCGATGGGCATGAGACGACCTCGTTGAAGGGCCGCTGCTTAACCCGGCTGGCGCCCGATGGCGTCTGGTGCCAACAGACCCCTCCAAGTAACCACCTTGAGTACATGCCCACCCACGATCACACCCTCGATCAGGACGATTCCACCGACTGCATTCTCCAGTCCGCGGAGAGCATTCGCTTCGAGCCTGAGAGTGGTCTTGGTTGTCCGGTCCTTGAGATAGAGATCGGTCCCTACACGCTGCAGCCGGCCGACGAAGGGCTGCGATCCGAAGCCGGCGTCCTTGACCTCCCAGTCATCCACACGAACACCACCGGGCGTTCGTTGACCGGACAATCGGACGGTACATCCACCCATCGAACGAATCGCACGCGCATCGCCCTCAAGCACGAGTCGGGTCTCTTGCCCTTCGGTGGAAACCAAGTGAACCCGGTCCTCATCCTGCAAGATGAGGCCGGTTCGCTCGAGGTGCGCAACGCACCCCAGAAATGGTAGAAGCCAGATCACTCTGGCCTCATACCATGAAAGGGGGTGGAGACGACCGGAATCGAACCGGTGACCTCCTGCGTGCAAAGCAGGCGCTCTCCCAACTGAGCTACGCCCCCGTAAATCTAAAATGTAATGGTGGTGGGCTGGGGCGGATTTGAACCGCCGACCTCGCGCTTATCAGGCGCGCGCTCTAACCAACTGAGCTACCAGCCCTCAGGCCACTCGGCTCTCGCCGGCCTCCCTCATAATACTGTCGGCAATGACACGTCAACCCAACTATCGATGGCAAGATCAGTCCGCTGCGCCCGTGTCTCCACTCTCGCCGCTATCCGTGCTCTCCTCGGGCTCCTCTGAACCGCCGGTATCGACGCTTCCACCTGTGTCTTCACCACCTTCAGGGTCGGCAGCAGATTCATCATTGAGGTAGCCGTCCGGAACACCCGCCGCGGTCCAACAACCTGGATCCTCTGCATCAACAGCACCGTCCCCATCATCGTCCACGCCGTTGTAGCACTGGTCAATGGCCGGAACTTCCTCGGCATCACGGTAGGTCCGCCGCTCGAAGCCCCAGGGACTGAACTCACAGTCCGGATCATTTCCGTCGAGATATCCATCTTCGTCATTGTCCAGACCGTCTGCACATTCGGAGACGAGCGGATCAACTTGCTCGACCTCAAAGGATGCGCCCTCAAGCGCACAGAGCAGGTCATCCGAGTCGACATCACCGTGCCCATCGTTGTCGATGCCATCGTTGCAGTGCGCCTCGGTGAAGCCGTCATCCTCTGCGCCGATCGCGGTCTCACAGGCCGGGTCGTCGCGGTCCGTCCAGCCATCCTCGTCGTTGTCGACGAGGTCATTGCAGGTGTACCGACCGAAGGTGTTGTTGTCTTCGTTGACTCCGTCAATGCAGTCCGGATCGTCTCCATCGACCCACCCGTCCTCGTCATTGTCTTCGCCATCGCCGCACTCGAGGCTCTCGGTGTCACGACCATTCTCACAGTCGTCATCATCCGCATCAATGACGCCGTCACCGTCATTGTCGATGCCGTCGTTGCAGGTGAAGTCACCAAACTGGGAGTTGTCCTCTTCGTCTCCACCCCAGCAATCTGGATCGTCATTATCGGCCCAGCCATCGCCATCATTGTCTTCACAATCACGGCAGGTACTTGGCTTCTCAAGCGGGTTGTCCCACACCAAGAAGGTTTGGTCGCCCGTGGCGTAGGCAAAGACCAGATCGCCCGTGAGATTGTCGGCACCCAGCGTGTACTCGGTGATCCGATCGATCGTGACGATCAGGTACCCGTAGCTACCCGACTCCGGATTGCCCCAGGTGTAGAAGCTCTGGGGACCCTGCCCACCAACGGTTCCCCACGAGCCACTGGCTGAGGGGAATTGGTACAGCAGCCAAGCTGGAACATCGATGGACGAGCGACCCGTCGCCTCGTCAAAGTTGTGGTCGTCGGGCACGGTGATCGAGGCGCGAACCGGTGTACCGATACCGCCCAGCCAGCCCACATCAAACAACAACAGGCTCAGCTTCACGCGCGTGCGGCCCGCCTTCACACCCTCGTTCTTGGTAAGACTTCCATCGAACGGCTCCCACTCCATCGTGAGCCCGCTGTCCAGCAGGTCGAAGGCACCATTGGTGTCCGTGTCCGCACAGGTCTCAAGGCCAAAGTACGCAAAGTAGGAGTCGTCCAGTCCCTGATCGGAGTAGGGATTGTCCCAGCCGTCGGTGGCAAAGAACTTGACTGGCGGAGGTACGACGAACTCTTGATCGACGCCGACCTCGGGCACCTCAAGACGCAGCTCAGCCGCTGCCATGCTGTCCAGTGCGGTGTAGTCGCCCCTGTCTGCGACACCGGTGAAGAATGGCGCTCCGACAGGCCAATCCGCCTGGAAGATGTTGGTCTGAGGAGTGTCTGCTTCCTGGGTCATGCAGAAGTTCAGCTCGGCACGGTCCACCATGCGATGGCCATCGGACTCTCGGCACTCGTCCGAGTCGGCCTCGTCCAGCCAGCTCAGCCCAAGGGCCTCACCGCCAATATCCACAGCGCCATAATATTCGTCGCCCTCAAAGCCTCCGCCAAAGCGGAAGTTCGCGGAGTTGTAGAGGTCGGCGCACCACTCATCATCGGGCAGAGAGTCGGCCTCTTCAAACCCAAGGTTGGTGATCCGGAGCCCGGTCACATCCTTGCGGAGGAGATCCTCGTACGCATTCTCGGCGTCGAAGCTGTTGGCACCCTGACCCGGCGACTGGAGCTTCCACTCGCCAGCGATGTCGGTGGCGCCACCCCAGCTGATGTACAGCGAGTGCATGTTCGGGAAGACGGCATCGTCGAGGAAAGTCGCTTGAGCCGAAATCCCCGTCAGCCCCTGGGAGGCCGAGCTCGGGCAGTCGGTCTGGGCGTTGTCAACTCCCATCCCAAGCAAGCAGGACTCCCAGCCATTCTGTACCAAGACATAGCCACCCTGGTACTCGAGCATCTCTCCCACGTCATATGTGTATCCACCGGGGACTTCCGCCCGGCCGCCTTGGGTGCCCACGCGAACCTGGACATTTCCACCCTGCACTGGCCCCTGAGGAACCCGAACCGTCAGCGATTCCTGCGTGACGCTGATGACCTCGGCATTGAGCGAACCAAAGACAACGGTGATCGCCGTCGTGTCCGCCCCAAAGTTGCGTCCAGTGATGGTGACGACATCGCCGCCAACATTTCCTTCCTCGCTGGTCTGGCTGATGCCGCTGGCACTCGGCGCGGCATCATCACCCGCGTAGTAGGCATCCAGACCATCGCCACTGCAGGCGACGAGAAGGAGTGCTGTAAGGATAGAACGTGTATGCATCATAAACCTCACTGCCCGTACCAGAAGCGTCCGATTTGGACGGCTCGAGTGACGACCTTCACGCTCGAGATATCGTGGCGTTTGCCGTTGCTGTCACGAACCGCGGGTGTGACCACCCTGCCCTCCGTCGACCGCGAGAAGTAAAAGACGGCGCCCTCGGCACCGCGAGCCGCTGCGTATTCCATTGCCTTGTCCAGCACGTCTTGGGTGAGCACAAACTCCCCCGCTCGGTCGTCCAGCCTGCAGCTGACCTCTGCCAGCGTATGCAGCGGATCGCCGTGCAGCGCAGGACTTGTGTTGCCATCCTTGTCCAGGTAGGCATCGTCCAGCGGCCACTCGACCGCAAGGTCGGTGTCCCGATCGGCAAGCTGGCCGCCCATGACCCCATCTGGATCCGTCTCATCGCATGCGAGATACGGCCTCCGACCATCAGGCACTTCGGTACCCTCCGGAATGTAGCCACCGTTCACCTCGCTCTCCCACGCCTCTTCAAGATCGTCGGGAGCGCTCTCAGCGGGCATCTGAACAATGCCCTCGACCATGTTCTCGTCCTCTTGGTCGATGGGGCCCAAGAACCGGACCACAAGGCTCACGCGCTCGTGTGTACCGCTCTCGCCAGGCTGCCACTGAAACCGCACGCTCTGCCTGCCATCGTCATCAAACTCGGCATCCCACGGGCCCGTGTACATCTGGCCATACATCTCGCCGGTGTTGAGGTTCCAGCCTCGGGCGCCGAAGTCCTCCGATGTCCGCGGAGCCTCTGCAAGCTCCAGGCAGTTCTCGACAGCCGCGGGCGCGTCCAGGTGAGCAAGGTACTGAAGGCAGACAGCGTTGTCTGCATCCATGGCCGGCACCTCTTCACCCTCAGCGACCTCCTCATCGACCTCAGGCGGCTCCATCAGGCGGCCGTAGTTATCGTATGCGGGACCATTCCAGCTCAGCCGCACACCCGATGGGAAGTGCGGAAGCCGAATGGTGCTGTCATTGCCAGCGGACCGCAGTGGGACCGGAATCGATGCCACAGACGCCTCAAGCGGCGGCATGCCACCGGGGAAGCTCATGGTGACCAGCTCCCCTTCCGGGAAATTCGCGCGGGTCACGACCGTCGTGTCCAGGCTTCCAGGAGCCTGGTTGTTCGGATCGATTCGAACCGGGCGCATCCTTGCCTCGGGCCGCCAGCTATCGATCTCCGAGTAGTAGGTAAATACGTCTCTGGGATCCGGCGGGTAGACAAGCGGGCGACGGTTCATATCGAAGCCACCCATTCCGTCTTCGGTCTCGAAGCGAATATGCGCACCGACATCCGTGAGGTTGCTCAGGTAGGACCGGGGCTCAAAGCGGGTCTGGCACAGTCCCGTCGACTCCGGCGCAGGAGGCAGAGAGCCAAACAGCGCATCGGGTGAAACCAGGTCGTCTTGGAAGACGAAGCCCTGTCCATAGACCATCTTGTACGGTGGACGGAAGCCAACATCCGGGCCAACCTCATCGTAGGAGACGAGACCAAGAAGCCCGAGAGGCAGCCCACTTCCCGCAAAGTCAAAGACGGCGTATTCCACCATCCCGCCATGCATCTCAGGGATCTGTCCAATCTCGTCTGGATTCAGGCCAACTCCGGCCATCTTCACATCCGACTCAGAGGCAGGTAGTCCACAGCCCGCAGCGAGGACCATGGCAAGGAGACTGAATTGTCGTGTGGTGTTCATGTGTACTCCTACCAGCCCGTACCCAGGCCCAGATAGACCCGGAATCCAGCAGGCTCTTTCTCGCTCGACAACTCATCCCCGACCCCACTCTCGCTGGTGTCGAAGATTCCGTCGCCGTCTACATCGCCGTAGCCGCGGACACTCTGGAAGCCATACGCGACGCGAAGGAAGCTGTCCCAGCCGGCTGTATCTCTAAAGATGCTCGCCACTCGAACCTCGGCAAAGGCATCGTAGAGCATCTTGTTGCCGTTCTTGTAGGCGGAATCCACAAACGGAATCTCCCGCTTGATGTCACCCGCGTCGTAGGCAATTCGATCGTCATACATGCTGCGATAGCTCTTGTCCGGATCGCTGGGTGGGCGGAACGACCAGAGGTTTCCAGCGGTACCACCAAACTGACCGTAGACACCCGAGGTGGTGAATGGCCCCCAGCGCCACGTGCTGTGCCCATCGATCGGGAAGCGGTATGCCATGTTCATGATGGCCATCGTCTCACCGGAGAGGCTCCAGCCCGGGTAGCCAGCAAACTGCGTGTTCGGACGGATTGTCCCCCAGCCAGCATTTGCCGGATGTCGTCCGCCAGCGCGGAACTCATCGTTTGAGTCCACGTTGCGGTCGACGTACCCAAACTGGGTATCCACCTGAATGACGTGCTTGTTCTTGCGCGCCTTCTGCAGGAAGGGCAGACCAAAGCTTGGGACGCGGAAGTTCTGTGTCCAAGCTCCAGAGACCTTGTTGTACTGGTAGTTGTCGAGCACTTGACCGTCATCGATCGCGACACCGCCCATTGCCGGGTAGGTCACATCCACCCAACCGTGGCTCAACATGAGCTCAATCTCACGGCCAAACGTCAGGTTGCCGGAGCCCGCATAGTAGCTGGGCACATTGGCGAACTTGATGTCCAGCGCCGTCTCATACTCGTACAGGTACCGCTCCCACTGGGGGTCAGAGGTTCCTCGGACTCGGAAGTCCAGGTAGGAGCCAGAGAACCCGAGCATCCAGTTGTCATTGAAGGGCATGTCGACACGCAGCGCGCCAAGCGACTGCTTCTGGGCGTTCTTCATCTCCCAGATGGTCTGGTCATCTGTCGTCTCTGGATCCTCGTCTTCATCGAGCAGGAATCCGCGAGAGTACTTGCCTTGGTAGTGCAGTCCGATGAGCGAGATGGTGGGGTACCACTTCTGGTAGGAATAGACACCCTGAACCACGTTGTCCTCGCCCAGCAGCGCAAATGCACTCCCAGCGTGCTCCTCCACATAGTCCTGGAAGATCAGCTGGCCGCCGGCCTGAAGACCCAGATCCGTACGGCTGTTGTTCTCAATGGAGAAGATGGGAATTCCCGCCGGCGTCATCAGAGCCTTGGAGGCCTTGTATGGCGTGGTGACCTCCGCGAGGTAGGTCAGGTCCTCACGGAACGCCAGCATGTCGTTGACCTCATCCATGTTGAAGTCGGTCTCGAAGTGCGCGTTGGCATTGACGTTGAAGAACTCGTCCTCGGAGAGGCCATAGACCTTCCAGCCATGCGCGGTGTAGTGGGTGTACACCAGGTTTCCATCCGCGGTGATCTGCGGCGAAACCGCGGCACTGATCACATTGGTCAGCTGGGTAAAGTCCTCGGTCTCCGGATCGTAGCTGAAGATGTTGAAGATCCCCGTCGGATCCGCAGAGAAGTAAATCTTCCCATCCTTGTTCCAGTGGGCATCCAATTCTTCCCAGGCATCCACCATGATGGGCCTCAGTCCTGTTCCATCCTTGTTGATGATGTACAGGTTCTGCTGGAACTCCTTCATGATCGCAAAGACGAGCTTCTCACCGTCTGGTGACCAGTCCGCCAGCTGCATCCACGTTCCATCATCGAAGCTGGTCAGCAGCTTCTTGTCCGAGCCATCCAAGCCAATCGTGGCAAGGTTCAGCGTGCCGTCGGTGTACTGAAAGAAAGCCACCGTCTGCCCGTCTGGGCTGACGGCCGGATCCGCACCACGCAGGGTGTTGGGGATCTTGGTCATCTGACCTTCTGGGTACATCGCCGTAGAGAGGAAGCGCTTGGGAGAGCGAGACTGCAGCCTCCGCTTGCCATCCTTGATCTCTCGGGTCGGCATCTTCATGTGCCAAAGCTGCTTCCACTCGTATCCGTCCATCTCGGGCCGAAGCTTGAAGATCCGAGACAGATTCGAGTCGACAGTGTGCTCCCGGCCGGAGACGACAACTTCGTCCTTGCCGGGCACAAAGTCCCAGCCGTGGGCGAATGTCATGGGGTAAACCCCACTCATCAGTGCCCCGTTCTCTAGGTTGGCAGGATCCTTGGCTGCCTGACCCGTGAACGCCGGGTAGTCATCATCATTAAAGGCACTGAGTACCAGTGCACCCCGACTATTGACTCCCCAGTACTTGCCGTCCGGTGACACCCGGGGCTCGAACTGCCAGGTACCGGTGCCTTCGATCTTGCTTTCACGGCGCCACTTGTCCTGCTCCAGCCACTTGTCCCGGCCATCCGGGTCGGTGTACGACCACTCATTGAAGCCACGAACGAGCTCGCGGCCCACCACCTCGCCATTGGCCTTGACCTCGTCGTACTGCGCTGTGTACCGCTCTGTAATGTAGGCGCGCCAATCCCAGTACAGCTCCTCGGCAGTGATGCCGAGTACGTCTTCGATGACCGTCACCCAGTCCCAGCGCCAGCGTCGACCGTGCTCGATGGCGAACTGGCCATAGACCTTGTCACCAAAGCGCTGC
>Ga0163180_10002249_pt1 | contig 10803 bp, 8 predicted proteins | sample AtlANTMetagenome_2_FD_109647 | JGI IMG/M metagenome (GOLD analysis project Ga0163180, IMG submission 109647) | Marine eukaryotic phytoplankton communities from the Atlantic Ocean - Atlantic ANT 4 Metagenome | ecosystem: Environmental > Aquatic > Marine > Oceanic | place: North Atlantic Ocean...
AAAAAAAAAAAAAATGGAATCCATCTCTTTTTTCGAGTAAAAAATCGTCACACACATAAATACTAATCTTTGACCTCTCTCGATATATCCACCCCCGAACAACAACGCTGTGTCGCAGGTTCTTTCGTCGTCGTCGTCCAAGAGAAGGCGTTGTTTTTTTGTCTCGTCATGCAGCAGCGTCGGGGTCGTCCTTTTCTCGAGACCACCAATACCCAGAACCAGCATCATCAGGTGAATCCATCTCCCCAGAATAATGGTGGAGGAGGTTTTGTCGGGTCCTGGTCTGGAGAGACGACTGCGAATACGAATCATCATCACCACCAACAACAACACCAACCGTATCTGTCTCCGCAGCACAAATACAGCTTGTTGGAGGACGATTCGGACGACGAGGGCGGCGGGAAGAAAAGGCGTCGTGGACGAACCGGTTTTGGGTTCGTTCGGAGGACGCTCGGGGCTTTTGGGTGGAACGGCGCGTTCAAACATTTCAGGAAAGGCTCGGATGGGACCGTGAACCCATTCGCGGTGATTTTCTTCCTTTTGTTTGCGTATTCGTACTTTCGATGGTCGAGGGTGACGAAAAAATTCGAACTGTTTAAATCGAACGCGGATGGAAGCATGAGACGGTTTAAAGAACTCTCCGGAAGTCGAGAGAGACGATGCTTGGAAACGTTAGAAGATCGCGAACGGGAAATGGGAGAGTTACGAGCGGCCGTACATAGTAAAGAGAAAGACGTGGAGAGCGTCACGCACCAATTCAACGCGTGCGAGTTGAAATTAATCGGACATCACGAAGAAAAGAAGTTGAGCGGAAATGAAAAGTCAAATTTGAAACAACAGTTGGAGAGTTTAAGACACGAGAAAGAGAATTTGATCATCGAGATGAACAAATGGAAAGACGAAGCTGGGAGCGCGAAGGATGAACTCGCGGCGTTGAAGAAGCACCACGAGTTAGACAAGCACGATGCGGGCGTGAAGCACGAAGCAGATTTTGATGTGATAGATGGAGGGTATAACGCGGTGATTGATAATGAAGGAGTCTTACACGAACACACAGATGAGGAATACGAGGAGCTGAAGAGAGCGTTTGAGGCGATATCGAAGAAGCACAATTTGGAGCACAAAGAGTATTATTATGAAAGCACGGAGCCTCACAATCATCGCGAAAAATCTCACGAGCCACTCGAAACTCATCCAGAGGACGGTCATCACAATAATATCCACCACGTCGAACACGTGGAATCGACGGATGTCCCGGATCACAGAAAGAGTGTCAGTCATAGCATTAGACATGAAGAGGGCGAGGATGACAATCGCCCTCTGTGGGAAAGGTACGGTGACGTCGAAGAGGAAACGCTCAAGAAGCAGTAATTATGATTAGCAAAAAGCACGCTTACACTAGACTACACAAACTAAAATCTAGAAGAAGTCAAATCAATCACCCCGCCCTCCTCCTCGTCGTCAAACAAGCTCTTCTTTTTCAAGATTAACAATAATCCGTAATGGTCGCTCGGTAACACGTCCACTTTGATTTTCTTTTGCTCCCCTTTTTCTATGTAAGGCCTCTCGTATGTTTGTCCATTCACCTCTGGATTAGTGCCGACCATTTGCATCGACTGCAGCTCAAAGTTTTTCAATTTGGTGAAGGCTCGATCGAAACGAGCGTACAAGTTTCCTCGTAACATCGTGTTTCTTTTGGCGTCGTAGCTATACCCGTCTGACTCCGGTCGAAGTTTCAACCATGCGTCTTCCCAAGGCGCTACAATTGGACACAAACCATCCTTTGAATCGTTCCAATTCATATCACCGATAAAGATAACGTCCTCAAACCTACCCCCTAAATGTTCTAAACTTTGTTTCAGCTGTTGTTTTCGTTTCTCAGCCATCAACTGCGGGTTTTCCATGATCCACGACTCGAGATGCGAGGTCGCCACGCATAACTTGGGAAAACCCAAATCGTACGCGTATTGTAGGTTTCTCCCCATAATCGACGATGCAAATGTCGACTTGTGCGCTTTCCAAGTGCCTTGAACAAAACCACCAAGTTCTTCAGTACCGCCTTTTTCGTCGACTCTGACGATATTTCCATCCTTCTCGACTCTCGTCTTCCTAATCGTCTCTTTCTTCTTCACCAGCACGACGCAAAAATACCCGCACTGCAACTCCTTCTCGCTCGGTTGCGCACACAAATGGTATTTCTCAAACCACACCTGCCCTTGCATCACAAACAGTATCGGTAACGTTACCTCTTGTAAGCATAACACGTCCGGGTCGCAACTTTCAATCACGCGTCCTAAGTACTCCGTTCTCGCCATCTGCGCGTGGTTGTTATCAAACCAAATGTTATACGATAATATGCGTACTTCCTCTTCTTCGTTATCCATACGTTCGGGAATAGACGGTTCTTCCACCCATTTGCGTCCTCTCTTTGGTATTTCGATCGGTTTTGTCTCGATTTTTGGTAGCGATCTTCTCTTCTTCTTCTTCTTTGTCGTCGTCGTCGTCGTTGCTTCCAACTGTTTCGCTCTTTCTAAAACTCTCTCGACTTCGTCGCTGTTTTTCACCGTTTTCATCGGCTGATTTAGATTCCTTTTATTATTATTCGCGCTCGCAATCGAATTCAAACGACCGACGTTCGACCACGCGGTTTTGTTATTCGTTGCCGCCGCAACCCGCGTCGCTTTGCTGACGAGCGACGACGCCTGTTTCAAATTGGAAACAGAAGACATCATCATCATCGTCGTGTTCTGCCCAACAGCAGCTGGCGTTGCTTTTTCAATCGGCGGACGACGTTGGTTTCTCTCTGCGTGCAACTGAGCCAGCAGGGCGTTTGAAGTTTTGGGTGCTTTCGGATTTTCTTCTTCTTTCTCCTCGATTTTCTCTCTTTTGCGCTTGAGGTGTTCCGAGTCCGAGTCGGACATGGTTTTAAATGTAGAGAATTTTGAAATATTCCAGCCAAGAAAGTTTACTACGTAGTTACAGGTATATACATTTACAAATCGAACAGCTACATGTACGCGCACACGTTAGAGCTAACTCGAGCTTTCATAATCGTCGTCTTCTTCTTCGTCGTCTTCGTCTTCGTCTTCTTCTTCGTCTTCTTCGTCTTCCGATGAACTACTGTTATCTAATAACCTTCTCTCTGCGCCTCTTTCCTCGTCGTCGTAAAAAGCGTCCAGACACCGCTCGTCTTCTTCCGTCCAGAATCGAGGCCACCACCAGAAAAAGAGCAATCCACACGCATTTCTGCCTTTTCCGTCCCGAATACATGCCTCCGTAAATCCGGGCCATTTTCCTCGAGTCACGGCCAAGGCTAGCGCGTACCCGATGGAGCAATATGTGGCGACGAGTAAAAGTAAAATCTGGAAAAACTTTCGAGCGTCCCCCCCGGGCGCGAATGCGCCCGGAGGTAATGGCGGTGACGGAGGCGACGGTGGAGACGGTGGAGACGGTGGACTGTTTGGCATATTCGGAGGTAATGGCGGTTCTGGCGGTGCCGCCAACTTGGCTCGAAAATCCACGCGCACTAAAACTGTACTACCCGAACACGGCTTCAACACGTTCTTACACTTGAACGTCGCCGTTACTTCGCTAAACACATCTTTGTCATTCCTATTTGAAGGCACATCAAATGTGCATTTTTTCGCCGTCTCTTCCACAGAACACTCCTTGCTCGTAAAACTATCGTCCGCATCTGGCGTTTGTAGCGTTATTGAAGTTTTCGTCGCGTCGCATCCTACTTGCGAGCACTTCGGCGATATCGTCGCCTCTAATTGTTCGACAGATTTACCTCCCACATTCGTCATGTTAAACGGAAGATGCGTCGCTTCACCATCGCCATCGACTCTCGCGGTACCTCTCAACAGCGAAAATCGTTTTGGATTATTCGTTTTCGGTGCGATCGGAGGCCACGTGCACTGCCATTCTGCTCGACACGTTGTTTCTTCCGCGTCGGCATTCGGACCGATGATGCAGGTAATCGTCGGGACGCATTTCGAGGACGACGACGATGCACCAACAACGACATTGCTCGTCCCCGCGCTCGCGAACACCACCAAAAACGAGAGGAGGCACAGAAGACGTTGTTTTTTTGATGTTCCCCTCTTCCGCCGCCTCGATCGCATCATCCTCCGAGTCGTCGTGTTGTCGTCGTCGTCGTCTTCCTCCTCTTCTGCGGTTGTTGTTGTTGTGTGTTGTGTCGTGTGTGACGATTTGACCAATTAATACTTCTTTTCATTTTCGACGATTATTATTCTTTTTGGACTTAAAAAAAAAAAGAGGAAAGACAAGACCTTTGTGATGATGAAAATGCCCCCACTTTTGGACGACCGAACGAAAAACAAGCCTTGCTTTGTCCTCCCGGGGACGCGAGAGAGAGAGAGAGAGAGAGAGGATCGAGCATGGAGCAGAACAAACCGCAACAACCGACCATCGTCCGGCCACCGTTACCGGACGACTTCGAGTACCACGCACCGAGAGTGACGCAACCACACATTCAACAACAACAACAACAACAACAACAACAACAACAACAACAGCACCACCAACGACGACAACAGCAACCAGGAGTAGCCGTAGCACAACCTCCCGTTGTTCGACAACCCGTCGCGCAGCCTCAACAACAACAACAACCGCACGAACCGACGGGTCCACAAATCCTCCCACCGCCACGGACGGGTGATCCAGACCTCAACCACAATCACAAAGACATTTCGACCGAGTTGATTCAAAAATATTTAGACGAAAATCAAAACCTGATCTTGGCGATTCTGGAAAACCAAAACGTGGGGAGACTGGCTGAATGCGCGAGATATCAGAATAGATTGCAACAGAATTTGATGTATTTGGCGAGCATAGTGGACGAGTAGTAAAACAGTTTCGCTTGTGATATGCATTGATATAGTACTACACTTTTTGTACCACCATTAAGAGGACCATCCATTTGTACGAGAGAGGGCGAAAAATGTTCCCGAGATGCGTAATATATGATGCGTTCTTTATTTTCATGCACATTTGCGTCGATTCATTACATATTCCCTGCCCCGTTGTGCATCAACAATTCCATGATATCTAACCCTCTGTCTCTAGCTAATCGTTTAATGCCGGTTAACACCGTGACTAAGTCTTCGTCATTCATCAATTCAATTTTACCTAACAACCGCCCAGTGCCCAAACTGCTACTCAGTTCGACAAAGTTTCTAATGTAAAAGTGCACAAATGCAGCCATTATGGTTTGAACGTCCATTCGATCGACGAAACCACCGTGACCAGGGATGGTGTGTCCAAAATCGTCGATTTTAAATGCTCGTTTAAAACCGGAAGCGAAGAAGCCGCCAAACGGGGCGACTAAGGAGGCAAAAAGAGCCAAGAAGCCGGCGTGGATGTCAAACCAGGTAAGAACTAAATAATCGCGGTTGTATACGAATCTCAACAAAAGCCTCAAGAACATTTTCATGCCAAACGGAACCATCGGGACATCGTCGATATTAAATTTCATAGGTATAAACGGATGTCTCAATTCACACACGGCTTCTCTCGAGAAGTACTTGTCGATCATGGTGATGAGACCGTACTTCTTACTCGTTTTCCACATCGTCTTTCTCATGGGAGGACACGTGAGAAATCTGAATTTCCCGAGAAACGTGGATAAAATCGGTGCCATGGCGACGGTGCAAAACATGGCACCGAGGAAGCCTTCCCACGTCTTCTTCGGCGAAAGCGCAATGAGAGGCGTTCGGCCAAATGCTTTACCAAAGACGTACGCCATGACGTCGTTCACGACAACCAGCAAAAATGGAAACAAGAACCAAATCATGCCCTCAAATATGTTTGAAATAGTCGCAGATGACTGCAAAAAAATTATAGCAATCGTAATGTGCGTCCACGCGAATTGTGAGAATTGGTACTTGAACAACCCTTTTCTCAACAACAAAACAAACGTGACGAAGCCGCTCATATATAACGAGTAACTGATAAACGAGTGATGGACAATCACCCAAGTCATTATTCTGGCAAAATTCGTCGTCTCATCTACAAAAAAATGCCCTTTCTCAGCCAATGATGCCAAGTAAAAATGCCTTCCCATCCTCCCATATAACGTAAACGCCGCGCAAAAATAAAAGTACCACTTTTGCAATCGAAACCGCATCCCAGCAGATTCCATCTTGGCCTTCTCCTGAGACTCGCTCAAATCAAACAGCTCTTTCATCATCAACGTCTGAACTGCGAAAATCATCACCATCGTCGCCATGGCTCCGTGAAATAAAGTGATCAAACCTGCGGCGCCTAAAATCAGACCCGACGCCGTGCGCGCTCGAAACGAACTCCACTTGTTCGAGATATTTCTCGCGAGCTTCTTCGCGCCTTTCGGGGAGCCGCTTTGTCTCTCCGCTACATCATTTTCGCTGCCACCTCCTCTCGCCGATCGAACGTGCGGCACGACTTTCCGAAAATTCACTCCTCTTACTCCCGGGGGTCCGGTTTCGAAGGTATCGTCCTCGGAGTCGTCTCGAGACTGTTTCGTTTCGCAGCAGAAAAAGAGAGAGAGAGAGAGAGGTTAGAAAGAAAGAAAGAAAGAAAGAACGAACGACGCGCGCGCGCGCGGAACGCGAGAACGAGGAAGAGAGATCGGGACGCGTTCATCGTTCATCGAGGCGTCCTCTCTCTCTCTCTCTCTCTCTTCCGCGCGGCACGTTTTTCTTCTCTTCCGCACTTTCACAAAACGCATCCAAATCCAAAAGAGAAGTTCGGTAAAAAAAGAGAGTCTCGTAGCAAAAACAAAAACAAAAACACGCCGCCGCCGCCGCTTACCATCGATCGCGACCGCGTCACGCGGTAGCCTCGTCTTCTGGCGAACCCTTCCATTCTCAGATCTTCCTTTTCTTCTTCTTCTTCTTCTTCTTCTAAGCGTAGCGGGGGGGGGTCTTCGGAATGAATGCGAATGAAAAGTACTGTGACGTTTTGCGTTTTTTTTCCAATCCTTTTCGGGGGAGATTTTTCCTCCAATCGTTTTTTCTTCCACACAAAAAACAGTTTTCGCGCGGTGAGTTACAATAGCCCCAACTTCCCATATGCGCCGTGGCGCGGCCGGGGAGGTCTTGCACGCGTGGCGGGAGAACGCGGGGGGGGACGATGATAATACCGTGGCAACACTCGATGAAAGAGCGACCGGGACGACGACGGCGTCTTTGTGCGGCTTTGGGAAGAGAGAGAGGGGGGCGGAGGAGATGGATATCGTTGGAGCTTTGAGAGACGGGGAAGAAGAATTGGATTGGGAGGAGGACCCCGAGGAAAAACGGCTCGCGAAACGAAGAGTCGGGGAAATCGCGTCTGGAATCGGGAAAATGCGACTCGTGATGAGACGAAACGGAGGAGCGGATTTTGGATTCACGGAAGGGAGGAGGCAGGAGGAGCGTGTTCGTGCGAGTGCTCCTTTTTCTTTGAACACCACCACCACCACCACCACCAAGAAGAAGAAGAAGAAGAATGACATTAAAATTCGTGCGGACATGTCCAAGTATTCCAACGAAGACGAAGTGTGGGACGACATCGATCGAGCAATTCGAGAGGAACATGGAAACGATGCCGAGTGTCCATGGGCGTGTTCTGTGATTCGGTTGCAAACGGACGTGATAAATTGTGTCTCTTTGGATAAACTGTTTCGCATGTCCTCGAGACCGCTGGCGAGCGCGAGAGCCAGGCGGTTAATCAGTTTGCACGTGAGTGGGTGCAGGGATAAAGCTATTGGATTTGGACGAGATTTAGCGTCTTCGATGGCGAATTTACCAATGTTGAGAGAGTTTTCGGCGGTTGGAACAAACTTGGGGAAAGCTTTTATCACCCGATTCGCGCACGTGGCGTATTCCGTGAGAAAATTGGAGATTTTGAAGTTATCGGCGAATAAAATGGCGGAAGATAATGATGCGTGCGAGGCATTGATGAATGCGATTGAGAATTTGCAAAGCGTGAAAGTTTTAGATTTATCGCAAAACTATCTGGGCGAGAGAGGCGTGAGAGCCGTGTGCGAAGGGATGATTAAGAGGAGGCGAAGGCCGATTGACCAATTCGGGAAGCGGCCGGAAGCTTTAAAAGTATTGAACATTTCGCACGATAGCATAGGAAATAATGGGGCGTTTGCGTTAGCAAGTATGTTCAAAGCGTTCCCAGACGAGGTTTCGGAGAAGTTAGACGTTTCTTTCAACGGTATATTTGAACAAGGTGCGACGGCGCTCGCCGAGGCTATGTGTTCGCAAACTCCCGACATGCCCTCGCTGCGAACCTTTCGACGAGATTTGGACTTTCGATGTAATTCAATAGGTTTTGAAGGCGCTTGTATGCTCGCTAAGTGTCTCGATGGTACCAGAAGTATGAATTTGTCCAATAACGCCATCAAAGATGCCGGTTTGAAGATGTTAGCGAAACACTTGAAGACTAATTTCACGGTGACACACTTTGACGCGAGAGGGAACGATATCACCAGTGACGGTGCGTTTTACCTCGCCGATTGTCTCTCAGAAAACTCGACGTTGTTGGAAATTTCTCTCGATTCTAACAGGTTGGATAATCGCGCTGCGATTGATTTGGCAGAAAATCTCTCTTCGAATCGCGCGACGAGATTGTCGGTTTTAGATTTAGCGAGGAACGATATCGAAGACGAAGGTGGGAAACGGTTGGCGGATTTCGTAGCGTCGAACGCGAGCATTGCTCGCTTGAGTTTATCGAGCAATCGTTTATCGGCAAAAGGAACGAGAGCGTGCGAAGACGTCGCCGGTTTGCGTATAGACGTAAATTGGCAAAAATAGATTATAGCCGAAACTAGTAGTAAAATTAGAGGGCTGCGCCGCGCGGCATGCACATCATGTTGAATAATAATATAAGTATAATGTAATGTATATATACCTATAGCGTGTATTTACTAGTATGCTAACAACACAAAAAAACACATCACTGGGAATGGCGTATTCTATGTTTAAAGGCATGTTTAGAGACGATCTTTGCCACCTTCCTCGTCGCTCTATGCTGCATCGCACTTGCTGCGCTACAAACGTTCCGAACGAAAACCAAACGTTTCCAATGCTTCTCGAACGACTTGTCTGTATCACTCCAACTCTTCAACGAGGCGTTAAACGCGTCGAAAAACTCTCGCTCTTTGATAATCTCATTCTCTCCTTCGTCTCTTCTGATCTTCTCATACGCGCTCACCAGCACTTTCACCACAGCAACTTCCAAAGCTTCTTCTTTCTCTCCTTCGTCGACTTCGCTCGACTCTTCTTCCAGTACAATCCAATCGTCCAGCAAATCTTCCTCGCTGTCTTGACTTCCTTTTGTCTCTTCAATCTCCGATTTTCGTCTGCTTAAGACCTCTCTCGTCACCACGTGTTTCTTGAACTTTTCGTACGTCTGTTCGTTTTGAAACGCATCGAAAACCGATTGAAAACTCTCCTCGAGAATACCATCCTTCCCTCGTTCTTTCTTCCTTTTATTCATTCGTCGTTTAGACTTCTTTTTACACGCGGAGGACAGTTTAGAGTGAAAGAGAGTGGCCGCGTGGGACGCGATCGAGGCGATTGTTCGCATTGTTTCTGCGCGCATACTGTATTTTTGAGCTTTTCGATTCGTGTATCGAGTTGAAACTTTTTCGCGGGGGTATTTTTTATTCGTATGGCACGCTACAATATGGTCATTAATTGCTACACATGTTCTAAGTGTTTATCTATTCCCTCTGTCCCTGCACGTTGTCATTTGATAACGCACTCTCTCACGACGTCGAGGACTTCGTTTTCGACTAAATTTAGTTGCTCGTTGTTTTCGTTCTTCACGCGTTTGGCGGCCAACGCCTGTAACTTTTTGTTTCGATTTTCTTCCCACAAAGACAATCCGCAGACGTATAAAATGGTGAATCCATAAACGCTTGCGACGCGTAAATCGAGAGGAATGACGCCGTAAACGACGAAGTTCAACGGGACCCAAAAGATAATATTTGATACGTACAGATCGAGCCAATCGCGTTTTAACTCCGCTTTGATTTCCTCTTTCGATTCGTTCCGCAACAAGGCCATGATGACTATAAAACCACACGCCCAAATCGGGTTATACACGAGTGCGTCAAAGACGACTTTCTTTGTTAACACGATGTGTTCTGGGTTGCTAAAAAACCACTCGATTACATTCGAACTGGTCAACTTTATTTTCTCTGAAGCGAGACCTTGTGCCGCGGCCATGGCGTTACCGGCATTCACGAGGTCATCCGTCAACTCGTTATCGTATGTCGTCGATGCCGTCAAGGCGGAAATGGAGACAGCATCGGCCGAAAAGTCCGAGCCACTCGGACTAGGTATCAGATAATCCACCAAAGAGTACCAGATGTAAGACGTGAACCCATCGAACGAACCGAACGCCACGTAACGTCCTCTTCTCTCATCATCTCTCTTGTATTCTTCCACTGCTTCTCCTTCTTCCATGGAGGCCGTGACACACTTCGTCTCACTCACGCGTTGCGCGAGCTCGTCCGAGATCCAATAACACGCGGCTCCCACGCCCATATCTCGCGCGACCACGAATCCATCGAACGCCGCGGCTCGACTCGGCGTTCTTCCTCTTCTTCGCTTCACATCGCGCGCCGTCTCTCTTCCTCTCTCGTATATTTTTCCAACGTCCCGCACGCAAGAATTCTCCCATCTCAAAGAGGAGAGCATTTCTCTCTCTCTCTCTCTTTCTCTTTCTCTTTATCTCTCTCTCTCTCTCTCCCTCGCGTCGGCGCGGAAAAGGCGCGCGACCCCCCCGCGGGATTGTGGCGAAGAGCGA
>Ga0163180_10002251_pt1 | contig 10796 bp, 17 predicted proteins | sample AtlANTMetagenome_2_FD_109647 | JGI IMG/M metagenome (GOLD analysis project Ga0163180, IMG submission 109647) | Marine eukaryotic phytoplankton communities from the Atlantic Ocean - Atlantic ANT 4 Metagenome | ecosystem: Environmental > Aquatic > Marine > Oceanic | place: North Atlantic Ocean...
AGACGGTTACAACAAAGATGGGTTCAACAAAAACGGTTACAACAAAGATGGATTCGATTTAGAAGGTTTTGATGAAAATGGATATGATGGTGATGGGTTCAACAAAAACGGTTACAACAAAGATGGATTCGATTTAGAAGGTTTTGATGAAAATGGATATGATAGTAATGGGTTTGACAAGTTAGGTTATGACCATTTAGGTTATGATAAAGATGGGTATAATCAAGACGGTTACAACAAATTCAATAAAAAGAAAGATGAAAATTTTTAATCTGTAAGATTATTTTGATTCGTTTTTAATACAAAATTCTTTTTGACCGTATTCATTTACAACAATGTGACAATCACAACTAGGGCATTTTACAATCTTTGACATATGATAAAATCAATTTTTTTAATATTTATTGTATTTACAACAATTAATACTCTGAAAAATTTTATTATTAAATACATTAATAATTCTTAATAATTATTTTTTTTATGTATATAAAACATTATTAACTTTTTACACATTTATTAATAACAACTTTGGAAAACAGGCGTGAAAGGTTCTCAAATTGGAATAATTGGAGGAGGAATTGCAGCTGCTGTAATTATTGCAGTATTGCTTGTATCTCAAACTGGTATTTCCCAGGATACTACTCCATTACCTGCTGATAATGATGTTGTGACTCCAACTATAGAGCCTGAAAATGAAGTTGCTGTTCAATCTGAAGACAAATTACTAGTTTATACTACATTTTACCCATTATACCAATTTACACAAGGTGTTGCCGGAGATGCCGCTGAAGTAAGAATTTTAATTCCATCTAATGCTGATCCTCATGCATCTGAATTGGGACCAAAAACTATAGCTGCATTAACTAAAGCAGATATGGTAATTTACAATGGTGCAGACTTTGAACCATACATTGATGAAATAATGTCTGCATCTGATTTTGCACACATTGTATTTGTTGATTCATCTGAAGGAATTGAACTTATGGAAGGTGAAGCACATGATCATCATGGACATGGAAGTCATGGTGATGATAAACACGATGACCATTCAAAAGAAGATGGACACGATGAACATACTGAAGACTTTTACAAAGAGATTGAACATGTTATAGAAGAATTTGAAGCAGGCGAAATAACCCAATCACAATCTATTGAAGAAATTGAAGAGATACTAAGTGAACATGAAGGAGATGGACATGGACATGAAGGTGCAATTGAAGATATTGAACATTTAATTCATGAAATTGAAGATGGTCACATTGACGGTGCAGAAGGACTAGAAGAAATTCATCATTTAGTTTCTGGTGAAGATGTACACGATGACCATTCAAAAGAAGATGGACATGATGACCATGGGGAAGAAGGGGGCATCGACCATACTTATGACCCACATATTTGGCTTGATCCTATATTAGCAAAAGCTCAGGTAATGACGATTGCAGACCACTTACAAGAATCCGATCCTGCACATGCAGAAATCTACCATGATAATGCTATTTCATATGCTAACCAATTAGATCAACTGGATCAAGAAATCCGTAGTGATGTATCTTCTTGCGCAAAAGACACGTTTGTACCATTCCACAATGCATTTTCGTATTTTGCAGAGAGATATGACCTCAACACCTTGGCAGTAATACAGGAGTTTAGCCCTGAAACTCCTGTAACTGCAAAGGATATTGAGGAACTAATTCATTTTGCTGAAGATAATGACATCAAGTATTTCTTCACTGAAGAAAACAGAAATCCAAAACTAGCTGAAAGATTGGCATCTGAATTGGGAGGCGACATTTTGTTGTTTAGTCCATTAGAGTCTCTCTCAGCAAATGACGATCCAAATGTAACGTACTTTGAAAAAATGAGAGAAAATGTTGATAACTTGCAAATAGCATTAGAGTGTAATTGACAATATATATTCCAAAATTTGATGACTGGAAAAGTCTAGGTATGATTAACAATAATGTTACTTGGCTTGCAATAAAACCCGAAGCTGAAGTGTTTCTATTTAAAAATCACGAACATACTGAAACTTATTATTTTGAAAAATGTACTCGAATTTTTTTTAGTTATATTGAGAACAAAGAAGAAATACACATAGTTCCAACAAATGCATTGACAAAAAGAGTAGCAGTTGCATGATACTTGATTCATTATTGAAACAAGCAATTCGGGATTTTGATAAAAAAAAGTTTCAAAAATCTATCAACCTTTTTGAAATGATTATAGAAGAAAATCCAAATAATTCTGAAATGATAATTAACAAGGCTGTTTGTCTTGCAGAACTTGGAAAATATGATGAATCCCTTGAGGAGTTAGAAAAAGTTCTAATTCATAATCCTGATGATTTTGATGGACTGTATAACAAAGCAACTACACTATATGATATGGGAAAATATGAAGAGGCATTAAGTGAATTTAATCACGCTCTAAAAATAAACCCTGAAGACACAAATGCACTTTGCAACAAAGCTAATGTCTTTGTTGCATTAGGTAGGCATGATGATGCAATTTCTACCTACAAAAATGCATTAGAGATTCATCCTAGAGATATTGAAATTTTGAATAATATTGGAATTGTTTATGCGGGTGATAAGCAACATTACAAAGCAATTGAATATTTTGAGTCGGCATTAATGAGGACAAAACCGATATAGACTCATTATGTAATCTTGGTAACTCTCTTTTAGAAATTCAAAAATTTCGATTATCTTACGAATGTTTTAAGCAAGCTGTAAAACATGATCCAAAAGATTTTGATGCAATGTTTCGTTTAGGTATTGCTTGTAACAGTTTGAAGAAACCTGAAGATGCATTAGTATATTTTAATCAAATATTGCATAAAGAAAAAAACAATACAGATGTTATTATCAACAAAGGCTATTCTTTACATTTGATGGGACAGTACAAACAAGCAATTTTGTGTTTTAATAAAATTCTAAAAAATGATCCTGAAGAAATGAATTCGTTGTATTTTAAAGCAAAGTCTACTGCTAAACAAAACAACAATAAACAAACATGTGCATTAATTACAAAATTATTGGAATTGGAAAGAAAAAATGCCCATAATCATGAGCATGAACATGAGCATGGAAATTTTTTGAATAAAATCAAAAGTGATCCTGATTTTATAGGATTAAGACACGATCAAAATTTTAAAACATTGATCAAGTAGATTCTTCTTTCTGAGGTTTGTTTTGTTTGGCCCATTCTTCATACATTTTCATTAATTCATCTACATCCTTTCCTTCTTCAGAATATGTGACAATTACCCCAAATGTTCCTTTTTTATCGTGACCTCGTGCAAAATATCCCCAAAATGAGTCAGGTAATTTCTGAAAACTGCTTGAATCATGTGAAACTCCTATCAAATTATTGCCAATTACCTCAATGACTTTTTTTGCATCTTCTTTTTCGATCATAATTTATGATTAACTTGTTACAATAAAAATCTGAATATCTGGGGCTAAATTTGAGTAAATTCGCATTTTTACAAAAAACTTATTGCTACCTTCGGCAATTTAGATCAACTTGAATTGTCTTCAATGTGATGGAAAAGGAAAGTTCATGAATGAATTTGGCTTGATGGAAAAATGTACTTTCTGTAAAAACCCAGATTTGAGTTTTGGATAATTTTAAAGACAATTTCAGAACTCTAATTTTTTTACAACAAGAAAGAACTGGAAAACATTGGACATAAATGAATCCTAACATGAATTGTTTTCCCTACTCATCACTCTACTACGCAGACATGATGGTTTCTTGTTACTATTACTACGTCAAAATAATATTTAAGATTGATCTTTTTTTAAATTATTTTTTACTGACATGACCGCATTTTTTACATGCGTATCTGATGTCTCCTTTGTTTAATTCATTTTTACGAATAAGAACTGTTACTGGTTCATGACATTGTTTACACACGCCATTGGGAAAATTACTGTCATCCATAGTTATTTTTGAAATTCACTGAATATAACTAACACATTTTTAAATTTTTTAAACTTGGAAAACAACATTAAGACTTTGCAATATCATAATCTTCTTTACCATTACCAAATTTCTGTGTGATAATTTTAACTCTGTATTTTTTACCTTTTAGAATATCTTGGCACAATGTTGTGGGGTTTCCGTTATCATAAAATTTTGCAACTATCATTTTTCTTGACGTGTAGAATTTTTTTACCCCGTCAAATTCTTCTTCAGTCTCAAGATCTATCTCTACAATTGTTTCTTTTCCTACTTTACGCTCCACTTTTTGTACGTTAACAATGGTGAATACTCCTTTATCATCTAATTTTGAGAGTGATGCTTCAACCATTTCAATAATGGGTGATTTTTTTACTGATAAACTTCTTTCTATTGAACAATGCCCAGTATTTCTGTTAAAAATAAAATATCATGGGATTAGCATTACTGCTGTACCCACAATTACTAGAAATCCTACAAAAAGAACAGAACGCTCTTTTTGGTCTCGTAGAAGTTTCTTTTCTATCATGTATTTCATTTTTTTAATTTAGATTTTAAACAATGTATTTTATTTTAGAAAATTTATGATATGGAAGTTCAAATACTAATTTTTGATGTAATGGCATCACTTTTTTTAATGGATGGTTTGTGAATATTGTATGGCCTTTACACCTTGCCCTGCATGTCATCAAGTTAGATTTGATAAAAAAGCAAATCGCTGTAATGATTGTGGGTATCAAATAGGTAACTAGAAATGAATATCAAAATGTGTAATCATATTGATATTTCAGGAGTACGAATAGAAGTATCTCAATCTGTTTTTGCACTTTGTACTGTTGATGGAAATCAATTCGTTACTTATTCATGCAAAAAATGCTTTGATGAAATAAAGGAGTTAGAACATCAAATTATTTCAAAGGAAGAATTTGAAAAATATCTAAACCAATAATCCTCTGTATAGAGTGATTTTTTAGTGGTATGTGTAGTAGATTATCATGGGCTTATTGGGAAAAAAGAAAGAAAAATGTGATGCTTGCAACAAACCATTTGAAGATCATGATGTCCTTGTAGATCATCAAAAAAGAATTCATCCTCCAACTAAACCTTGTACAAAATGTTCAGGTTTAATGGCCTGGGAAAGACAACACACTCAGGCATATGGAAATTTAATCTATGTCTGTAGAGAATGTGATTTTATTGGTGAAATGTGGAGATACTATCCATAACTAATTTTTGTCAATGTGTTAATCTCAATATCTGTTATTATTTTGTAATTTTATACAGTTAACATTCAATTTGTCTTTTGATTTGAAAAATTTGTTGATTTGAGATTAGAATAAAAAATTATGTGGATTTTGGCCACATTGAATTCCAAGTATCGGCAAATTTTTTCATCATTTCTCCATATGCATTCATTTGTTCCATTCCTGAAGAGCTGAGAGCTTTTTGCCAATTGTCTGCAAACTGTTTAAAGGCTGAAGCATTTGCATCACTGATAGATTTTTGCCAATTTTCTGTAAATTCTTTGAATGATGTTATTCCTGCATCACTCATGGATTTTTGCCATTTTTCTGTAAAATCTTTCATTGTTTTAGTGCTGGATTCTGCACCTGCTTTTTCCCAAACTTGATTGAATTTTGTTTGCATGTCATTGCTTGCATTTTGGAATTGTTCGAACATTGCTTTCCAATTTTCGAGAGATTTTGAATATTCTCCCCACAATGAATCCCATTCATTATTTTTTGAATTGGCTGACATTGATTTTAAAATATAGTCATGATTGTTAAGTAGATCTATTTAGATTTATTTTCATTTGTATTTTATTTTTAATAATTTTTTTGAATTGAAATAACAAAACCAAGTTTTGTAAATCAAAATGTTTTGATTGGAGTCATTTTGATATCTTCAATCAATTCTAATATTTTGAATGGAATCTCTTCAAAATTCTTATCTTTTTCACGTGATACTAATAATACATCATCATTACTTAATGGAAAACTCATTACAATTACTTTATCTCTATATGATAATGAAAAATGAACTACTCCAAATTCATTATCAAATTCATGTCGCATTCTAACTCGTAACGCAAGTTCCATGAACATCATTTCATCTTGTTTTTTTGCTTCTAGTGATAGTAACCCTTCTTTCATTCCTCCAGCTACTAAATGTCCTCTAGCATTGATGAATCGAGCTGACCGCATCTTAGGATGTAATTTTAAAATATCTTGACAAATTCTCTCAAGTTCTTCTACGTTATCCACCCATATTATAGGAAATAGAACTACTTATTTTGATCTAAATTTATCTAATAGGGTGACTTCAAAATCATCTGAAATTCTAAATACATCTCCTGTGGAGACTACTGATTATTACAAACATTTGTCGTTATTTTGGACTGATATTATTCATTTGATGTCTAGTAAACCTCAAGCCTTAACTTCAATTGGACCTATGAGGGCATTTGCTGCAAATTCAAAAAAAATTTCTGTTGAATTAATTGAGATTAATGAAAAATTATTTGAATTTAACAAATACATGACTGAATATTATAAACAACTATCTGCTACCTGGGGAATTGCTCAAAAAAAAGTAAACCAAAAAGTCCCAGAAATTCCTCAAGATGTTGAACAAATAGAGGCAGTAAAGAGAATTTGGATTGACATTTTTGATAATGATTTTACTGAATTATTTGATTCTGAAAAATTTGGCGATAATTATGGAAATTTGGTATCAAAAGAATTAGAATTAACAAAACATTGGAATAATATCACAAATGTAATTTTACAATCTGTAAATCTACCTAGTAAAGAGGAAATTGATGAGGTGTATAAAGAAATTCATTCCTTAAAAAAACGTGTATCTAAATTAGAATTAGAATTAAAGAAGGAGAAAAGAAAAAATGCAAAGTGAATCTAGGATTGATCCAAAAATTATTGAGGAAGTTCTAAAATTTAGTAAAAATGTTATTGATGCTCCAAAATTAGTTTCTGCTCCTGACGAAATAAATTTAGAAGTAACTCCTCATGAGGTAGTACAGGAAATTGATAAAACACGATTGTTGCATTACACATCTCTTGTTGAAACAAAATACAAAACACCTTTGTTAATATCCTATGCGCTAATTAATCGATATCATATTTTGGATATTCATCCTCAAAAAAGTTGGGTAAAAAATCTCTTAGAACAAGGATTTGATGTTTACATGTTAGATTGGGGGACTCCAACTAGTATGGATAAATATTTGGATTTTGATGATTATGTTAATGGTTATTTAGATAATTCAGTAGAATATATAAAAAATCAGACGTCTGTAGAAAAAATTTCATTACAAGGATATTGTACCGGTGCAACAATTGCTACTGCATACACTGCTTTACACCCTGAAAATGTAAAAAATTATGTTGCTACTGCTCCTGTAATTGATGGCTGGAAAGATACTACTGTAATCAGTAATTTAGCAAAACACATGGATGCCGACAAAATGGTTGATATTATTGGAAATATGCCTCCTGAATTCATGTATTATTGTTTTTCAGTTCTAAAGCCATTTGAGCAAGGAATTGAAAAATACATTAAATTTTTCAAAAACATTGATGATAAAAAATATGTTGATAACTTTTTGAGAGTTGAAAAATGGCTAGGTGACACTCCTCCTATACCTGGTGAATTATTCAAACAGTGGATAAAAGATATTTATCAAAAAAATCTTCTCATTCAAAATAAAATGCATGTGGGTGATGAACTCATTAATTTAAAGAAAATAGACATGCCTGTGTTTACACAAGTAGCAGTAGGAGATCATTTGGTGTCTCCTGAATGCAGTATGCCATTACATTATGCCGTAGGCAGCGAAGATAAAATTTTAAAAATATATCCTACAGGACATGTAGGAATGATTGCTAGTTCTTTATCTCAAAAAAAAGTATTGCCCGAAATGGGAACATGGTTATCTGAAAGATCATAAAAAAGTGAAAAAAATTCAGTAACAATTTACTTTGTGTATAAATAAAATAAAAAATCACCCTAGTTATTTGTAGGAGTGAATGTTGTCATCCATGATTGGATGATGTTTTTATTCAAATCAGTGAATGCCTCAACATTGTCATTAAAGGATTTCATATTTTCAGTTGTTGCATCAATTACAGTTTTTGCAATTTGATTTTGAATTGTACTTGCTTGAATGATTTGTTTGTTGGAATCAACAATTGCATTTTTTGCAGCAGTTGGAATATCCATAGATAATCCTGATTTTTGTGCAAATTCTTGTTGTATTGTGATTGCAGCATCAAATGATTTTTGAGCAGATTTCATACATTCTTCTTGAAAATGTGTTGTTGCTTGAAAATATTGAGGAGTATTTTTTGTGATACTTTCAAAATATTTTTGCACATTTTGTTTGTAGATTGCAAATACGTTGTTTGACTGATTTGTATTTTGAGTTGTTTTTGTTTGTGTACTCATAAATTTCAGATTAATGAACCAGTATATATAGTATTGGTAATAATTGGTAATGATTGGTAATTAAACCCTTTAATTACATACTAAATTTTTTAGTAAAAAATGAATATTTTCAAAAATAGATGTGTATTCTACATCAATATTATAATTTAAAATCATGAGTTTTTGTTTAATTCAATCAATATTTTATTGATGTTCTTTTTAATGTAGAAAAATATCTGTAGGATTTCTCTGAGTTGTTTTGTTCTAAATTATTTTTTACTTTTCTTAGTTTTTGTTTTTTTTGTAATTGGTAATATTATGACTTGAACCAAATCTCCTTCACCCAAATCTAAAGCATTTCGTTCAGCTTCTGGAATTGAAATTCTGCCATTACTGCTAATGGTGGTTTTATAAGCTCCCCAATTCATAAAAGACGGAAGCATCTGTCCGATACTGAACATGGTGTCCATGCTTTTTGTTTGCATTGCTGACATGTTATCCATTATGTTTGATTGAGTTTGTGTAGTTTTATCTGAAACTTCTTTTAATGTTTCTAATGGATTAAATTTTTGATTAGGTTGATTTGTCATTAATAATCCAAAGTTTTTCATAAATTCAGCTTGAGCTTGACCACTTTTTTGAATCCAATCTTTGAACATTGCAGTTGGATCATATTGGTTACTATTACCACTCATAACCAAAGATACAATAATTCTAATTTAAATCCTTTTGTTAATTATTCAAGAATTTTAATACTTGAGAAGCAAATAGTTCTGGTTTTTGGACATATGGGGTATGCCCACAATTACTCATTTCATATAATTCAGAATTACCAATATGCATCACAAAATCATTAGCAAATTTAATGGGAATTACTGGATCATCTGCTCCCCAAACTATCAATGTTGGTGAAGCAATATTCTTGAGTTTATTAATAATTGATTCCGAATTTTTTAATCCTAATAAAGTTGACATAAACGCAAATTTTGCATTATGTAATTTCATTCGTGTTACAAATCCCGTAATTGTTGTTTTTGGAATTTCTTTTCCTGAGGCATCCATTGTTTCAAATGCATTTTTTGCACTTAATTCATTTGGATATAGTGCTGCCATAATGTATGCATCAAGAGCAAAAGTAGATTGTTTCATAATTCCTGAAGGGGAAACTAAGATTAACTTTTCAATAATATTGGGGTGTACTGAAGCAAATTCTGCAGCAATCTGTCCACCTAGTGATGAACCTATTATGCTAGTTTTATTGATTCCTAAAGACTTCAAAAATTTTTCTAAAAACTCTGAAAAAAAATCTATTGTATAATCTACAGTTGGTTTGTCACTTTGACCAAATCCAATTAAATCTGGAACTATAACTCTAAAATTATTTTTAAAAATGGGGAGTACATTTTCCCATCTTTCACAAGATGCACCTAACCCATGAACTAGTACAAGTGTTTTTTCAGAAGAACCTGATTCCAAATAACGAATTTTACTTCCATCAATATCTGCAAATTTTTCTTTCAATATTATAGACTTAATCAGTTTACTAGATAAATTCTTGTTTAATTTTTTCAAATTTAAATTATTTTTTTATGTAATGTTTTTCTAGTATGGATCTTGGAAATATTTGATTACCTGATACTGTTAGTTTTGCTGAAATCCCCTATCTTGATTATTGTATTTTTCAAATGGGATAAAATAAAGACCATTTTTTCGTCTCTAATCCATTAATAATTTCATTATTGGCAAATAGGCATGAATTTGATATACTAGAAACTTGTAAGATATCTAATGAGCGAGAAATCAAAAAAATTGGATCACGATGAGGAACAAAAAATTATTGCTGAAATAACTAAAGAATTGAAAGCAGAAGGCTATTCTGAAGAAGAAGTTAGACAGGGACTTGAACTTGCATATCATCTAAAAACAAGCGTCAAAGCAAAAATAGATTCCCTTTCTGATTCTTGTGATCACTAATGCTTGGGCTATTCATATAATCCTCAAATACATTTTCCTTAAATTCTATATCTTAGAAATAATATTATGACTTGGGTTCCAATTTTTTATGTTTCATCACAAGATTTTGAAGGAGACATTAAATCTCTCAAAACTGTTTTTTCACAATTTGAAAAACAAATTCATCAAAAAGATGGTTATAGATTCAGTCCTGAAGCTGAGTTTGCAATGGGATGGTGGTTTTATACAATTTATGTTAAGATTGGTTTTATCAAAGACCTAGTAGAGTATAATCATACACGTGATCCTAAAGTTAAAGATGAAAAAGCAATTCTCAAGATTGTTCAAAATTATCTAAAAATGCAAAAGAGTAAAGCTAGGATAAAGTTTGATAGAGATAAACCCATGCTTGGAGGATATTGGCATTGGTTACT
>Ga0163180_10002252_pt1 | contig 10794 bp, 6 predicted proteins | sample AtlANTMetagenome_2_FD_109647 | JGI IMG/M metagenome (GOLD analysis project Ga0163180, IMG submission 109647) | Marine eukaryotic phytoplankton communities from the Atlantic Ocean - Atlantic ANT 4 Metagenome | ecosystem: Environmental > Aquatic > Marine > Oceanic | place: North Atlantic Ocean...
GATCGTCGAAGGGTGCCATGAATCCGACTAGGCTCACGCGTCTACCATTGAGTTCTTTCAGCGATTCAGGAAATTCGAGGTCCATGTCGATCAAGTCCCGTGGTCGGGTCTCATCAAGCATTGGAAAACTGATCTGCGGGAGGTCACCGAGGGATTGCTCCCTGTCCAGGCTTTTGCCGTTTATACTCCCTTGCAGCACAGCCCCCAGTCTCAGGTCTAGAAAGTGATAGGCTCCAATCGCGATCGCAGCGATAAGCAGGAGCATTGCTAATCTGGTCTTCATAACAGAACTTCGGGAAGGCTCACTTACTCTGTCAGTTGGAGGTCTTCGATGGGGGTTCTCCGATAACAACTAATCGCCGGCAGTAGAGAGGCGACGCTTCCACAAAATGCGATGGCGCCGAGTGCAAAGAGTTCGCTGGTCGGCATACGCCAAGACTGGACGACAAGGCCGGTTGCATCGCGGATCGGTCCGGCGGCGAGCGCGAGTCCTCCGTGACCAAGGGCGAGGCCGAGGACGACTCCGCCACCGGTGAGGATTACTCCTTCGAGGAAGACAAGGCTGGCAACCTCCAACCGGGATCCACCGAGACTACGGAGAATTGCGATATCGCGCCGGCGACGTTCGGCCGCCTGATGGAGGGTGAGCAGGCAACTGAGGCAGGAGACCGCCACCACGGCGGAGGCGATAACCAGGAGCGCACGCTGAACTGGATCGATAATACCGCGCTGGAACCGCATGATCTCATTAACAGGAATCGCGGCGATCCCTTCGGTGCGTTTTCTGATCTCGTCAGCCATCCAAAGACGGAGGCCGGGTGCCTTAAGGCGGATGAGAATCGCTGTAGCTTGGCGTTCTTGCCGGCTGCCAAGCAGGGCTGAACCCTGGATCGCAGAGTGAATTCGTTCTTCCGTTTCGTGGATTTCCCATACCGAGGCAAGGGATCCAAATATAGCCCGGTCCTGGGCTGTGCCTGTCGTGGCCAGAACCCCACTGACCTTATACGGAAAATCCTGATGAACCTCAGCTCCCGGTAAATCGATGAGTCCGTGAGTTCCGAAAAAGGTGTCCCCAACTTCAAGTCCGGTTGCGTTAGCCACGTAACTCCCCAGCACCACTTCAAACGGATCCTTATAAATGCCTCCCCGGGCAAACTGGAAAAAGCGCCCGTCCCCTTCCCTCCTGGGAAGATCGAAGAAGTGCGCTTCCGTACCTACTATACGATAACCGGCATAGTTATCCCCTAGCCCGATGGGGGCCGCCCAGAGAACTCGAGAATCCCGACGGAGACGTTCGTATTCCGTGAAATCAATGTTCCCGGTGGGCGAATCGAGATGGTAGACGCTACTGAGAACAAGTTGAAGCGGACTCCCTTTTCCTCCCACAACGAGATCGTAGAGCCCTGCATCCCGCGACAGAGCGCTCTCTGCCTCATGCCGAAGGGCAACTACGCCGCATATTAACGCCACGCCCAGGGCGATGCTGCTCGCTGTCAGGAGACTGACAAACCACCGGAACATCAGGTAGCGCCAGGCCATGGCAATCAAGCTCATGGGGCAACCTTCTCCTTCCTCTGAGGGTCTCCGGAACGTTGAACAAGCCCGGAGCAATCAAATCTCCGCGGCATATCCGACGCCAGGGCGGAATCGTGAGTGACCAAAAGAAGACAGCGGCCCTCCTCGGCGGCAACCTCCCGAAGAAGAAAAAAAACATCCCTGCCAGTCTGAGGGTCAAGCGATCCGGTAGGCTCATCCGCAAGGAGAATCGAAGCCTTTCCGGCAACCGCACGGGCGATGGATACGCGCTGTCTTTCCCCTACGGAAAGTTGATCCGGTCGAGCATTAAGACGGTGACCCAATCCCACTCTTTCGAGAACTTCACGGGCCCGTTCCCGGATTGCGACCTTCCTCATGCCCCCTATGCGCAGGCCAATGGCAACATTTTCAACCGCCGTAAAGGGAGCGAGAAGGTGAAAGGTCTGAAAAACCATCCCGCAGTGGGCACCACGGTGCCGATCAAGTTGTGAGGGTCGCAGAACGCCGAGGTCTGCCCCGGCCACATTCACCTCCCCCTCTTCCGGACGTCGCAGGCCGGCGATTAAGTTAATGAGAGTGCTTTTCCCGCAGCCACTCGGCCCGGTCAAGGCAACAGCTTCCCCTTGATCCACCTCAAAACTCGGAAGCTGGAACCGTGCACAGGAGCCGTGTGCCGGGTCGCCCAGGCTCAATCTGACATCACGGAGGCGGATCATTACTCAATAAAACATCCTGCCCGGGGTTCCGAGTTGGCTTTTGGGTCCGGGTTCATTTCAGTGAGCATCCTTGTGTACATGGGGACGCAGCGTAAAAAGACCAGTAGTGCCGCCTTGGAAGGAGAGATTCGCCTTGGCTGCAAAATCCGCTCCCTTCAACCATGTGGCATCCCTTCCGCTTTCACCGGGGAAGACAAAATATGAGGTGCCTCCATCATGAATTGTGGAATTGCCCGACTCGTCCTTGTTCGTTTCACGGTCCCGGACAGCCAAGCTCAGCTCCTTGCCCAGGTCAGGAAATTTGAGAGTAAGGACTGCATCGAGAGGCAGTCGCCAAGGTGCCCCGTCATACCCTCCCTGCGTAAGCCATATTTCAAGATCACCTGCATCATCGTGGAGTTTGATTTCAGCTGTTCCAACCTGTCCTCCGCCTGCACCGAAGATCGGGTGCAGAAAACCGTCATGGGGCCCCTCGTTCCCATGCAGATGGGGCATGCCAGCCGCCTCGATCAGTTTCTCAATCACAGGATGGAGACCAAGAACGAGGGAAGAAAGAGATTCGTCCCCAAGCTCTTCAGAGGAGAGTTCCTCGATAAGGTTGGCAAGGTCTGCCATCAGCGTTTCCACCTGCTGCCGCGCCACTGCATTGAAAGGAATGGTTGCAGGAGTCACTGCTCTGCCAGTCTCAAGAAGCTCAGCAAGGGAAGCGCGGACGGAAGCAGTATCCCCGGTTCGGACTAAGCCGTCGACCCTGTACGCGACATTGTCCAGGCGAGTGAGTTCAGACCACTCCACTGTTGCCGCCCCGGATACCTCATTCTTGTCCTTACAGGAACTAATGAGGAGAAACGGGCAAATAGAGACTGATAAAATGACATTTAGCCTGAGAAATTCCATCGCTTCGAGAACTAGATGTGCAAGGCTTGTAATGCAACTTATTTGCATTAGAGGTTACCTCTGAAATAGCCCTCAAATCGCTCCCCGGTGTATTATGAGAACGATCTATCTGGCTTGGCTTCGGGCGTGGAAATTGCCCTTGGTTAAAGATGAATGCTAACTGTAGCTTAAAGAAGTAATGCCTGCCCCCGTTGATCGCCGCCGCTTCCTTCAGGGGGCCAGTTTATCATTGGCACTACCACTCATGGAAAGTGTCGCGCCAAGGGTAATGGCCGCCCCTTCGGTGCAGCGACCCCGGAGGATTCTGGCTATCGGTAATCATCTGGGCTTTTATCCTCCGGCTTTCTTCCCGAAAGCGGCCGGTGCGGACTACATAAGCAGTCAGACCCTGAAGAACATTGAGAGGCATCGTAAGGATTTTACCGTGTTCTCGAATCTGGATGATGGGGCCCACGGAGGTCATTCAGGGGTGCACGCCTTCCTAAGTGGCGGTATCCGCAAGGAGGAGTCGGGGGGCTTCCCTGACAAGAACATTTCCCTGGATCAGGTAGCCGCCGAATACAGCGGCACTATCGCCCGCTACCCGTCAATCAACGCCGGACTCGGGGAGGGAACGGATATGTGCTGGAATCGTACGGGTGTAAGAATTCCGCCGATTAATAATCCTGCGCGCCTTTTCGAGGCCCTTTTTGTTGAAAGGTCAAAATCCGAGCGCGCCTTGGAGCGAATGCGTTTAGGGCATCGGGGAAGTATTCTGGATGCGCTTCGGGAGTCCGCGAAATCGCTGCATGGTAACCTGAGTAACGCCGATCGTGACAAACTGGATCAGTATCTGACATCGGTCCGTGACGTGGAGAGTCGACTGCAGATGTCCGAGGTCTGGCTCGACAAGCCCAAGCCCAGACCAGGTATCGAGCCGATAGCCGATGAAGAACGGATGCACATCGAGGAGTTGCCGCTTTTCTTCGATTTGCTGACTCTGGCGCTGCAGACCGATTCCACCCGGGTCGCGACCTTCGAGATTCCCATGGGGTTTACCACCTCCGACCTGGACAGCGTTACCTTGGGATACCACGGCCTCTCACACCATAGCAAGGGTGAGAACAAGCTGGAACAACTCAAGGTGGTTGAGGATTACATCTTCTCCCAGGTCGACCGACTCTTCAACGGTCTGCGGGAGGCCAGGATCTTCGAGGATACTCTCGTGGTCATAGGTAGCGGGATGAGCGATGGTTCGAAACACAGCAATAAGGACCTTCCCGTACTTCTGGCCGGTGGAGGGCTAAAGCATCAGGGTCACGTGATATGCCCTGCGGAGACACACAAGCGCGTGCCCCTGTCCAATCTGTGGCTGTCATCCCTGCAGTGGTTTGGTGTTGAGCGGGAGAGATTCGGTAAGAGCACCGGCACTTTTTCACAGATGGACTTTTCCTGAATGATTAATCGCTCACATCTCAGCGTGGTTTTCCTCCTCGGGATTCTTTGTGGGAGTACGTTGCAGGCCGGGTTGCCCGAAACATTCCTCAAGCAATACTGCTACAAGTGCCACGGGCCGGAAAAGCAAAAGGCGATGCGCCGTTTCGATAGCTTGCCGCCTGCCATCAGAGATTTCCGGCAGCAGGAGCAATGGCAGGAGATCGTGGACCAACTCAACCTCGGGGAGATGCCGCCCGAAGGCGAGAAACAACCGAGTGAGGTGGAACGGCTTGCTGCGGTCAAGGGTATGACCGAGGCCATCGCCGGGGCGCGCGAAGAATTCGCAGGGGTCGGACAGCACACGACCCTACGCCGCCTCAACAAATTTGAGTATCAGAAAACCATCAGCGATCTGCTTGGTCTGAACGTTGAAGCTTGGAACCCAGCAGAGGATTTTCCTGCCGAAGTCACGGCCGAGGGCTTTGACAACGACGGCGCGAAACTCGTGACCTCCGGCCTGCTTTTGCAAAAATATCTCCCCGCGGCCGAGGCGGCGGTTCAACGCGCCACTCAGTTCGCGAAAAAGCCAGAGTCCAGGCGCTATGCCCAGAAGTCACCATTCTATTTTGACGGCAAGAGCTCCAAGGGGTTGCCCAAGCTTTTTAGCGTGGACCGGTTTCGATTTATTCCTGAGACGCCCTATACGGACCTCTACGGCCGGCACTATCGAGGCGGACACGTCGGATTTCTTCCGCTTCGACAGCAGGGCGGCGTTTCGCACAGCGGGAACTACACCATCCGCGTCCGTGCCGCGGCCGTGGATCGCACTCACGGCTACGGCAAGGTAATAAGTGACTTCCGCAATGGTGACCCGTTGGTAATGGAAATAGCCTCCGTGGACCGCCGTGGGAGCGTTACCTCCGCCGGCAATGTCAGCAAGATGGTGTCGCTGTCCACCTATGAGTTGACCAGCGAAGAACCCCGGTGGTTCGAGTGGACTGGCTATCTCGAGCAAGGATATGAACCGGAAGTCCGCTTCCGCAATGGCACCACCGCAACCAAGCGACTGACTCGAGTATTGCTTAACAAGGCTGATGAATTTCCCGAGTTCAAACCCTACGCCAGAATGCGGGAAACAGATACCGGTGGCCTCGAAAGGTGGCACGGTGCACTTAAGGCCTATCGGGGGCCCAAGCTCCGGGTCTGGGAAATTCAGGTGGAGGGCCCACACCTTCAGCAATGGCCCCCTGCCGGCCATGTTGCCCTCTACGGTGAACTGAAACAGAACGACCTTAATCTGGAGACGATCAACAAGCGCCTGAGGAGTTTCGCGCACAGTGCTTTTCGTCGACCGCCGACGGAGGACGAACTCAGTCCAATCCGCGCCCTGGTGGCAGCCAAACTGAACGCCGACATCAAGCCACTGGACGCATTGCAGATCGGCTTTCAAGCCATTCTCTGCGCACCCGGTTTTCTCTATTTGAACGAGGGCGAGGGAGAACTCAGGAACTACGCGCTGGCCTCGCGGCTTTCCTATTTCCTGTGGTCGTCCATGCCCGACGATGAACTGCTCAAACTTGCCGCCGCTGGTACACTTGGTGAACCGGAAATCCAGCGTGAGCAGGTAGAGCGCATGCTCGCCGATCCGAAGGCACAGCGCTTCGTGAGCAATTTCACGCGAATCTGGCTCGAGCTTGATAATGTCGGCAAGATGCCGCCATCCAAGGACTTCGTAAGCTATTACCGGGATAACCTGCAGGGCGCCATGCGTCAGGAGACCGAGCATTTCTTTGCACACATCCTCAGGAAGAACCTGCCCCCTCGCGAGTTTCTCTCGGCCAACTACAGTTTTCTCAATCGCGAACTGGCTGAGCATTACGAAATGCCCGGGCTCAAGGGGAATCATTTCCGCAAGGTAATCCTGCCGCATAAATCGCGCGGTGGAATCCTAGGGCATGGCAGTTTTCTTACAGCCTCGGCGAATGGTGTGGACACCTCGCCGGTTGTTCGGGGAATTTACGTGATGAACAAACTCCTCGACTATACTCCTCCGCCCCCGCCCGACGACGTGCCATCCATCGATCCGGACGTGCGCGGCGCAACCACCCTGAGGGAACAATTGATCAAGCACCGGGCAGATGCCGCCTGTGCCCAGTGTCATAACAAGATCGATCCGGCTGGCTTCGCCCTGGAAAATTACGACGCTATCGGCGCATGGCGTGATCAATACCCTGGAAAACTGAAAATAGACCCCTCAGGCAGCCTCCCAAACGGCAAGTCCTTCGCCTCAAACGTCGAGTTCAGGAAGTTGATAGGCTCCCAGCACGAAACCTTCACCCGCTGCCTCACCAAGAAGCTGCTCACCTATGCTATTGGACGCAAACTGAACAGTGGAGATCGCCCGGCCATAGACAGCATCGTCGAGGGAATTACCAGAAAGGACAAGGGACTCAGGGACCTCATCCATGCTATAGTCCTTAGCGATAGCTTCCGGCAGAACTAGCGAAGCGGATCCCAGCTTTATCAAGCCCCGACGGCTCGCTTCTCACCATCAGAACCCCAGCAAGAAGCATTATGAATGCCCGCCTCACTAGGAATTCATGGCGCAATCGTATGGTGCGGAGTCTATTTGTCCCCTGACCGGGTTGCCGCCCGCCTGTCATTATTGGGCATCCTATCCGCTTTCATCCGGAAAGCCTCGGTAATAGTCTCTCTGGCGATGCCTACTCGCCGCCGCTTTCTCCGATCAGGCGCTGCCCTTGCAGCAGCAGTGAGCAGCCGTCCTGTTCTGGGTAACCAGGCCAACAAGAACAGCAGGCTCCGTATCCTTCAGATCGGCGTTGGAGGGATTGGTCAACTTGACCGCAGGGAACTGGCTAAGCACCCCATGGTTGAATTCACAGGATTTTGTGACGTCGATTCTAACTGGCTGGCTGAGTATTCGGAACCCTACCCCGATGCCTTCAGGGTGACTGACTACCGTGAAGCCTTCGCTCAGCATGCCGAAAAATTTGACGCCGTGGTTATCGATACGCCTGACTTCCACCACGCGCCCATGCTGATTACTGCCCTGCAGAATCATAAGCACATCTATGGCCAGAAGCCTCTCGTGCAACAGCTGGATGAATTGCGCCTGGTCAGGAACGCTCTCAGGAAGCGCCCCAATTGCGTCACCCAGATGGGAAACCAACGAGCGACGAATGAGGGCCGACTCAAGGCTATCGAGATGCTGCGTAAAAATCAACTCGGCCGCCCCCTCCACGCGCATGTCTGGACCGGTATGATGGAACGGGGCTCCCACATGCCGGGGCCCTGGAGCAACCTGCCCAAGGGCCAACCCGTTCCGGGTCATTACGACTGGGATCTCTGGCACGGCCCACTCACACGAAAGCTCCCCTTCTCCGATGAGATCGCTCCGAGTCGCTGGCGGGGGTGGTGGGACACCGGCACGGGCATGCTGGGCGACTGGGGATGTCACCTTCTCGATGTTCTCTACTACGCCTACGACCTCCCTTCACCCGAATCCGTGCAAACACATACGCCGCGCCCCCCCGGAGAGGCCCACTCTGGTCACAACCGAAGCACGATCACTTATCCTGGTGGTGAGCCATTCGGACGGGACAAGTTCGTCGTCCACTTTTGCGATGACGAAATCAAGCCCTCCTTCCCGGCTCTGGGGCTGCCCGATTTCGAAGCCGGATTCAATTGCACTCTCATCGTGTGTGAGGAGGGGGCCATCCTCCTGGGGGATCTCGGGAAAATCGATGTCTTTCGCAATGGGCGCCGTGTCAACGAGCCGCTTCCAGCGTCGACTCCCACCAACCACTGGCATGACTGGGTAGAAGCCTGCCTCGGCAGGAAGAAGGCTCATCGATCACCCTTCGAGATGGCCTTACGGATCACGGAACCGGCCCTCCTCGCGGTAAAGGCTACGCGTTTCCCCGGGAAGGATTTGCGCTGGGATGGCATGAAACATCGCTTTATCAATCACGAGGGTGCGAACCAACAAATCCTCCGGCGTGACTACCGCCAGGGCTTTGCACCTCCCGAAATCTCCTGATCCCGTCCCTTTAGCTGGATCAGTTCCTCCCGGTTTGAGCCTGGCGCACCCTTGCCCGTGGGCTGCACAGGTGGAGACAGGCTGTGCCGAGGTATTGACGAGTTCAGCTCCTCCCGTATCCTTCCGCGACTCCTGATGAGGCTTTACCGTCACTTTGTCTTGCCCCTCGCCGCAGGCCTGGGAACTTGTGGCGCCCTGCATGCGGGAGATGAGAAGCACTGGTCCTTCCAGCCACTTCGTGTGGTGAATCCTCCACGCACCGATTGCCATCCCATCGATGCCTTCATCGAAAGAAAACTGGGAGAGCATGGACTCAAGCTTTCCCAACAGGCTGACTCACGGACTCTGGTCCGGCGCCTCTTCTTCGATCTGCACGGACTTCCTCCCCCACCGGATCGCGTGGCAATGTTCCGGAAAGAAGGCACCGATCATTCGATTCCAACTCTCATCGACGAACTTCTCTCCAGTCCGCGCTACGGAGAGCGCTGGGCCCAGCATTGGCTCGATCTTGTGCGCTACGCCGACACACACGGATTCGAAGTTAATACCGAGCGACCTAATGCATGGCCTTACCGGGATTACGTCATCCGCGCCTTTAACGAAGACCGGCCCTACCCCCGCTTCATTCTTGATCAACTGGCCGGTGATGCGGCCGGCGAGGATGCTGCCACCGGATTCCTGGTCGCCTCCGCCGTCCTCCTTCCCGGACAGATCGGGAAGGACGACGCCTCCAAGAGACTGGCCCGGCAGGACGCTCTCGATGAGATTATCGTCGCCACCGGCGACACCTTCCTCGGACTGAGTATTGGTTGCGCTCGCTGCCATGATCATAAGTTCGATCCCATCACAGCCCGTGACTACTACACGCTGCAGGCCTTTTTCGCGGGAGTGGATTACGGTGAACGCCCTCTCCGCAATCCGGAGGCCGCCGCCAAGGCCCGCGTATCCTCAGCCCGCATCGCTGAGATTCGAGAGCGTATCGTCCGGGAAGAACCGCCTGCGGTAGTGCCCCGCACCATCCTCATAGACGACCAGGACGCAGCACGAACCACCCATCTTGCTTCCAAGATCGGCCACGGCGCTCAATCTCCGGGAACCGATCGCGGCAACAAGGATGACCCTGGAGGGGTGGACCGCGTTCCCAATCTCAGCGAAAACGGATACACTTGGTGGACTAATACTCCGGGCCGGGATGTCTTTTCTTACAATCCCGGTTCATCCGGCCAGTTCCGCGTGTGGATCTCGTGGGGGGTACATGGGAGCGGAGTCCATACTCGGGACGCCCGCTACGTCCTTGACGTCGACGGAGATCTCGAAACGAAGGCCGATCAGAAAGAGATCGCCAAGGTGGATCAGTATTACTTCGCCGGTGTCTCGCAGGGTGAAACCCGGAGTGTGCCGCTGTGGAGCGGTTTTCTCGATGCGGGGGTTCACCAATTTCGGGAGGAGAGCCGGATCGTTCTGCGCGGAGGAAAAACCCAAACTGCCATCACCGCCGACGCCATCCTCCTCCAAAAGGGAGCTCCGGGTTTTGCTCATCCCGTTTTGCGCCCCCCTGTCAACCCGCTCCGGAATGTTGAGCGCTTCGGAGCCATTAAGGCCCGCTTCGTGCGCTTCACTTCTTTCTCTACCATTGAGAGCGACAAGCACGAGCCTTGTCTTGATGAACTCGAAATCTTCCAGGCTGACTCCGACAACAACGTCGCCCTGACCGGGAAACCCACGTCGTCCGGAAATTACAATGATCCCGCCCAGCACCGTCTCGAACACATCAACGACGGGCATTACGGCAACGGCAAGAGCTGGATCTCCAACGAACTGGGGCAAGGGTGGGTGCAGATCGAACTGGCAGAACCCGTCAAGATCGACCGCATCGTGTGGGCACGTGACCGCAATGGTGAGTTTGCCGATCGCCTCGCCCATCGCTACCAGATTGAAGTCGCCCTCGAACCCGGACGGTGGATACCGGTGGCAAGCTCGGAGGATCGGGTGTCCTACGGCATGCCCTTCGACCAGGTAGATGCGATCCTGCGCAATCTGCCACCGGAAACGAAGGAGTCCGTCCGTGCTGACGCTCTCGAACTCGCCCGGCTTGAAAAGGACCTGAAGGCGCTTAACACACTGCAGGAAGTCTACGCTGGAAAATTCCGCAAGCCGGACAAGACCTAC
>Ga0163180_10002253_pt1 | contig 10793 bp, 4 predicted proteins | sample AtlANTMetagenome_2_FD_109647 | JGI IMG/M metagenome (GOLD analysis project Ga0163180, IMG submission 109647) | Marine eukaryotic phytoplankton communities from the Atlantic Ocean - Atlantic ANT 4 Metagenome | ecosystem: Environmental > Aquatic > Marine > Oceanic | place: North Atlantic Ocean...
AATTGAGTCACGACCAGCGCGAGGATATTCGTCGTCGTGGAGACGAACGGTACATAGAGACGGCGACATTGTCGAAGAACTCGGCGGAAACCGTTCCCTCGGGCGACACGAAGAAGCAGCGCACGAAAGCCGGCGCGGCCTCGGCCACGACGGAAAGCGACGTCTCCGACGAAAACAGATTTAACAGCGCCGCAAATAAAACCACGAACAAAAAGACGACTACGACGACTACGACTACGACGACTCGAAGAGAAGCGACGCCATCCAAGTCCACCACCAACACCTCCTCCGACCAGGACATCGCCACCCCGTACCACCGCGGAACGGCGTCGCGCCCGACGAAACGAGAAGGAGGGAAAAGAACTGCCGGGTCCAGCAGCGGTTCCGGAGGCTCTGGCGGGTTCCACGACGCCAAGGAACACCATTATCGTTACCATCAAAATCATCTTACCTCCCCCGTTTTAGAAGAAGAAGAAGATGATGATGATAAACGTCGTCGATCGACGGCGAACGGGAGTAGAAAGTGCGTCTTGGCCGACGCCCAACGCGACGACGACGACGACGCCATGGTCGACGCCATGGACGAAGGACGATGATTCTATTCTTCTCACATCAAACACCAACAAAAAAGCGTTTTGTTGCGAGTACTAGTCTCATCTTGGTAGTAGTGTTATATTATTATTATTCTTTAGCATCTCATATACTTTTTCGTACGCACTCGTGTTTTCATACATTCAAAATTATTAGTAAGTAGTATTGAGAGGTTTCTTTTCATCAGAGGTCCCTTTAATTCATCGGGATCTCCCCTCTCAACAAAAAAAAAAAAAAAAAAAAATTCAAAAATTAAAACCCTAAATAAACACCTTTTTTGTTTTTGGACCAAAAAAAAGAGGGACAAAAAAAAGAGGAAAAAAAACGACACAGAAAAAATGACGACGAAAACGCCGACGATGGACCACCCGGTTCTGGCGAGTCCCATGACGCGCGGGGACGATGGAACGACGACGAGAAGCCCGAAAAGAAGCTCCTCGAAGAAAGACAAAGACGACGACGACCGAGACGACGACTTTGATGCGAGGAGTTCTTCTTTCGACGATGATGATGATGATGATTTTGCGCAAAAGAATTATTCGACGGGATTTTTGAATGATTTCGATGATGCGGAGGAAAGAAGAACGCCAACAAAGAAGCGCCAACGCGAGAGAAGGAGGAAAGGCCCTCCCGGCGGGGGCGGGTCGCTGCCACCGTCGCCGGTGGACGTTGGGAAAACGTTCCAGGACGACGATTCAGACGACGATTCCGACGACGCCGAGGTGTTCGAAGACGCTCAAAATGGAACGGACCCAACAAAGTTGTTCGATTTTTTTGTCGATGAAAACGACGAGAATGTCGCCCCTTTAAAAAACGACGAGACGAAAAATACCACGTGGGAAGAAGACAAAGAAGACAAAGAAGAAGACAAAGTCGGCGGCGGCGGCGCGCTGAATAGAGCGCTGAGAAACGAATTGTATCGGCTGACAAAATCGCGGGACGAGACGTGCGCGGACTTGACGCGCGCGCGGAACGAGTACGAGCGCGCGCGAGCGATGCGAAAGAGCGAGATGGAAGCGTTGAACGCGCACAAGAGTCGAATCGCAGACGCGGCGCAAGCGACGGCGAAAGAGGCGAATCGAGTGGAAGAGATGAAGAAGGATCTCGTCGAGAGGGAAAGAAAGATGGAAAAGGAATTGGAAGAAGCTAGAAAGATGAGGAAAGACGCCGAAGAGATGCGGATAGACGCGGAGGAGTTTTTAGAGAGGCAAAAAAGAGCGGAAAAAGCGGAAGCGAAGATGGAAGAGAAAGGACGCGACATCGAACGCATGAAAGAGTGGTCTAACGAACGCATGGATGAGTTGGAGATAAAGCAAGAGCAAGTGGCGGTGGCGAACGCGGCGTGCGAACGCGAAGCGAGTTTGTTGAAGAGAGATTACGAACGGTTCGAAAAGAATAGGCGCGAGGTATCGAGAGCGTTCGCCAAAAGAGAGATGGAAGTTTTGAAACGAGAGGAGACGTGCGAAGATCGCGAGCGAAGAGCGGAGAGAGCTACAAAGATACGCGAAGAAGAGGAACGTTTATTATCAGAAGCGCAGGAAAAGAGATTTCTGGCCGAAAAGCATTCGCGAGAGTTTCTCGAACAAATGAAAGAGGCTGAGTTGAACGCGAAGAAGATTGAACAGGCGAAGGAAGACGCGAGATCGAAAATGCGAGAGTTGGATCAACTCTTCTCCGAGAAGAAACTAGCGATCGAACAAGCCGAACACGCTTTAAAGAAAACAAAAGTCGAACGAGAACAGATTAAAGAAGAGTTGGATGCTCGCGAACGTCACACTGCCGCCGCCGCAGAAGCGGCGGCGAGAGAGTGCGATACGGTTGCGCAAGCGTGGGCCAAAGTCACCGAAGGTCGCAAAGAGCTCGAAAAACGCGAGCAGGATTTGAAAATCGCTTCGAACACGATCTCGGAACGCTTAGACTTCATTAAGACCGGCGACGAGGAGTTGGAAGAGAAAGGGAAAGCGTTGGAACAGTTAGCTGAGGAAATTCAAAAAATCGAGTTGGAATTAAAGAAGGATCGCGACCGGTTAGAACAAGAGAAACAAACGATGCAAAAGAAACGAGAGATGATGGAGGAAGCCGAACGAATCGCAAAGCTTCGCGTAAACGAAATCGAAAACAGAGAATTGCAATTGGACGCGAGAGAAAACGACGTGGCGTCGCAGCTCTCTCGCTCGGCTATGGTTGAAGAGAACTTGAAGAAACGAGAGAGCGATTTGCGCGCTTTGATGCGAAGCGGCGAAGGTCGACGCGCGGTGACCGTTCACGAGTTGGAATCTGAAGTCGAAGAGAAAGCGAAGGAAATCGAACGATTAAAAATGGAGATAAAAGAGTCTGCGAAAGATTCGGAATTAACTTTGAAGAAACTCACGAACGAGATGGACGTTTTGCGCGAATCGTTTCGAACAAAAGAGATTGAAATCGAGGCGCACAGGAAAGCGTTGGAGAATCAATTGAACGAGGCGCGAAAGGAGAACAAAGATTTGGTTTCCGAAGCTGCCGAGGCGAGAAAGGAACGAGAAACGGCGTTATTGGGCGCGAGAGATGGGTCCGTACAAACGACGGGAAATGATGGCGATGCCGCAAAGACGGACACGAAAAGCGTGGGAACACAAAAAAACGACTTTGTTTTTCCTCTCGTAGATTCAAACTCCAACGCCAACGAAGAACAAATCGAAGCTTTACAAACTGAAATTGTTTTACTCAAACGCGAAATCGCCTCGCATCAAACGCACCGCGACCATCTGGAAGCGCAACTCGCCGAAGCTCGACAACTGGCAAGTACCAACTCACCGAGCGGCAAAACGAAGAAAGAAACCGAGCGTCGCAAAGCGTGGGAGAAAAGTGCCATGGAGGCGGTCAGAGAGGCGAGAGATGCGTTAGATGCGCGCGCGGAAACCGTGAAAAAAGCTGCGCTGGACGTGAAGAAACGCGAAGAGAACGCGAAACGAAGAGAAAACGAGCTCTTAGACGGTTTAGAACGTGTGGAAAAAGAGTACGCGAAAGCTCGCCAAGCTGTCGCCGCCGCTGAATCCGAACGAATCGACATCGAAGCTCGTCGCGAATATGTCCGGCGAGAACAAATCGAGGTAGAAAAGCAAAAAGCCATCAACGATGCATTCCTAGCCGACGAAGATGCACTGAAGAAGAAACTCAAAGTCGTCTCTCGCGATCTCGAAGACGCCGAACGTAAACTCGAAAATGTCACGCACTTGGTTTCCATTCGCAAACAAGAACTCAGCGGTTTAGACTTGACGCACGTCAACGCGACGAGAATCGAAGATTTGGAAAAGCGCGAATTGAAAATCCAAGAGTTTAAGGACAAAGTTCACCCAGCTCTCCTACGTGAAGCGGAAACGTTGAAAGAAACTGGCGACATTTTGCAAAAAGAGAAGATTGAATTGGAAAATTCCTGGCTCGCATTACAAAATCGAGAGAAGATGATGAACGAACACGCAGTCACGAACAACGCTCGCATTCGCGATTTGAAAGAGTTCGAGAAAGAGGTGATGCAGGAGCGCGACAAGCTCCTCGCCTTTCGCAACGAACTCATGGAAAAGCAACAGAAACTCGTGGACGCGGAAGACATCATCCGCCGCGCGGAGAAGGAAAAGAAAGCTTTGGAAAAGAAACGCAAACACGCGACTCGTGAACACACCCTGGACGAAATCAAATCATCCTTACATCGGCTCTTGACGCAAACCAAAACGAGAGAAGAAGAAGCGCTCCGTAAACTCAAACGATGCGAAACGTTGTTGCGTCGCGAAAACATTCACAATTTGCGAGCGAGTTTATCGAAAGTCACCGAGACTCGAGAAGCGCTCGAACGCGACGCGGGACGAAGCGAAGACGACGGGAGCGTACACGTGCTTCGATCTTTGCTCGAACGCGCGGAACGACAGTTCGTCCGAGCGAACGGTTGGTTTGAGGACTTGCAAACCGAGTTGGAGCGGTTTCAGGCTTCGAGATAGATAGACAGATAGATAGATAGATAGATAGATAGATAGATAGATAGATAGATAGATAGATAGATAGATAGACAGAGAGAGATAGAGGGAGAGAGAGATGTGCTTGTAGTACAACACGAGAGTTTTTTTCGTCGTCCAAAAAAACTCTTACTCATTATTAATTTTGAAAATCTTCCTCCATTTTTCGCGAGTGTTCCCGAGCGCGCGTCGGCGTTGGGCGCTCCTCCTCCTCCTCCTCCGTTCGCAAAAAGCGCGCAAAAGGGGGGGGGGACGATGTCGTTTTCTTCGTCGCTCTTATTGGTCGACGAGGAGGAAGAAGACAATAAAACGTCGAAGAATGCATCGTCATCATCGTCGCTCCTTTTGGAACGCAAAAGGGAAAAGATGCTCGACAGATTGCGCGAAACGGAACGTCTCCGGAAACAGAAACGCGACGCGTCGAGACGAGAGCACGACGCGAAGAACGCGGACCCGACGGAAAACGTGGAGACGTTCGCGAAGGCGTTCAAAGAAGTGGTGGAGGACATCGAACGAGATATTATTGGTGGTAGTGCTGCTGGACGGCGCGTCGAAAGGACAGAAGAAGAAAACGAACGAAACGACAAATTGGAAAATGCGTTGACCAAAATCGCAGTCTTGCGAGAGCGCGTGGCGAAAAGCGCGTATTTTTTACCAAAGTTTGACGCGGAGAAGTCGATGAAAACGTGCGACGCGTTGGAAAAGAAAGCGAGAGAGGGCGGGGCAAAGGCAGAAGCGTCGGGAAAGAAGACGAAGAAGTTTAGTTTTGCGGCGAAAATGGTGAAGAAGAAGACGGGCGATGAAAAAGATAGCCGGTCGAGCGCTTCCGCTTCTTCTTCGGCGACGGTGATCGAGATGTTGCAGAAGAAGCATCGAGAGATAAATAGCTTGGTCGTGTGTGAAAACAGAGATGGAGAAAAGATTCATTTGACGAGCGAAGAGTGCGATGGGAAAGACGTGACGATTGAGCGGTTGACGAGATGTAAAGTGACCATTGAAAGTCTCCAAAATCGTAAACCGAGATCGGTTCGAATGCGGAACTTGGTCGAGTGTGAAATCAAAGCCACGGATATCGATGGTAGTGCGTACGTGGAAGGAATGAGAGATACGATTGCATTTATAGGGTCGAGACAACTCAGAATACACGACGCGACGAAGTGTCAGTTTTATTGCCGAGTGGCAAGTGGTCCGATCATCGAGAAATGCGAAGGCGTCGAGTTTGCGCCTTTGTCGCCGCGCGAAGAAGATAATTTATGGGACAAGGTTGAAGATTTCGGATGGATTAAGCAGGAAAAATCGCCAAATTGGAGCGTCATAGAAGAGAAGGATCGCAAGTACAGTAAAAATAGATAGCTCACGTAGTCTGCAGTAAATAGCGAGCGCTTAAAGTACTAGTATGTAAAAGTAAAAAGTTGGAAATGTATTTTTTTTTATTATATTTGTCTTCGTGTGTTCGTTTTATAAACTCTTCTCTCTCGTCTTCTTCTTCTTTATGTGCACGTAATAAATCGAGCCTCTCTTCTATCTAGTAGTAGTTTATGAGAACTCCTAATGGTTTATGTGTGAAATTAATCCTCATCTTCGCCAAAACCGGCCCATTCCTCCTCGTCGGTATCGGTGACGACTTCCCCTCTCGCTCTTCTCGCCTTGCGCAACTTTTCCTTCTTCTTTTGCTCCTTCTTGGAAAGCGTCTTCTTCTTCTCAACTTTCACCTCGTTTCCTAACGCGTCGACAAACTCGGTTTGATCCACCGCCGCGGTGACTTCCTTTTTAGACATTTTATTCATCCATTCGGCGTCACCTTTGCAGTTACATCGCGCGATGCCATCGGTTTCGTCCTTCGCCATGAGCCACGTCTCTGGGCACAACGCCGAGCAAAACTCGTTGTTGTGGGTAATCATAACCACACCACCATCGTAATCTTCGATGGCCCCGGCTAATGCCCCCAAAGAGTCTCTGTCCAAATAGTTCGTCGGTTCGTCCAAAATAACAATGTGCGGACAGTTCCACATGCACGCGGCGATGACAACTTTGACTTTTTGGCCTCCCGACAATGCCGCCATTCTCGTGTGCGTACCAAACTCCTTGTCTAAACCGACGTTTTCCAAATGTTTTTCCACGTTCGCAGCGGTCAGTGGGGTAGACAAAGCGCCAGCTCTGGCGGCAACTTTTTCGTCCACAATCTTCATGTGCTTCGCGAAACCGGCTCTCTCGAGCTTCTCGGCTCTGACGTACCTGTTCGCCTCGTGCGATTGACCGACAAATTGAACTTCATACTCCACCTCCTTCTTGACCGTCTTACGACCGCCGGTGAGCTTTTCGATGACCCATTTCAATTTGCGGACGTTGCCTTTCTCATCCGGGGGTAACGCAATCTCGAACGGCTTCTTGCACTTTTCGATTTCCTCCTCCGTCAAGGTCATAGAATCCTTTTGCAACGCCTCTTTATCATCGCCGTGTTGGTATCTCCATCGGATATATTCATTCGGCGTCTTGTCCAAGTGTTGCTCGATGTGGTGAAAGGCGTGCTGCGCGACGTACGCAACTCTCGCATTCGGGTGTTTCCACACCGTACCTTCTTGCGGTTCGACTTCACCAGTCAACAACTTGATCATGGTAGATTTACCGACGCCGTTCGGGCCTACGCACGCGACTCGAGAAGCCAAAGAGACTTGAACCGTGACGTTTTTTACCGTCGGAACTTGGTTCACCGGGTACGTGTACGTGCAATTCGCCATCTTCATCAACGGTTTACCTTTAGACTTGACGCCTTCAATAAAACCGGGTTGTGGGAACTGCATCTTCCATCCGGTGGCGGATTTCAATTCGAAAAATTGCTTCGCCTTGGGGTTTTTGGCGACGTATTCCGTCAAGTTACCTTTGAACTGTTTCAATTTCAAGTTGTCGATGGCGATGATGTTGTCACACACGCGGTCGAGCAAACCGGTATCGTGCGAGACGATGATACAGGTCACATTCTTCAACGACAAGAGGTAAGTTTCGACCCATTTTACGTTCATAACGTCCAAGTGATTCGTCGGTTCGTCCATCAACAAGATGTCCGCGTTCAAACACATCGCTCTCGCTAACGCCAGCTTCATTCTCCAACCGCCCGATAAGAAGGTGACCAAATTTCTCGCACCGTTTTGCATTTCACCAAAACCGACTGTTAACAACATCTTTTCGACGGTTTCTTCGGTAATACCCGCGGCTTTGATTCTTTCATCCGCCAAAATATAATCGACGCACGGCAAATCGGACAATTCACCGATGATATCGGCTTCGACAAAGACCGTTCTCAACTCTGAAGCCGGAGGAAAGCCTTCGACTTGCTCGTTAGCAATCGATCGCATCAACGTCGTCTTCCCGGAATCGTTCCCGCCCAACAAACCGTATTTGTAGCCTCTCTTGATCTTCAACTTGGTGTTGTGCAACAAAACTTTCGAACCGTACGCCAACGTAAATCGGCAATTGGCCAACTCCTCGGCGTCTCCATCGTCGTCGTCTTCCTCCTCGTCTTCGAAGTAAAACTTCTCCAACTTTTCGAAATATTGTTTCCCTTTGCCCTTCAACGCCTCTTCAAACTCGTAGTCTTCCATCTTGTTCAAGATCAAGGAACTCAAAACGATCACTTCAAACTGCGAAATCCCGGCGCCTAACAACTCCTTCAATTTAGATTCCGTCGGTCGTTTGGACACAAACTTCGGATCGGCTAATCGTTCGCCGATCGACCTTAACTGCTCGGTGCACTTTCCGCACACCGCGCGCGCTTCCGGATCGGAAATCTCGTTGGACGCTTTCTCGACCGAGGTTAACAACTTGTCCAAAAACGGCTCCGCGTCTTCTGGATCTTCAACCAACTTACTCATGTTGTTCAAAATCACCGCGCACATGCGTTTCGTTGACGTCGTTCTCGCTCTAAAACCCAACAGTAAGATTGGTGAAATCAACGCTAACGGCGCCGCGGTAACAGTTTGCACGAACGTCGTCGACGCTAACTTTTGGACGCACTCGTCCGTCTTGTCGTGGTCGATGGTCGCGGCAACCATATCGTCGATGAACGGTTCAATGTCACGGTTATCGATGGTGTGACACAACTTCGCTACCGCGGTTCTTGCAGCTTCAGACACCACGTTCGAGGCGTCGTTTACCAACCCGGAGACAACTGGCATCAACTTGACTAAGTTGCAGCTGACGCCGTGCGGACTCGTCTCGGCCAATTGAGAGATGAAGTCCAACGCGCCTGCAATAGTACCCGCTCGGTTGGATGAGTCCATGGCTTTAATCAAAGAATTCACGTAGTTTAAAACCACGTGTTCGTTCACTTTCTTCGACGCGGTTTCGAGCAACTCTTTCGATGCCTTGCACAAATCTTGAGAATTCTTGTCACCACAATTCACCAAAACAGCCGTCACGCACTCTGGATTCGTCGCGAACGCTTCTTGCGCGTCAAAATTCGCTAAACTTTCCGTCAATTTCTTCGTCGCGGCGGTTCGAGCGTCGCAAGACGCTTTGTCCGTCTGGGCGAGGACGGTTGTTTGGCAGTCAAACGCCATCTTCTTTGCGTCGTCCGCTCTTTTTTAAAACTCAATTGATGGGACTTCGCTCGGGAAAGAAAAGGTCTTCGACGCTTTTTCGATCTCTCTTCGTTCTTTCTTCAGATCGCGCGCTTTTCTCTCGGGATCGGACGCGCAACACCACAGACGAGATCTTCTTCTTCTTCTTCTTCTTCTTCTTCTTCTTCTGTCGTATAGAATCGGACGGACGGGGTCTTTCTTCTTCTTCTTCTTCACGACGTCGTTCGAAAGCTTCTTCTCGTTTGAAGAAGGAGGGGGAAATTATTATGAGTCATCGATCGGTGGTAAAAATACGCTTTTAAAGATTCGCCTTTTTCGCCTTTCTTTTCTCTAAAATTTGGTCGAGATCTCATAATAACGGAAATCTGCATCTCTCTTTCGTCGTCGTTTTGTCGTCTCCTCTTCTTTTGTCGCGTTCAAAACAAAAAATTCTTCTTCTCAAAAAAAGGGAGGAGGAGTCCAAAAAAAAAAAAAAAAATTAATTTCAAGGATCGCTTTGCTCTCGCACTCTCTCTTTCTTACTATAAAAAGAAGAGCACCCGAAAACGAGTAAAAAAAAAGTAAATATGACGGAAACGGGATTTGAACCCGCGCCCTTTCGGACTGGAGCCTTAATCCAGCGCCTTAGACCACTCGGCCATTCCGTCTTATAATAATGCGTTCACCAACCCCAAAAGTCATTGCGACGACGACGACGACGATCCGACGGCAACAAAGTCGTCGCGCGCGAATTTTATCTCTTTGACAAAAGTTTTTCTGCGTCGCTGGGCTTGTCAAATTAAAACCCTCAAATATTATACCCCAAACTGCAAATTTAAGACCTATCAAGAAGGATATGGTACGAACACACATGGACCACGCGGTCTAAGGCACAGAAAACGAGCTAACTAGCGGAGATGGAAAGGCACGCGACGCGAAAAAGAGAGGTTTATTAGCGTGAGTGTCGAGGCGATGGTAGGGATGACGCGCACGTCGCGATGGATGGATCCCGATCGCTTTGGGACGTAATCAAATTCACACGGTTTTCTATGCGCGCGCGCGCGCGGTGCTTCTCTATCACTCACTCGTCTTCAGTCACTCCTCAGAGTCGTCGTCACTGATGAGGTCGACGATCTCTGGCTCGTTTCTTTCCTTATACTTTTCTTCTTCTTCGACTTCTTCTTCTTTTGGTATTGAATCCTCGTTAACGCAACCGCCGCCTCTGGCAAGAGCCGGCACTTCGTTTTCTTCATTTTCATTTTCTTCTTCTTCTTCTTCTTCTTCTTCTTCTCTTTTAACTTCTCTATGTTCTTGGATCTTCTCCTCTGATGACAAAACTCTCTCCTGTTGTTGCTGTTGAACTTTCGAGCCGGCGGGCATATAATATTGGCCTCTATACATAAACTTTTGTTGTTCTGATGACAAAGCTCTCTCCTGTTGTTGCTGTTGAATGTTCGAGCCGGGCATATAATATTGGCCGCCTCCATATACAGAACCACCACTAAACTCCTGTTGCTGCGTGGGTTGAACGTTCGAGCCGGGCATATAATATTGGCCTCTATACATAAACTTTTGTTGTTCTGATGACAAAACTCTCTCCTGTTGTTGCTGTTGAACGTTCGAGCCGGGCATATAATATTGGCCGCCTCCATATACAGAA
>Ga0163180_10002255_pt1 | contig 10787 bp, 11 predicted proteins | sample AtlANTMetagenome_2_FD_109647 | JGI IMG/M metagenome (GOLD analysis project Ga0163180, IMG submission 109647) | Marine eukaryotic phytoplankton communities from the Atlantic Ocean - Atlantic ANT 4 Metagenome | ecosystem: Environmental > Aquatic > Marine > Oceanic | place: North Atlantic Ocean...
CGCATCATCGCCATCAATGTCGTTCTTCTTCTTCTTCTCTCTTTCTCTTTCTCTCTCTCTCTCTCTCTCTCTCCGCGCGTGGTGTGTGCGGCGTCTGTATCTAACGTCCTTCAAAGCAAAAGTTTCTTTAAAGGGAGGATAGTATATGTTTAGGGTTTTATAAGAGCACAAAAGAGAGGAGACTAAAGTTTTGTATCTAAAGAAGAAGAAGTGCTATACAACGCCATAGAGACGACAAGACGACGACGACGACGACGACACCTTTGCATGATCCGCGCGTTTGGATCGACGCATCGCATCGTCGCCAAGAAGAGCGCCTTACTCGTCTCCCCGAAGGGACGCCTCGTTAGTTTATTTTCTCGTCGTCTGACTCGCGGCGGCGCGTTGAGAGAAGAAGAAGAAGAAGAAGAAGGAGAAAATATGAGTGCGATACCTAAAGGTGGTGAAGAAGAGGAGGAACATAAAGTGACGCCGGAGTTTCCAAAAGGCGAGGAGTATCCGTCGGGAATGGACGACACGCAATCGTCCTTTGCGACTTGGGAGTTTGCTCAAGGGCCGTTTCACGGAAAAAGAGGGTTTTTGGTCACGTCGATGTTTCCCGGGAGCGTGCGTGTGTTTCTTTTCTTTTCGTTCTCTCTTGGAAAAATCGTCGTATTTTTCTAATCAGACCTCTTTACCTAAACAAACTGAATACTGTTCGACGCAGGTTATCCTCGCGGCTAAAGAAAGTGCGAAAGTACTCAACGACACGTACTTCTCCATGAGCTATAATGCACACAGGATTCAAGGCGAGCGACCGTTCAAAGAGGCGGTGCCGATGTACATCGACGGTTGCGATTCGGCGCTCTTCGTCGCTTTAAAACCCGACGATACGGACGCGTCTCCGGCACTTCTCGCGAAAGCCGTCTTGGAAGAAGCCGCGGAGGGTACTTGGGCGAAATTGCAACACTTATGCAGACTCATTCCGGTTGAAAATTGCGCCGATAGTGCAGAATACGAGAAGCTCGCGGACGAAGTCCTTCCTCTCCACTTTCCTAAAACGGAAGTTCCCGATCCCGAGAAACGAAGAACCTTCGAAGTGCGCTTCGAACAACACTGCCCGGCCGGAGGCAAACACGACGAACAACGTTCCAAGAAAATCGTCGAAGCTTTTGCGGCTCGAGTTCCCGAGGAATCTTACAAAGTGGATTTATCCAACCCGCAATCGACGGTATTAGTCGTCGAGTGCGGTAAAACCGTCTTCTGCGGCGTCGTCGACGACTACGAAGGCGGGATGAAAAAGTGCAACGTTCGAGAGTTCAAGAAAGCGGAAAAAGAACGTCACGCCGAGAGAGCGGCGTGAGAGACGACGAAAGAGAGACGAAGAACCGTCGTCGTCGTCGTCGAAAACAGAACAACAACAACAACAACAACAACAACAACAACAAAGCCGACACCTTTTGATCGAGGAGAGAGAGACTTTTGTTTGAAGAGACATATACCATACCATACTAAGAATTTAAAGTACGTACATAGATCCAACGCATTTTTTTTCTTTTTTTTGTCTCTTTTTTCTTTTTTGTGGATTTTAATCATGTGAGACATCTCGTGTGTTTTGGAGATCTTTTGGGCGTTATCTATCTTCACACTATTTCGCGACTGGAAGCCACCAGCAGCAGAACAGCGCACCACCGAAGAAGAAGAAGAAGCGAGCTCGTATCGTCATTGTCACCATGCAAAGTGCGGCGACGTCGTCCGTGCAGCGACAGTTTTCTCCTCAGCGGCGGTTCGCGCACTCTTCTTCGACCACGCGAAGAGGCGGGCGCCAGCATCGACAAAAATCATCATCATCATCATCATCATCATCGCCTCGAGTTTTGACGACGACGACGACGACGACGAAAGCAGTCGCCAATACCACTCAACTTCCGGCGGAAAACAAAGACGTGAAAGTGCTCGTCGTCGGCGCGACGGGATACATCGGGAAGTTTGTCACCAACGAATTGTGCAGTCAAGGGTACGACGTGACCGCGTACGTTCGTCCGAGATCTGGGATTGGTGGTAAAAATACCGAAGAAGATGCGAAGAAACTGTTCACAAACGCAAAGGTAGAATTTGGAGTGTGCAGTTCCGTGGAAGACGTGGAACAAAACGCGTTTAAAGGAGGGAACGAGAAGTACGACGTGGTCGTGTCGTGCTTGGCGAGCAGAACTGGAGGCGTGAAGGATTCCTGGGACGTGGATTATCAAGCGACGAAGAACGTGTTGGACGTAGCGAGAAAGAACGGCGCGAAGAAGTTTGTGTTGCTTTCGGCGATTTGCGTCCAAAAACCGTTGTTAACGTTTCAAAAGGCTAAGTTAAAATTTGAGGAGGAGTTGGAAAAGTGCGAGGATATTTCGTATTCCATCGTGAGACCGACGGCGTTTTTCAAATCTTTAGCCGGTCAAGTCGAATCGGTGCAAAAAGGCGGCCCGTACGTCATGTTTGGCGACGGCCAGTTGGCGTCGTGTAAACCGATTTCGGAGAGGGATTTGGCGAAATACATGGCGGAGTGCATTCGAGACGTGAATTTAGAGAATAAGGTGTTGCCGATTGGCGGTCCAGGAAAAGCGTTGTCAGCTTTGGAGCAAGGGACGATGTTGTTTGAACTTCTCGAGATGGAACCGAAATTCATCAAGGTGCCGATTGAAGTCATGGACACGGTGATTAAAGTGCTGGACTTCTTCGCCGGTTTTTTCGGGAATATGACAGATGCCGCGGAATTTGGGAAGATTGGGAGATATTATGCCGCGGAGTCGATGTTGGTCATGGACAAGGAGACGGGAGAGTACAAAGCGGACGAGACGCCAAGTTACGGGACGGATACTTTGCGGGACTTTTTCAAAAAAGTCAGTGTAGAAGGATTGGCGGGACAAGAATTGGGCGACCAAGCTGTGTTTAAGTAACGTAAATATAACATCCTGTTTTATTTATTCTCGCTCGTAGTGTTGTCATAAACTAATCATCTACAACCCGTACCGGTACATCTATTTCCTAATAATACTAAAATCTAAACTAATAAATTTTGTCAAGATTCCAAAATTTCTAGCGCCCCTCGAAGTTGCTCGATGGCGGTGCGCGTGTCTTCAAATCCTAGCGCCGATACGGCTGATTTTGCGAGTGCTTGCGCGTTTGTTATTTTCTCGTAATCTGGTCGGTGCGTGCTGTTTCCATTCGTCGCTACTTTCGTTGATGTCACCCCCACCGCCGCCGCACCCATCGTCGCCTTCGAAGGAGGACCTCGTGCACCTACGCCAGGCGGCGGTCCTTTTACCGAAGGAGATTGTATAACTTGAGATGGTGATGGTTTTATTGGTGACGGTGAAGATGGCTGATGTGTTACTGAAGCAGCGTCCTCTTTTTCCTCTTTTTCTTGTAGTTTCTCGTCCTCTCCTACTTCCACTTCCTCTTTACTCTCGCTCATACTCGTCGTCGTCTTCCCGGTCGTCTCTGGAGGATCTTCGCATGGCGCTCCCAACCGTATCGCTTTGCTAATCTCCCCGGCTCTCCACAACGCATATCTCTGCTTCTCTTCAATCTCAGGAGATATCATTGCTTCCCCCTCTTCATCATCATTTGATGTCATCATCATCGATCGCAACACGTCAAACACGTTCGCGCTCACGTAATACAATTTCGCGATTTTCTTCGTCCGTATTTTATACTTTCGATCTTGCGCGTCCGCTTTGGCGAACAGCGTGTACGCGAACTTCTCCACGTGTAACGCGTCCGAGTGACTGTCTAAACTTTCTTTGAATTCTTCGTTGTTCGCTTTCATTTGCTCTAAACATTCCAACTGTTCCGTAAGCACATCAGTCAACTCCTGCGTTCTTCGGAATTTTTTCGACGCTTCGACGCCGACGTTCACGGAATGCAAGCGACAGTAATACGACGTTTTCGGGTCGATATTGATGAATTCATCCGCGCGGCTAATGAATGGACGGATTTCTTTGATCAGCTGGTGCGATGAACGCTCGTCATCGTCTTCCATTTTATTACGAGTACAAAAGTACTGTGTCTTGTCACTAACGAATTTTGAAGAAAACATTCGTTTCGGTTGCCTTTTCGTGACGTGACTTGTGAGAGTATTACGCGCGCGCGCACATTTTCTTTACTGGTACCACAATCGTCGTAGATATAATAAAATTACATTTTTCTTGCAGCAGCTACTACTATTTCTTCTGCGTCGATTCTAGCGATGCGCTCGATGTCAGCGACGGTGATGGACCCAGCTCGAAGTCTTCGCATGTTTTTCTCTGCCTCTACGCACTTCTTTACGATTGATTTGATGGTACTTTTGTATTGGTCTTTCGTGAGCGTTTTGTCGCGAAACGGTTGGATCAGCAAAGCTTTCGCAGCGTCAGCCGCGGTGGAAGAAACATCGATTGGAGGAGAAGGAGGAAGAGGTATCTGTTCTTCCTCGTTTTTGCGATCGTGGTCGTCTTCTTCTTTAGCGTTCGAAGCATAATTACTGCCTCCAACACCATCACCACCACCACCCAAAGTGTTGCGTAAAAATGAAGGAAGTTCTTCTCTTTTTGCAACCGAGACGCTTTGGGGCATACCTACCGCGTTCTTCTTATCCATCGACTCTCGCAGGCGAATTTTCGGTCGCTTGACGGAATCTGCCGATACGTTCTGTGGTTGCAATGACAGCGGTTGTTCGTTTTCCTGTGCACTTCTTCCTAACGCTACTTTCCTATTTTTCCTACCCTTCACCTTCTTCTCTTTCTCTTCTTCTGCTCTTGCCGAGTCCATGAGTTTCCATGCCGTTTCGACGTCAATGTTCGCGTTACTTCTCGCGTTTTCTAAATCATCACTAGCAGTATTAGTATTGCGACTACCACGACGACTTTGCATCAACAATTCCACCTCATCGACGTCGGGAAACTCCTCTTCTTCCTTTATCAGTCGTTCCCACGCATTTCTCAACTCTTGAACGATGGCAATCTGTCGTCTTCTATGGGAATCACCGCTATTAAACGCGATCAATCCACCTCCTCCACCCGTTAACCGCACTTCTCCGTTTCGCATTCTATTCGCATGTCTTCTTTCCCTGACTAATCTGATTTCTCTGTGTGTCGGATCCTCGTTCGCGGCGGATGCCAGAAGCACGTTTTCCCTTAATGCAATTTCGTCGTGCATGTCCTCGTTAGAAGTTGGATTGACCAACGCTTCCAGCATACCCAATCTAGTGTTAGGACTCGCGTTAGATCCCGGGGCTCTCGCCATTCTTGCTGCTCTGGATGTCGAACCATCCCTTCTCGTTCTGGTCGTCGTCGTCGTCGTCGATACGCCCGAAAGTCTCCTCCTATTCGCTTCTCTTTCTTCTCGTTCTCGCTCCCAACTCGCGCAAGACGGACAATGCCATCTCCCTCTCGGCACTCTCTGTAAGCCAACGCAGGACACGTGATATCCTTCATCGCACCCATCGCATAACAACAAATTCCTCTCGTCGTCTCCAGACTGGCACACTGTGCATACGATGTGCTCCGCTGGATCTACGTCATCGTCCTGGTCTTCGTCTTCTTGGTTTCCATTTTGGTTCTTCAAAGGGCAATACAACGGTTTCTCTCTTTGATAGTTGTTGTTGTTGTTCTTATTATTATTGCTCTCCTTCGTCGGCGTGGCATTACTCCCACCGTCGTCGTCGTCGTTATCATCATCATCATTTTCGTCCTCTCCTTTCCTCTCGCCTTCCTTTTCGATCCAGTAAAACCTTCGCTTACACATCGGGCACTTCGTTTCCACTCGAGACCATTCGAAAACGCATTGGAAGCAAAACAAGTGCGAACACGATTCGATGCGTCCTCGTCGATTGGGCACGGATAAACAGATGGCGCACACGTCCTCGTCCGGGAGCGCAGACCAGGCTGGCCACTTCGGTTCCACTTCCCTTTCGACGACCGCCGGCGCCATCGTCGTCGTCGTCATCATTACCCTTTTGGTTCGCTTTGGCGCTTTTTTGTACCCCGTGTGCGTTTATGTCCTTCTTCTTCCCAACAAACAATAATAATAATGAATTTTGCCTCTCTTCTTTTGTCTTTTCTTTTGGAAAAAAAAAATGAACTCCTTTTTTCTTCTTCTTCTTCTTCTTCTTCTCCAAAAATGCCAAAAAAAATCGTCCTTAAATTAATACAAAAACGCAACAACTCTTCGTCCTCCTCCCTTCTTCTTCTTCTTCTTCTTCTTCTTCTCGTGCATGAGCAAAAGTCGCGCCGCGCTGCGTTGTTTCCTGCCGCGACGACAAGAGCAGCATTCTTCGATCCAAGAAGGTCTTCTTCATCTTCTTCGATACCAGCGACAGTTTTCTTCCTTCGCCTCCTCCTCCTCCTCCTCCTCCTCCTCCGCATTCTCCTCGTCCTCGCTCCGCGAACGTTCGAGGACGATGACGATGATGATGATGCATTTTTCTTCAACGACTCCGCAGCGCAGATGTTTCGATGAATTCGTTCGCGCGCGGACGATACCCAAAGAGTGGTGGAAAGGAATCTCGAAGCGAGGACGCGGGAGAATCGAAAGGAGCCAGTTTTCGTGCGCGAGTTATAATAGTAGTAATAATAATACCAACAACAATAACGACTGTAGCGATAATACCAACAAGAACGAGAGCGACGCAACTCCAGTAGCCAGCACGGAAGACGCGTACGTTCGTCAGAAACACAAAGGCTTGACGATGTGCGTAGAAGGAAACATCTCCTCTGGAAAATCCACCTTTCTCTTTGAAGTGATTGGGGGTGAAAACTCATCGTTAAAACAAGATGCATTCGTCGTACCAGAACCGGTGGAAAGTTGGCAGAAAATCCCAGGTGCGAGCATCGATGGCGAGAATAACGTGTTAGAAGCGTTTTATAAAGAACCGGAAAGGTACGCGTATACGTTTCAGAACTACGTCTTTATAACGAGGTGCTTGCAATACAACGCGTCGAAAGATTTTAAACAAAAAGAGAATAATCAAAGCCGATTTCGAGTGTGCGAACGATCTATATTTAGCGACAGGAAAGTGTTCGTGGACTCCTTGATGGATGCGAAATGGCTGACGAATATGGAGTTTCATTTGTATAACTGTTGGTTCGACGCGTTAGGGGATGAGTCCTTGGTACCGGACGCGTTTGTGTATTTAAGAGCGTCTCCAGAGACGTGTAAAAGACGGTTAGCATTTCGAAGTCGAGGTGAAGAGAGTGGAGTGACGTTGGAGTATTTGCAGCAGCTGCACGAGAAACACGAGAATTGGTTTCGGGAGGACGATCGAACGGACTTAGCGCCGAAAGAGATGACGGACAACGTCCCGAAAGAGTTGAAGGATATGGTCAAATTCATCGAGATTACGTTGAGCGGGAAGAAGACATTCCCGTTCGTGCCGGTTTTAGTGGTCGACGGTGATAAAGATTTCGACGTCGCATTGGATGTAGAGAAGAAAGAGATGTACGCGAACAAAGTGCGATTGTTCCACAAGTTTGTTTCGGAATTTTGTAAGCGCTAATTTACTAGTTTCTTATTATACAAATCATTGAAAGACATACGTACAGTGGTAGGTACATACGTATGCATACCACCTAACAACTACCTCTAACTCACTTTACTATTTTATCTTCCGCCGATATCAAAGATGCCACGGATATTTTCGCCGCGGTAAGTTTCCCCGTATCCGTCCACGTACACACGACATCGTTTTTATCGCCGAATTTCGCACCACCAATGCCAACCACTCTCGCGTCGTTTCGAAACGTGAACCCGCCGCCTAATTTCCCCTTTTCATAACTGCCACATAAAATTTCGTAATCCAATGACGCGACGCACACGAAGCCTTCGATGGTACGAGGTGCATATAATCCAGTCACTTCATATTTCGCACAGTTCTTCCATCTGTACCTCGCCGTCCATTTTCTCGGGTCGATCACAGATACCATCCTTTCTTTACCGGCGCAACACAAGACTGAGTTTCCAGAAAATGACGCTCTTTCCAACGCTTGGATTTGGTGCTTCACGTTGTCGCTCCCGACTTGCTTCACGCGACCAACTTGACCGTTCTTCTTATCGACCCTGTGGTCATACACGACCACTTCGTTGTTCTCTCCTATACACAGAACCGACTGATTGGAATGTGGTGTTTCCATGTGCGCGATAGATGTTGGTAACTCTAACAAATTAATCGTTCGAACCACTCTGTCTTGCTCGAACCAATCGATTGTGCGAGTCCACAATTTGCACACGGCGATGTTATTTTCTTCCCGAGGACAAAACGAAAGTCCAGCCCAACCTGGAGATCCTAACGTCCCGAACGTCCCGTAATCCTTATACAATTTCGGCGTAGCTTTGTATAACAACTCTGCTTTTTCCTCTGCTACTTCTTCTTCTATATCCCCGCTCTTCGTCTTGGGAACTTTGCACACTGTCAGGCGCCCAGTCGCGTCCACCGTCGCCACGCGCATATTATCATTCTCTTCTTCTGCGCCCTCTCTAATTTTCAAGCACATGATTTCGTACTCCTGTCCTTCAAACGTTTCAATCATTTTCGTTTCGTGTTTTGTTTTTCCTGTTCTTCGTTTCCGTTTCTTTCCTTCTTCTTCTTCTTCTTCTTCTTCTTCGTCATCGTCTCGAGGAATACTGGCGTTCGTCTTCCCCAACGTCGCCGTCGTGCGCGCAAAGTTTACATTTCGTTTAAACACGCTTCCACTGTTGGCAATGATCGCCGTGCAGAAATCTTTATCCTTGCTCTCTCTCTCGCTCGTTCGTTCCACTTGGCATCTCGTCGCCATGTGCGCGTGTCCAGGGGAGATGTATTCGTGGTCGTCCGCGAATTTCGGGAAGAGTCGCAAATCGCATCGCGTTAAACTGTTCACGGAGACGACCGCCGTGTTATTTTTCCTGTCCCCGCTGAATGCATCGGAATAACACGATGCGTTCGACTGTTTGACTCGCGTCGAGGCGATTGAGTTTTGCCCGGGAGTTCGTTTGGGTGATGGCATGCCGCGTTGGGGTACCGACCCGTTTTAATAATATCAACAACCTTTACGGGAGCATACAAAATGAGGAGAAACCAGATGAAAAACGAACGAAAAAGAAGGAAGGGATACACATCATCCGTGGATTAAATTAAAGATCTTTCTCTTTACCATTTCAACAAGCACGACGCCCAGGTCAGACCGGCGCCAAAGCCAGCCATGGCGACGACGTCCCCTCTCTTCACATTACCACTCTCGACGGCTTCGCACAAAGCCAACGGGACGGACGCCGCGGACGTGTTCCCGTACTCCGCGATGTTTGATACCACTTTATCGTCTCCTAAACCTAACCTTTGCGCGGCGGCGTCGATGATTCTTTGGTTCGCTTGATGCAAAACTAAGTGATCGATTTCCTCTGGCTGCATATTTGCGTTTTTTAAGCTCTCTTTGATAGTCATCGGTACCGCTCTAACGGCGAATTTGAACACGTCTTGGCCATTCATGCCAATATTATCGTACGACGTGAGTTCACCGGCTTCTGAATCGGACTGCCAGACTTTGCCCGCTTTCGCTCCGCAAACTTTTGCAGTCAGATGATGGTTCTGTGATCCATCGCTGTGCATGTCAAACCCTAACAAAGAGCACTCTTCCACCTTGCTCGTGGCCGTTAGCACCACCGCGCCGCACCCGTCGCCGAACAAAATGCATGTCCCTCGGTCTCGCCAATCCACATATCTGCTCAAAACGTCCGCACCAACTACTAACACGTTCTCATACCCACCTCCTCTTATGTAATGCATACCGTTGACTAACCCAACGACGAATCCCGAGCAGGCGGCGGTTAAATCGTACGCCAATGCGCCTTTCGCTCCAATCGCACTTTGTAACAAACACGCCGACCCGAACAAATCATCCGGCGAACTCGTCGCGACGATGATTAAATCGATATCTTCCGGGTTCACGTTGGCCATTTTCAAAGCCTCGAGCGAAGCTTCTTCGGCTAAAGATGTCAGCGTTTCGTCGCCGGAAATAACGTGTCTTTTCCCAATCCCAGTTCGCGTGCGTATCCACTCGTCGTTGGTCTCCACCAACTTTGCCAAGTCATCGTTGGTGATGAATTTCTTTGGCAACGCCTTCCCGACGCCGGAAATTTTCGCGCCTTTGGGCGAGAACGACGCCGTTTGCGACGTTTGACATTTCGTCACGTGTCTTGTTGTTGTTGTTTTTCTCTTCGTTTTTTCGTGTTGTCGTGCTCTTCTGTTGTTGTTGTTGTTCTTCTTCTTCGTGGTGGTGGTGGTGTTCTCGACGCTCCCAACAATGGCACGTCTCCAGGATACTCTCATCATCGTCGAAGAACTCACGATGGATGAATGATCTCCACTCAATACGCGCGCGAAGTGCGCTTTTGAAGGAATTTCTGAACGACTCCGCCGAGGACGACGACTCGTCGCGTTTACCCGCTTCTTCGCGACCGCGCAGTCGCAGAAGAGAGCGTTCTCTCTCCCCCTCTCTCTCTGTGGAGGTGCGCGACGCGTTTATCCACAAAAGAGTTGCACAGGGGGAGAAACCCTAAATTCATAAAAGAAGAAGAGGAGGAAAAGTGCTTTCGTTCTTTCATTCTTTCGTTCTTTCTCTCTTGTGTTTGTTGGGTTGGCGGAAGATGATGAGGTCGAGGAGGAGGCCGTTAACAACGAGCGGACGCGCGCGAAGATGTTCCCACCCTCCTCTGCGTCTTCTTCTTCTGGCGTCGTGTCTTCTCGCGTGGAGCGGGTTTGACGACGGCACGACAGTTTCGGCGAAGAAAATTGCATCATCATCATCATC
>Ga0163180_10002256_pt1 | contig 10786 bp, 9 predicted proteins | sample AtlANTMetagenome_2_FD_109647 | JGI IMG/M metagenome (GOLD analysis project Ga0163180, IMG submission 109647) | Marine eukaryotic phytoplankton communities from the Atlantic Ocean - Atlantic ANT 4 Metagenome | ecosystem: Environmental > Aquatic > Marine > Oceanic | place: North Atlantic Ocean...
ACGGGAGCGATCGCGTATGGCGGCCTGTACACGACCGCGGTCTTGGCGCTGGCGATGTTGATCTTCTCCCAGCGAGACCTGCGTTGAGTGACTTGATCGGCTTGGTCGATCTCAAGCGTCGGCATGCTGCTGTCGCGGAGGATGTGGAGTCCAGGGTGCAGGCTGTGCTTCGCAGCGGCCAGTACATCGGTGGACCGGTCCTCGCGGAATTGGAGGCCAGTGTCGCGCAGCATATGGGCTGCACGCACGGGGTAGGAGTCGGCTCGGGTACCGCAGGGCTTCGACTCGCGATGCGGGCCGTCGGGGTGGGTGCAGGCGATGAGGTGATCATTCCTGCGCTGAGCTTCTTTGCCACCGCGGGTGCGGTGCTTGACCTGGGTGCTGTCCCGGTTGTTGTCGATGTCCTTCCCCAGCGACCGCTTATGGATGCAGAGGCTGCCCAGTCGGCGGTGACCGAGCGGACTGCTGCTGTGGTCCCGGTGCATCTGTTTGGTAGTGGTGCTCCCATTCCGGATGTGCGGGTGCCACTCGTGGTGGATGCAGCGCAGGCGATGGGCGCTCAGCCGGTCCTTCCCTGCGGTGCGGCGAGCGTTCTTAGCTTCTACCCAACCAAGGTCTTGGGGGGCGCTGGCGATGGCGGAATGGTGCTCACCAATGATTCCCACCTCGCGCAGGTGGTGAGAGAGCTGGGCAACCACGGAGGTCCCGGTCACACGCAGATAGGCGGCAATAGCCGACTGGATGCACTGCAGGCCGCTGTGATCTTGGGGCATCTGCAGGTGCTGGATTCGCGCCTGCAGCGCAGGCGACAGATCGCAGATCGTCTGGATGAGGCTGCAGGCGGTAGGGCGGTGCCCAGGGATGAAGGGAGCCCCGTGACCGTGTGGGCCTTGCGTCATCCCGATCGCGATGGGCTCATAGCGGCCTGTCAGGCTGCAGGGATCGCGACCCGTGTGTACTACGCATCCACCTTGGCAGAGCCGCCGGCGATGTCGGGTCGCTGTCGAGTCCCGCAGCCTCTCCATCATGCCGAGGCCTTCTGCCGCGAGGCGCTCGCCTTGCCCTGTCATGCCGATCTCACGGAGGCAGAGGTTGGCCGCATCTGCCGCGTGCTTGAGGACTGGGCATGACGCAGCTGTACGACTTTGCTCAAGTATTCGCGGTGCTCATCGGGCTGTGTGTCGGCAGCTTTCTCAACGTCTGCATCGCTCGGATGCCAGAGGACCGCAGTGTCGTGAAGCCTGCAAGCCACTGTCCGGCGTGTGGTACGGCCATCCGACCCTGGGACAATATTCCACTGCTCAGCTGGCTCTTCCTTCGTGCCAGGTGCCGAGACTGCGGAACATCCATCTCGGTGCTCTACCCACTCATCGAGCTCATGACGGGACTGATCTTCTGGCTGGTCTTTCGGCGTGTCGTTCCAGATGCCATGGCGCTCGATCAGGGCCACCTGCTGGCTGCGGGGCTGCTGATGGTGTTCTCGGCCATGCTGGTCGGGCTGACCTTCATCGATCTGCGTCACTACATCATTCCCGATGAGTTCTCCATCTATGCCGCGCCCATTGGAATCTTTGGGTTCTGGGCGGTATCCGCACTGGGAGCAGAGCCGGTGGTGGGAGCCACAGGTTGGCGGGATGCGGTCGTCGGCTCCTTTGCCGGAAGCGGGTTCCTCCTGGCCATTATGGGTGCCTACTGGCTGGTCCGTCGCCAAGAAGGGATGGGCATGGGGGATGTGAAGCTCCTGGCGATGATGGGTGCCTTTCTGGGCGCTGTGCCCGCAGTGCCCTTCATCCTCGTCCTCGCCAGCATGATCGGAGCGGTGGTGGGCGTGGGGCTGGTGCTCTTTGGTGAGCGGGGCCTAAAGACGGCTGTCCCCTTCGGTCCATTCTTGGCGCTGGCGGCGATGATCTATGTGATGCACGGACCGGAGTGGGTGGTGCGTCACCTGCCTGGATTTGCGCTGATGTTTGGGCTGTAGGGCTCAGAAGCTCTCTGCGGCTCGCAGCCGCTGACCCGCCGGAACCGCCACACCCAGCGCCCGAACTGTGTCGGCATGCAGCTGGTCGGACGCCTCCTGATCTCCGGTGTTCAGGGGCCGATAGTAGATGGTGTCGATGAGCTCATGCGGCCAGTCCCAGGTCACTCGGACGTCTTCACCCAGTGCGTGCAGGGCATCCTGCCAGTGATGCAGGAAGTCCGTTGCTTCGGTGTGGTTGCCTGGCTGTACAACAAAGGCCAGGGTGACCTTGGGCCACTTCGCAGCCTTGCTGTGGCGGATCTCCAGGAAGCGGTGGATGTTCTTGTAGACCTGCTCTCGCCTGTCTGCACCCTTTACGTCTCGGTAGCCCTGTGCAGTAAATGCATCGATGGAGAAGTGGATCCACCGAAATGTGTCGGGCAGCTGGCCGGGTGCATTGGCCAGATCCACCAGCAGCCGTGACCGCGACTCAGAGAAGACCACGCCGTTGGTGTGGAGCTTGAATTCCCGGAACAGGCGGTTGCCTTGGTTGATGGCAAATGCGTACTCCACGAAGCGATCAAACTCTGGGTGAATGGTCGGCTCTCCAAGCCAGTGGGGGCACAGGTGGACCTCTTCTTCCATGTCACTCAGGCCACGCAGTGCCGCCTGCCATGTCTCCCAGGTCATGAATCGTTTTGGCGCACCGTGGGCCTCATCTCGCAGGGACTGAGAGCACATGCCGCACTTGATATTGCAGTGGTCTGTCAGCTCAAGGTTGACGTGGATCTCGCTCACAGTGCCTCCCGAATGGCGGCTTCGTGCTTCAGGATGTTCCAGGAGCACTCATTGCAGCGATCGAGTGGCTTGTGGGCGTGCATGCTCTTGCGTACCCGTAGCATGAAGGGATCGGACTTCCAGTTATCCTGAAGGCTGACCTCTCGAACGCTGCCTCCCTCTCCGGCCAAGACACAGCATGGACTGGTCTTTCCGTCGGCTTGGACCACCAGGTAGTGCCAGGCCTTTAGGCAGGGGGCTCCCTTTAAGCCTGCAGCATCTGTGGCCGGTGGTGCTTGTTCACCCCGTGCGATGCGCTCGGTGTGCATGAAGTTCTCAAGAGTGGTGGCGATGCCGTGGGCGTCGGCCAGCTCCTTGGCAGCCTGAGCAAGCGCGGGCATCTGGGCAGATTGAGCAGGTGTCAGGCTGAGGGCTCTTTGCTCGGGCGTATAGGCGATGAGTGCATCGAAGTCGATTCGAAACGCATCCATGGAGATTCCGAGGCGGACCATGTCGGTCAGCGTCTGATAATTCGTGTTTGTCAGCACAAAGTGCAGTGCAATTCGTGGGGTGCTCAGTCCACGCTTGCGCTTCTCGACGGCCAAGCGGCAGGCCGCCTTTACCGTGCGCTGGAATGCGCCACGCTGTCCGCGAAGCGCATCGTGAACCTCGGGGCTTGGACCATCGATGGAGAAGTGAATTTCATCCCAGCCGATATCGATGAGTCGGTTGGCCAGTCGGCGGTTGAGCAGTGTGCCATTGGTCGTGAGGATGCCCTCCATGCCGTGCTGCTTGACCTTGTCCATGATCTTGGGCGTGACGTCTTTCCGCAACAGCGGCTCACCGCCACCGAGGATGAAGACGCGGCGAACCCCCATGGATGCAGCCTCATCAATGATTTCCATCCATCGCGCTGCACTGAGCTCATCCATCGGTGGACGGTGGCGATCGGTGGTGTCGCAGAAGCTGCAATTGAGGTTGCACGCCAGCGTTGGATAGATCTCCAGAGTCATGGGACCTTGGGGACCATCATTTTCCCAGGTACGAACCCGGGCGGCGACCTCTGCGGGACTGGGCATGTCTTCAAGGTAGCACCACTGACGCCACCGGTCGCGGCCTGGGGTGCTACGCTTTAGGCGTGCGACGCCATCCTCCTCCACATCTTCCCGGGTCATACCTGGTCCTGGAGTTGACGAATCGATGCAGCTTGGCCTGCGTGCACTGCTCGGTCTCCGAGACGGCGCACCCCCATTACGAGCGGACTGGGTACCTGGATGTTGATCTGGCGGAAGGCTTGTTTGGGGACCTTGAGCAGTCCGGTGCGCGGTTTGATTCGCTGGTGATGTTTTGGCTCGGAGAGCCGCTGATTCATCCTCACTTTCCTCGGATCTGGCAGGCGGCGGTTCGAAGCGCAGTGCGGGGCCGGGTGTTCGGAAAGGTGGAGGTCCACACCAATGCCACCCACCTCACGGCTGCTGTGACGCGAGGCGTTCTGAACCAAGCAGCGGTGCCTCAGGTGTGGCACTTCTCGCTGGATGCGATCGAGCGTGACGCCTACCTGAAGATCAAGGGGATGGACCGCTTCGAGAAAGTCCAGAGGAACGTGGAGCGATTCATCGTCAAGCGGGCGGAGCTCGGTGCGGTCTGGCCTCGCCCTGTCTTTCAGTTCATCGTGGGCGAAAACAATGTGGCGCAGGTTGCGGCATTCCGCGACCACTGGCAGACGGTCTGTGAGTCGGCCGGTACCCCTGTGCGTGCCGCAGCCGGACATGTGCCGCCAGGCGAAGATGCGATCATCTTCTTCCGGCAGCTGGATTGCCCCACCCCGCAGGCGCAGGAGAGGGTCAATGCGCTGTTTCGAGATGCCATGGAGGAGCAGGGGCTGAAGGTACCTGAGCAGGCGGAGGCGGGGAGGAAGGTCCGGGCGGACAATCCAAGTCCGTGCTCCGGCTTCTGGAAGAGCCCTGTCGTCAGCTGGCAGGGGGAGGTCACGACCTGCACCCGGGACAGTCTGCTGGAGAATCAGGTCGGTACGCTGCACGAGGCACCTTTCTCCACCTTGTGGTGGGGGGAGGAGATGGCCCATCGCCGTCGCGCCGTGGCTGGCGGGGACTACAGTGGGCTGCCGACCTGCACCCACTGCTTCATCCCGCGGAGCCTGAATTATTCTGGGCTGCACCCCGATGACATCGCTGCGCAGGCGGAGTGGGACGCGGCCCACTGTGCGGGAGCATCCTTGGAGCGCGCAGGCTGATGGGGATTGTCGACCGAGTACTCGACAAGGCGCATCTGAGGCGGGCGCCCTCTCGACCTGAGCAGATTCATATGGCTGTGACGGATCGCTGCTTCCTGCCGTGTGTCCACTGCGACATCTGGAAGAATGACACCACGGACTTGCCCGCCGATACCTGGTTGAACCTCATCGATCGCTTGGGCGAGTGGTGTGCGCCGGCCGGCATGAATTTTGTGGGTGGCGAGCCGCTCATGCGCAAGGATCTCGAGTCCATGATGGCGCGTGCGGTCTCCCGGGGCTTTGAGGTGAGCTTCAATACCAATGGTCACCTGGTGACCCCAAAGCGTGCGCGTTCGATCAGCGATGCCGGTGTTCAGATTGCATATGTGAGCATGGACGGGATTCGAAAGGCGACCATCGACCACAGCCGGGGCCGAAAGGGCAGCTTTGAGAAGGCCATGAAGGCCATCGACCTCCTCGATGCGCAGCCCAATCCCCGGGTGGTGATCGCTGCCATTCTTCACGCCCACAATGCTCCCGAGATCTCGGAGCTCTTGGATTTTGTTCGTGATCGGGGCCTTCAGTTGGTGCTCCAGCCGCTGTATCAGAACTTTGGAGAGAACACCTACGATCCGGACTGGTGGAAGACCTCCAGCCTGTTCCCCAAGACCGATGCGGAGCGGCAGTCCATCGATCAAGCGCTCGATCTGCTGAGCGCGGAGCGGATGCGAGGAGGTGCGGTCTGCAATGCGGTGGCCCAGCTGCAGGCGATGAAATTTCACTTCAGGAGTCCAGGAGTGGACAATGGGCAGACCTGTCGCGCGGGGCACTCCGACCTGAGTATTGATGCCCACGGAAACATTCGGCTTTGCTACTTCCTTGATCCTGTCGCGACCGTCGCGGACGCGGCTCCACTGCCATGGATCTGGGACAAGCACACCACTCTTCGTCGCAGGTGGGAGGTCAGTCGGTGCGACCGTTCCTGCAACCTCCTCAACTGCAATTTTGAGCGGCCCGGTCTGTGAGCGACAAGTACTCGGACTTCCTCCCCCGGTTTGGTCGCAACCGGAACAAGCGCGATGATCGGGGCCCGGCACGCTTTGAGCACTTCATCCGGGAAGCGCGCCTGAGGAGCCAGATGCCCGCCCCGCGACCCGGGATAAAGATCGTGGTGATGATCGTTGTCATCATGGGGCTTGGATGGGCGCTTCAAGAGCGCGACACGCTGGTGGCGCTCGTCGGGCCGCGGACACCTCGGATCCGAACGGTCATTCCCTTGGCTGTCTCGGTGGATTCGCCGTTGACGTACACGCCAACACTGATGGACGAGCTCAAGGCCGAGGTCACACCTGTGGCTCGGGCGTGCATGGAGGCATGGCCCGATGCCCAGCGGGATTCCTCTGGCCAGATTCGGGTGGAGGTGGTTCTTGGAAAGGGGGGCGCCAAGGAGGCGGCGGTTCTGGGTCAGGAGAACCTGCCTGAGTCCGTTGGCCGTTGTGTCGGGGAAGCCTTGGGCAGCGTGCGCTGGCCAAACTCGACCTGGGACCAGACGGTTCGGTTTGCAGTGGTGGGCGGTGCCCTAAAGTAGCGCCATCAGGTGGCCGCAATCGCTTGACCGACCACCTGCACTACCTCTGTGATCAGCGCCGGTGGCATGGCCAGGGGCGGCATGATCACGACGACATCACCCAGGGGGCGAACGATGACACCTCGCTCGCGCGCTGCCATGCAGATCTTGTGGCAGTGCCGTGCCTGCGGTGGGTGATCGTGTTGCACGACGATGCCCGTCATGAGGCCATGCCGTCTGATCTGGGCGATGTGTTCGCCTGGCAGCGCCTCAAGGGCGTCCTGCAGTGCCTGGATTCGTGCAGGAAGCCCACTCATGACGTCATCTTCCTCGAGTGCATCGAGGTTGGCGATGGCGGCAGCGCACGCCAGTGCATTGCCCGTGTAGGTGTGCCCGTGAAAGAGCGTCTTGTACTCGGTATATGGTGCGCGGAATGCATCGTAGATCCGGTCGCTGACCACGGTGGCGGCAAGGGGCAGTGCGCCACCGCTGAGCCCCTTTGCGATGCACATGATGTCGGGTCGGGTGCCGACCTGTTCCATGGCGAAGAGTGTGCCTGTTCGTCCAAATCCGGTTGCGACCTCATCGACGATGACGAGCACTCCGTGCGCGCGAGCAATGTCGAGCAGCTCGCGCAGGAAGGAGGGGGAGTGCATGCGCATCCCTGCAGCACCTTGGACGAGCGGCTCCACCACCAGCGCAGCCAAGGTGTCGCCGTGGGCGGCAAAGCGCTGCCGGGCCACCTCGAGCATCCGGGCTTCTTCATCGGGGTCGGGCTGGTCCGGGCAAGGGATGCGGACCGCATCGAAGAGCATGGGTCGGTAGATCTCGTGGAAGAGGTCGATGCCGCCTACGCTGACCGATCCGATCGTATCGCCATGGTAGGCGTGGTCCAGCGCAGCAAATCGCACTCGCTTGGTGTTTCCGGACTGCTGCTGCCACTGGAAGGCCATCTTGAGCGCGACCTCAACCGCGGTAGAGCCGGAGTCGGAGTAGAAGGTCCGCGTCAGTGCAGGCTCCGCGCCATCGATGCGCTCGAGCAGCTTGGCTAGTCGACGGGCGAGGACAATGCTGGGTGTCCCGGCAAGGCCCAGCAGCGTGCTGTGAGCCACCCGCTCGATCTGGTCTCGAATCCCTTGGTCGATGCCGGGGTGTCGGTGGCCGTGCACATTGGTCCACAGGCTGCTGATCCCGTCGATGTAGCGCCGGCCGTGGACATCGATGAGGTACATGCCCTCAGCGCGATCGATGATGAGTGGAGGACCGTCCGCCTCCCACTCGGAGGCTTGGGTGAAGGGGTGCCAGACGTGTTCGAGGTCCCAGCGTGCGAGGGTGTCCGGATCAGCCACGGTTGATCTCCTGGTCCAGGGCTGTCAGAAGCCCATCGATCTGTGTCGAAGTGTGAGCAGCGGATGCTGTGATTCGAAGTCGCTCTGTCCCTGGAGGAACGGTGGGGGGCCGTATGCCAGCCACCCAGTAGCCTCGTTCCAGAAGCGCACTGGCCACCTTCATCGTCTTGTCTTTGAGGACGATGGGGATGATGTGGTCCGCGCCGGTCGGGTGCAGCCCCAGCTGCGATAAGCCGCTGCGGAGACGGTGAACATTGTCGGCCAGTCTCTGGCGCCGCGCATCATCGGCGAGCTTCAGTGCGGTCAATGCAGCTGCAGCCACAGGCTCAGGCAGGCCGGTGGTGAAGATAAAGCTGCGGCCTTGGCTGATGAGCAGATCGCGAAGGACTGGGGGTCCGACGATGAAGGCTCCGTAGACGCCGATGGCCTTTCCAAGAGTGCCAACCAGGAAGTCGGGCTCGATGCCTTGATGTGCAGGCGCTCCCTTCCCGCTGGGGCCGACCACGCCGAATGCATGGGCTTCATCGACCGCCAGCCACCGTCCATCCGCTCGGTAGGGCTGAAGCTGGGGGCAGTCTCCATCCATGGAGTACATGCCCTCCACCACCACCATCTTGGTGTCGGACGGAATCGTGGACGGATCGCCGTGTGGGATGATCGCGCGGCGCGAACCAGAGAGTCGAACCCCGTCGATGATGCTTGCGTGGTTTAGGGCGTCGCTTGCGACCAGGTCGCCCTTGTCGAGGACTGTGGAGAGCAGCGCCAGGTTGGCGTGGTAGCCACTGGACATCAACGTGGCGGGTCGCCCATACAGGTTGGAGATGGCCGCCTCGAGCGCCTCGTGGACCGGGCGATTTCCGCTGATGAGTCGAGCCGCACCGGCCCCTGCGCCTTGGTACGCGCGCTGCACCTCGGGGTGCTGAGCAAGACCGAGGTAGTCGTTGGAGCAGAAGATTTCCACACACCGACCATTCAGCAGTCCCGTGGTGGAGGAGGTCATCTGCAGCGAGCGCAGTTGACGACTCAGTCCCGCGTCGGTGAGCTGCTTCACCCGACGCTCCAGCGCGCCGTAGTGAGCCATCAGCTGAATGTCTTTCCGGTGAGCCCGGCCATGTCCGTGCCCTCCGCGCGAACCTCTGGCGGCACGCTGGGGGGGTGGGGTGCGTGTGGTGGCGGACGGATCTGCATGCCCAGATCCTTCAGCAGCTCGTAGTCGGTCTGCATCGTGACACCTTCGGTGGTCAGGTAGTCCCCGATCATCAGTCCGTTGGCGCCCGCCCGGAACATGTGGCGCTGCTCGTCGAGCAGGTTCATCTCCCGCCCGCCGCACACCAGGATGTCCTTGGTGGGCAGGATCAGTCGATACATCGCGATGATCTTCAGGCAGTCCAGCGGAGAGAGGTCATTTTGCTCTGCCAGGGGCGTGCCCGGTCGGGGGTTCAAGAAGTTGACGGGGACGCTGTCCACATCGATCTCTCGAAGGTCGAGGGCCATCTCCACTCGGTGCGCCCAGGTCTCTCCCATACCGAAGATTCCGCCGGAGCACACGTACATTCCAAGGGACTTGGCGTGGCGGAGGGTCTCCACCTCATCGTCATAGCTGTGCGACTCGACGATCTCGGAGTGGTAGCTGCGCGCGGTCTCCAGGTTGTGGTGCATGGACTGCATGCCCGCCTTCTGCAGGCGCTCAAGATCGGACTTCTTCATGAGTCCGAGGCTCGCGCACGTCTGCAGGCCGGTCTCCTCGCGGATGCGGGAAAACGCGTTTTCGAGAGATGCCAGATCCCGCTCGGTATCGACAGCTCTTCCACTCATCACGATCGAGAACTCGCGGACCCCTTTTTCGAATGCGGTGTGGGCCTCGGCCACGATGGTATCCGCATCCTTGGTGGTGTACTTGGGAGCTGCCGTCTTGAAGAAGGCGGACTGGGAGCAGAAGTTGCACTTCTCCGGGCAGCGACCGCTCTTGGCATTGGTGATGCCGCAGGTGTTCACCATGTCTCCACGGTGGTGATGGCGGATGTGTGCTGCGGTGTCGAGAAGGGCCTCGATGTCTGCATCTTCAGTCAGCGCTGTGATGGTCAGCGCCTCTTGCTCACTGATGCCGATGCCTTGCTCGCCGCGGGCGCGAATATCGTTCCAGTCCAGTTGCATGTGGACCTCCAAGAATCCCCTGGGTAGCGCCGGCGAGGGGCTCCTGTCAACCCCTCGATGGTGGTTGGGTTTACGGGCCCGGTAGGGCGGCCTGTCCTGCATGCGATGCATCGGCGCAAATAAAGCCCTTGGTTCATGACCCTCAGACAGGTACCATGTGGATGTGACCCACCCATGGGTAGCCCTCTTTTCCCAGAAGGATGCTCGGGTCGCCTGGCCAGGCATAGCAGATCTGGTCGGTGAGTCCCGCCGGATGGCGGCGCTCTACACACCCTCGGCGGTACTGGCGGCCGTTTGGGGGTGGCAGGTCGGGACCTGCACCAACCCCTCAATCCATGCGCCAAGAAAAGGAGGTGATTCAGTGAATATTCCCTACGTGCTCTGCAAGGTGACGACACAGTAATACAACCACCACCTGGTTTCTTGGTGCGCTTGCGTTCCGACCTTGGTCGGGTCGCGAGAGAAGCTTGAAACCGATGGCAAGGGAGTACTACTCCCGGCCGTCACCCACCCCCTTGAGGATCCGGGATGCACGTCTCGGGCGGCAGGAAGTCCGCAGCCCCTTCAAGGGGGTTCTCTATGTCTGCGCTCAGGAGGCCAGGAGCTGGCTCTCGATGTCTGCCAGCAGCTGGGCAGCCGGGCGCACGCGCTTTGCGCAGATGCACCGCTTGTAGGCCCGCCAGAGCTCGGAGAGCATCGGGTCGTCGACCATCTTGTGCTCCTTGGGATCGGTGTCGGTGACCGGCAAG
>Ga0163180_10002257_pt1 | contig 10784 bp, 11 predicted proteins | sample AtlANTMetagenome_2_FD_109647 | JGI IMG/M metagenome (GOLD analysis project Ga0163180, IMG submission 109647) | Marine eukaryotic phytoplankton communities from the Atlantic Ocean - Atlantic ANT 4 Metagenome | ecosystem: Environmental > Aquatic > Marine > Oceanic | place: North Atlantic Ocean...
CTGACTGAAAGCACTCCAGAAGCAGCGGTCAGGCCTGTGCTCGATGCTGTGCCTGCTGCTGCAGCCATGATATCTGCCAAGCTTTCTTTGCGCGTGACATTGGACTGATCCGCGTCGATAATAGCTACCGAGTCCGCGCCAATAGATACTGCGGCTGCCGGCATATCATCTAAATCTAATGTAAGTGTCAGATCAAACGGGTCTGCGTCCGAACCAGCATCTGTATCCGTAAAGTTGATCGAGATTCCGTTAGAGCCGCTTAGCTTAACTTCGTTGCCGTTGCCAACTGTAACCTCTGTTCCATCTGCATCTTCGAGAACAAAGGATGTCATGGCGCCGGATCCGAAGCTAGCCCATGATCCTCCGCCATTCTTAAATTCTACTGTTCCGTTATTGTCTCTAAAGCCATATCCGCTTGAGCCATCTGTCGTACCAAAATTAAGGTACCCATCGCTGCCGGCGGCAATGTTCCCATTAACAGTTAAAGTAGAGTTTATTGTACCGGTCCCAATTCCGACTTTTCCAGCGTTGTCGATCGTCATTCTGGTATTTAAACCGTCAGTGCCAAATCTCATCTTTTTGGTATTACCGGAATAATCAATCCAGCCCTCTATATCATTCACTGATGTATTGGGTGCAAATCTAATTGTGCCAACGCTGGTCACGCCAGAAGCAATTGTCATTCCGTGATGGCCTGACGAATTTCCAACAACAAGGTCGTTCTTTTCGTCGGGCTGGTCGCTGGGTGTTGCAGTGCCAATTCCAACAATATTGTTTGTGGAATCCACTTTGAGCGCGCTGGTGTCAACGGTTAGATCGCCAGTGACTGCTAAAGAAGCTAATGTTCCAACCGAAGTAACATGAGTCTGCGCTGCGTCAGTGGCGATAGACACCTGATTTCCCGAGCCGGCAGTCGTTACTCCGGTGCCGCCAACTATAGAAAGCGTCTCGCTATCCAAGTCAATGCTCAGTGCGCCTCCAGAATCTCCTTGAAAGTCGAGATCTTGAGCGGTAATTTGAGTGTCGACATAAGCCTTGATGCTCTGTTGTGTTGCTAAAGCAGTGGCAGAATTCGAAGCCATGTCGTCTTCATCTAAAATGTTCGCCATGACCGCAGAACTAGCAATTTGTAAGCCGTTCACAGTAGCGGTGCCATCGACATCTAACAATTGGGAAGGACTACTTGTTCCGATTCCAACATTAGAGCCCAAAATCGTCATTTTGGTGTTTCCACCGGTCTTGAACAGGAATCTATCTGAACCGTGATCGTAATCAATCTGCCCTTCGTCGTTGTCAGTAGGAGAACCAAAGACAATTGAACCTCCATAAGCGCCGGGAGACTGAAAATGTATTTTGGGCTTTTCGTTAGATTCTAAGGTTAAGATTGCTCCGTCAATTGTTGCAATAGTGCCGGCGGTTCCGTCTCGGACATGAAGTGGCGACTCTGGAGTGTCTATCCCTACGGATAGCTTTTCACTGATAGAGACGCTGCCTGTAAAAATGTGATAGTCTTTGGAGCTATCTCCAAACTTAGTATCGCCATCAGACTCAACCTGCGATACATTCTTGATAATGTAGTTGTTGGCATAAATCGAGCCTGTTACTGAGACATCGCCGACAATATGCACTTTGTGGCTAGCATGTGGAAGACCCTTGCCGACATCCATGTCGCCAACGCCCTGATAACTCGTCAGGCCAATACCAATATTATTAGAGGCGGTCGAGTATACGAAGTACTGACTTCCGCTTAATTGCGTGTCGGATACTAAAAACTGGACGGAGCCCGTAGGTCCGCCTAACTCTTTAAAATACCGTAAATCTGTATACGCCCATCCACTTCTTGGCATAGCCTAAACTCCTCTTTATATTGTGTTCACGCCCAAGTAGACTGTTGCGTTGTTCGACCCGGCATGGGTCGTGCACCGTATACCAACCCTTTCGACTCCCTCGATGGGCACTATAAAATACTCGTCCTCATCATTAGCTACGGTTAAAGTAATATCGTGATGACTGCCGTCTGTCGGATCTATTCCCTGCAACACTGCCCACTCCTTTGCAAAGGAATGATAAACATATATTTTAAAGACTGCGTTTCCGCCGGTGGTGTTGTTTTTTATCAAAATATGCAAATTCTTATTCTGACCGAAATTCTTATAACCTGCCTCGATTGCTCCTGCTGCCTCGGTGGCAGATGTGGCTTGGCCCTTCGTCGGCGCGGCGGTGGCTTCGGTGAAAGTATACGCAACTGTGCCCTCTGTGCCCGGCTTGGCTAAATTGACGACTCCGCGAGTTCTGCCTCCGGAAGTGTGGGCGTGCCAACGCTCGACCCCTGTCTTGTATGATCCTGTTGATGACATTTATTAACTCCTTTATCGTCTGCCTCTGTAATTAGTTTGCTTTTTTGCTTTTTGTTTTAGTTTCGCCCTCTCAATCGCTCTTTTTTTGGCGTTCTCTTCACGCCGGCGCTTGACCGAGGGCTTCTCATGATATCTGCGGCGTTTAACTTGTTCGATTATCCCTTCTTTCTTAACCTTTCTCTTAAATCTTCTTATCATCTTTTCGGCAGAATCATTTCTACGCGGCCTGATACTGACATTTGCTGCTCTTTTGCTCATAATTAATTACCTTCTTCCAAAAAACGCCGAGATATCGACCCCAGCATCGTTCGGATCTACTCCTGCTAAGGCGCCTGCGGCACCAGCTGGGGCGTCCGGAGTACCACCCTTAGATAAAGGTTCTGTACCCTCAAAAAGATTGACGCCATTATAAGAGTCTTTGCCGACAGCTTTCGACATTTGATGTTGCTTTTCCATAAGTTGTCGACGGCGCTCACGATCGGCTGCAGCCCTAGCGCGGATCTGCTCTTGCTCGTTGTTTTGCGTCGGCACTTGTCTAACAGGCGCAGATTCGACAAGAGGGGCGGCGCCGGCGCTTTGCACACCAACCAACACCTCTGCTACTATGCCTGAAAGAAGGCCTTCTTCCAAAATCACCTCTTTGATACACTCTTTTATCAAAGGCTTCAAAGTCTGTTTTAAATCTCTTTTATTCATCTTTTAACACTTCGTTTAACGCTCTCCAAATCTTATCTGACTTGGTAAAAATATTTGGATTACCAAATTGTTTGTTTTCCATAACCATAAAGGCATCGTTTGTCGATGGTTCCGATACCATGTCGAAACAAATCAGTTGAAAATCATCTTCAACGATTGTGTCTCCCTTGTCCTCTGTTACAGATCCAAGACCCCTAGAGGAAATTCCCAGCTTAACACCGGCCTTAGACAATTCCTGCAATATTTTACCAGAAGGGGTATCTAGAACCTTAATTTTTCCCATAACTGCGTTTGGGTTCGACTTGTCCCACCAGACCTCTGTGATCATATGGGACGCATTTTTAAGGTTAATAACCGAATCGTCTGGATGATCTAATTCTCCTAAAGCTCTATTTTCATCAACGAGTTTTTGGTAATTCTTCATCTCCCTCTCTAATATTTTTTTGGGATAAATTCTACCATTTCCGTTTTTAGCGTCGGCTTCCTGAAGTTTTCCAGACAGAATCACGCCGCCAGAAGCTACAAACTTCTTCTCAGCTTCTGTTAAAATATCAGGACACGAACCACCTTCACATAGTTCATAGAATTCTCTTAAAAGTCTTTTATTCATGTTAATTCCTCATTTGCGGGCGTCACCCGCTTGGCTTAAGAGCCTTTACAGCAACGCCTAACAGGCTGTAGCATCCATTTTGATGCCCAAATGTTAGTGTTCATTGTTATCACCTCTTTTGTTTGTGTGTTCTATTTTGAGACCACAGTCGCCTATAATCATATTTAATACATATGAGGTGCCCGATGAAAGCCACCCCAATATGAATAAATTGGCAATTGTGTACTCAAATGTAAATAGTTCTGTATGGTCGTTTATACCAAACAAAAATGCGCCTACCCAAAACCCCATACACATTGGGCATTTGAATAGATCACCTAATTTTCCTTTCGTTGGTCGGATAGAGTCAAATATGGTACCGTATACCAAAATTTGGGTTAAGCCGTAGGCCGCTAAAATAAACCACAATAATTCCACATTCACACTCTATACATATCGTAAATTCCATAAGGGCCGCGAACCCACCCTGGACGGAGAGAGCCTTTGGTCTCTTCGTGTGGTACTTCGCCTAACTCTGTAGAATCTTCTTGTTCCGGTTCGAGCAGCTTTTCCTCTTCTCTCTCAAAATAAGCCTTTTCAGACTCGAAGTAGGGCCGCTCGTCTTCAATAAATTTTCCAATTTGAAATATCGCTAGCTGTAGCGGATTGGCGCCTTCAAAGACCGACTTTTGTATAGCGGCTTCCATGGCGCCATATACAGATCCTCCACGAACGCTATCGTATTCAATTATTCCCTTCTTGGACAGGTGGCGAAATAGTTGATTTTGGGTCTCGTAAACCTCATCGGTTAAAAGTTCTTTTGGCAGTGCAATGACCTTTGATTTTTCTGGTAAGATAACGATGTCAATATCATCATGATCGAAAATCATAATACTTCCATCAGCGCCTTTGCGCATGTTAAGTTCCATGCTTGCTTGGCTTTCTCCTGGCTCGGAACGCTTCTGATCTTCATCTGTCTGAGGATCGGTAACTGTAACATTAATAGCCATTAGTCTTCAAGCTCGCTTACAAGTGTCTGCATCTTCAATATTCTCTTAATCATTGTTTGGTCCACTGGTTGGGACTTGAACGATTCTGCTATCAGTGCAACTTGCTTGGTTGCTGCGGACATTTTTTGATCAGCCGTCACACTATCTGTGCTCTGAGCTTTTTCAAGCGCATGCTCTATCCTTTGTAGCTCTTCTGCTACGAAGACTTTAAGTGATACCTTATTATCTGCAAAAGACATGATATATTTGTTCAGCAGAGTTTGCTGCTCTTCTAGCAGCGTTTCGCTATATTTCTTATTAAATTTATCAGCAAAAGTTTTATAGATTAGATTATCGATCTGGACCATTTCTGGTTCTTTCGGGGTCGGATCAGTTAGCTCAGAAATAAGTTGATCTATGAGTTCCTTTTCCAACAAAACTCTTTGTTTAGTTCCCACCTCTTTGTTGAAGATTTGAGATATGGTTGCTAAACTCTTGTACCCAGGGACAAAATTAGAAAAAGTGTTTTTAGACAGGCGTTTGTTTATAAGGCCGATGAGAGAAGTCTGTTCTTTAAATAAAGCTTTGGCGTCAATTGTGCTTTCGCGATCCTTTTTGATTTCGAATATTAACTTTTCGGCGGTATAGACATCTACTGCGGCTGGTTGCGACAGGGCTTGGTAAAATTTCAAGTCTTTACTTAAATTTGTGCCTTTCCCGTAGTAAGTTGCTAGCATTTCCAATATTTCGTTTCGGCGCTTATCGTTCTCAGATAGCACAGCCTTCGTAAGTTCAACTGTTAGCGTCTCATATAAGAAAGCGGAATTTCTTTTCTTATTGTGCTTAATTTTCATCACTTTTCCTCTCCAAAGATTCAATAAGAGCCTTCATTTCGCTGTTAACTTCAAACAGCTTTTCCTCTTCATCACTATAAATAGTCTCTTGGCGCTCCATAAGACCACTAACTAAACTATCAAGGCCTCCATAGCCAGATTTGCCAGGATAAATACTTCTTTTCGATGCGCCGTCGCCCCAGCCGCCGTCTTTAATCCCAGAAAGTGATAACATGTTAGAGCCGATACCGTCGCTTTCTCGGCCGTCTCTTTTTGCCGGAGTGTAGGGCGAGCTTAGACCGTGCGGGCCGCGATATTGCCGGGGAGCGGAATCTCGCTTACCCGGAGGTATCGGCTTTTGTACCCGAACCCACATGTCGTCATCGCGATGCCCGGGCTCAGCCAACAAAGCGGTATCCTCTTCTGGGGGTGGTTCTTCTGGTGGGGCGCCCTCGATGGGGGCGCCGTCTTCTGGAATCATTTCATCTTCACCGCCCATTTCCGGGCCAAGAAGTCCTTCTTCTTCGGCGATGTCCATTGCTCCAGCTTCGGCTTCAACGGAGCCGGCTTGTACAACAGCCTCTGCTTCAACTTCTAACATAGCCTCAAACTTCCTATCGTAGAACATTTCACGCTGATTGCGCAGGAATTCTTCGTCGTCCATAGAAAATAGGTTTTGAGAGATCCATCGGCGACTGAAGTATCCTTCTGTTGCGCCGCTAGCCACATCAAACTTGGCCTTCCAATGTTCAAGTTCTTGCAGTTCTGCAATTCTAGACGGATTATTCAACATAAGCTTGAAGCTCAACAAATCATCACCGCGATAACCTAATGTATAAAGGTGAATAATGCCAACCTTTTCTAATTCACTAATAATAACTCTTTGCAATCTCTGGATAGTTCTTGCGAATCTAATGTCCTTCTGCGCTAAAGTGGTTTTATCCTCGCCGCCATCCTCAGACATACTAGACAGGTAGGAAGCGGGTATTTTAAGTGCAGAAAACAGTTTATCTCGAAGATATTTGATGTCATCAATGTCTCCAGTGTAGGTTCCGCCGGGCAGAGACTCCACCTTTGAAGAAGAGCCTCCACGGACTGGGATGAAATAATCCTCTTCGACGCTCATCGGATTATAACGCAAATCTACACGACCAGTGTCAGGATCGATGACTTGGTTTCGCTTCATTTGCGTCATGATCTTCTGCATATGTTGTTCAATGTCTTCTGGCGGGATGCCTCCTACATCAATGTAGAATACTCTGCGCTCGGGAGAGCGAACAATGCGATAGGCCATCACTGCATCTTCAAGCATTGTGAGTTGGCGCCAAATGCGGCGCGCTGGTTCCAAAATAGAAGTTCCGTATGGTGCGTACTTGTCATTACCTAAAATACGAAAATGTGCAATTTGCCAATTCTCAAAAGTCAGACCGCCAGAGTTCCATTGAAATTGTACATAATTTGGGTTCCCGTCATCTTCACCCTCAAGGCGCTCCACTTCGTTAGGAGGCAAACCAATTGCAGCTTTGACACCTTCATCTTGTTCCAGATCCAGATATAAAAAGAAGTCACCATACTTGCACATAGTGCGGCACCAACCAAACAGGTTGTGCTCAATGTTGAGAATATTTTGATATAAGTTATACAAAATAACCTTAATCTCTTCATTCGGACACTTAATGTTCATCATAGGTTTAAGAGAACTGTAGGTCGTCATTTCGTCCGCATAGATATCCATAGCAGAAGCAATTTCTGGAGTGTATTCCATTTGATCAAAGTCTGAATATCGATGTTGGCGATTTTGATTCGCCATCAAATCAGCTTCTAAGGCAGCAAATGGATTGTTATCCGATCTCTTAAACTGCTTGCCGCTAGCTGACTTGAACTTAAATTTGTCCAAGTGCCGGCGTCGATAACGCCGAATATTTTGTGTCCTATAATTAACAATAGGCCCAGAGAATAATCTCGTTAGCCTTTTAAAAAGCTCCGATTCCTCATTCCTGGGGTTGTTGTTTCTGCGATTTTTTATAGACGGTCTTCTTGCCATTTATTAACCCTTATAAAGCCATTTGTATTCTTCATGTTCCTTCTTTGCCTTGTCAAACCTGTCAAGATCTTCAGTGCGCTTATAACCTTTCATACCCTTAACTGTTGTGTTAATTTTAGTATTTGTTACATACACGGAACTTAACATTGCTTTCTTGTATTGTACCTCTCTTTGATTTATTTGTAAAGCCGTATCTCTGACCCAGCATGCTATAGCTAAAGCCATAACTAAATCATCGTTATAGCCACGCATCGCCTGCGGCTTTCCATTATACCAAATGAAGGTGGTTATCTCCTTAAGTGTTCTCTGAGAATATATTGTAATTAGTTTATTTCTTATGAATTCTTCCAACTTAGCTACAATAATTGGCCTTGTCTTGGTAGAGGTTGTGAATCCTAGCACAGAATTGTTCATCGATTCGGCTCGATATTGCTCTACATATTCATGTGTGCTCTTAATAGAATAATAAATATTGGGGTATTCTAAATCTACCAGCTTCTCCAACACCGATATACCGACGCCGATGTTCTCGACAACCAAAAGACAGTTTCCATATTCATGGCCGGCCTGATATAATATATTGGAATATTGGTCCAAAGTAGGCTTTCCTTGATACTCCGCTACCAACTCCATTGTATCGGTTCTCATAATATGAAATGTAGAATGATCCTCTCCATCACCGCGAGCAACATCTGCAGCCAGCAAATACTGGCCACTAGGGTCATATTTCTGCCATATCCAAAAATTACGATCGAAGCCGGTTCTGTATTCTGGATCTTTTGCTGTCTGGCCTACCCACGCGATATCATCTGGGTGGATTACGGTTTCACCCGAAGTATTGAAGTTACACTCAAGCTCTTGCGCGATTTCTCGCCGGGACATGTTTTTAGTTTCTCTTTCAAACCAGTTTTGATCACGATCTGGATGCACATCCCAAGGCAAGCTTGTGTGAAAAAACTCATTCTCTTCTAGCTCTGCCTCTGTATAAATCTTATGAAACCAATTTCCAACTCCATTTGGAGTTGACAGGGCGATGCACCGACCACCCGTACTTAGTGTGGGATATAGGCCGGCCCAAAGCTCTTCTAACCCCTCAACATGAGCGGCCTCGTCGATCACCAATAAGGAAAGAGCTTCCGAGCGACCGGCGTCGCCAGAGGTCGAAGAAGCTTTAATTTGTGATCCATTAGAAAGCTCAAAAGAAGTTCGGTTGTCCGTAGTTATTTCGGCAATCTTGAGCCAATCTGGAACTCTCTTGATGATTGACTTTACTTTTTTGACCAAGTTTGATGCTGTGCCAAACTTTGTTGCGACAACTAAAATATTCTTGTCTCTATGAAACAACATAAGCCAAGTAATATATCCAGCAGTAATAGTAGAAATTCCCAACTGGCGCGCTTTCAATATGATATTGAATCGATGATCGTTAAAGTTTTCTAACAATTCCGACTGGAAGTCGTATGTGCGAAAAGCTATTAAACCTTCCTGTGGGTGAGAAATTCTAGCATAGTTGTTCAAAAAGTAGGTCGAGTCTTTTCCACACTTTAGAATTTCTTTAAGTACTTCTTTTTTTGAAAGCTTATATGTCATGGCGTCTCTTCCACGCCTCTATATAAGGCGCTTAGTATTATTAAGCTTTACCCGAGCGTTCATGTAGTTCTGCCATGACCTCTGAGCGCAAAACTTTAAGTTCCTTGATTGCTTCCATGGCGCTTTTTCTGACGCGTCGGCCGGCGGAGGCATTGCCGCCGTCAAACTTTTCAGCGTCACGAACCGCCAAAGAAAGCTCACTAAGAATCTCTTGTAGTCTATCTAAAACCATTCTATTCTCCTTTCCTTGTGACATTTTTTGGCTTCTTGGTTCCGGGATAACTATCCTTACCAATTGCTAAAAACTTCTTAATAGAGTCGTCTATTCGATCTTCCGAAGATGACTCCTCTTGGCCGGGGCCTTTCTCTACATCAGAAAGCCCGCCAATCTTATAATATCGACACGCCTGAACCCACGCTCGAACTCTCGAAGTGCTCTGAATGTCTATATTCAGCTCTCCTTCAGCAGTCAAGGATAGCGATTTGCTCGTGACTTTCTTATATTCTTTTTTCAGATACTTCGCTACATCGTTTATCTTTGCTTCAATTTCAGACTCAAACTTATTAACATTATGTACATCTTTAACTTTTATTTCGCCATGATAATGAATGTACAACATGGGCCCCTCAAACCTGACGCTAAAACCGTCAAGCTTTCGAGAATCAATTATAATATCGCCCTCTTCCCTATTGAGGCCAACCTTGCGGGCCTCTCCATCATAAGAATACTTTTCATCATGTGCACCGTCATAAGAATTGGCTGCCGCTTGCGCGATTCCTCGTATGATTTCTAAGGTATTTGATTCTGCCATTTAATTCCTTCCTTTAAATTGGTTATTTTGCCTTAATAAATAGTTCTTTAATCGCTTCTTCGACCAATTCTTTTGTAATTTGTTTGTCTTCCGACAAATTCTGCATTATAGTTTGTACATTAACGCATCTTCCCATAATCTCCATCTGGCCGGGTCCGCACACGCCAGAAGACTGGCCGAGCCATCCGAAAGCTCCCGGTGGGGGCGGAGGGCGTCTGCGTCCACTCCTCCTTCTCCCCCAGGTGGTTCCTGCGGGGCTTAAAACAACTCCAGTAGCATCTGGCATTGTCCATCCGAGATCTCTCATCATTCTATCGCTCTCATCACTAGAAAGAGCATACGGGTGATAAGGTCGACCAGACTCAATATAGGGCCAATGTGCGCGACCGGGGTTATTGGGATCTTCTTCTGACAAATCGATTGCCGGCATTTGTCGGCCCGGATTGCGCCCTCGCCAACGATCGGGATCTCGCATAAGATATAGGGTCATAACATCCTCATCAGACAACCCAGCCATACGATCTATCGATTGATTCGGACCAGGGGATCTGACCCTGTTTGGCAATAACGAGAGATCGAGAGACTGGCCAGCTTCTCTTTCCGCAGACATGTGGGCGCCCGCATCTGCGATCACCGGGGCGGCGGCGGACTGTCTTTGGGCAAGGCCTGCTTCAAGTTCTGCGATTTCGTCAGAGTCTGTTATGTCCGGGCCCCATCCTCCGGAGGACGCATATTCTTCTTCGTCCGACATCGGAGTTTCAATCTGAGTTCCCGCGTCGGCCCAGCCCTCCCATTCGGGACATCCAACATCTGCCGGATTTTCATCGCAATCTGGGGCGCTATAATCGTCTTCAAAAAGAAGTTGGCGGCTTAA
>Ga0163180_10002258_pt1 | contig 10782 bp, 12 predicted proteins | sample AtlANTMetagenome_2_FD_109647 | JGI IMG/M metagenome (GOLD analysis project Ga0163180, IMG submission 109647) | Marine eukaryotic phytoplankton communities from the Atlantic Ocean - Atlantic ANT 4 Metagenome | ecosystem: Environmental > Aquatic > Marine > Oceanic | place: North Atlantic Ocean...
AAATACATTTTGACAATCATACTTCCACCACGAAACCAACAGCAATGAGTGGTTATCTTGTATTTCATTTATTTATCTGAGGTTATTGCCAAATCTGCATAAACAATCATTTCTGGTTCAAGCATTTTGTCACAAACTTCTAAAACTCTCATAAACTCATCACTATCTTCACAAGCAATTATTTTATTATCGCCCTTGTCGCTTTTTAACTTGAAGGTTCTAGCACAGATGTCTACAACAACTTCGTATACAAAATCGTCCATTTCGTGAGAATACATATTTGGTATTATAGCATATGTATAAAAATCGTCAAGAGAGTGTGAAACTTGTGCTCCCAATACCAGCGACAGTAAAAGTTAGTGTTGAACCAACAACACTCAACTCCACATTATTAAATGATTGTCCATAAACATCACCATATACAAAAATATCCTCTGTAAATTCAGATTTTTTGTATACGTAATTAATATCATCAGAATCATAATCTGGTGCAGGAACACCACCTGTTTTAAAATCACTCATAATTACTTACCTACTAATGATTGTACAGCAGTTCCAGCAAATACTTGTAATGCCCAGTCAACATCTCTTGATTTAAATCTGTTAACTCTAATTGGTCCTTTTGATGTAAGTAAAGTAACATTTGATGAACCAGCAATATCAATATTATTACCACTAATTCTAGTTTTTCTAGCATTAATTCTTGTCGTGTTTTGTGTTGTTGCTACAAGTTCTGCTGAATCAATATTTACTTTACCTCCAGCAGCCAATTCTATATTTTCATCAGCATCAAGGATAATATTTCTTCCCTTAATTCTAACATCACCACTTTTCATCGCTGTGATTACCACATCTCCCTTAGTACCAACTATATTAATACATACCCCTCCACCTTCAACATTCGCACCACCTGCGACTGTAATACATTGATCTGCTAATATTTGAAACTGACCATCACCCATCATTCCAAGATTACTCATGTCCTTAGAGTCAGAATATCCATAAAGATTATATGCGATATTTCCAGCAGATCCTAATTCTGGATTTGCTGTTTCAATTCTGAAATGTGGACCAAAAGAGTCATATTGTCTCTTCTGCCAATTTTGACTTTCTGCTGGATTTGCCATAAGTTTATTTATTAGTAACCTGAGTATCCCCCATCTGATCCCGAAGACCCGCCACCACTAGGAGGACTAGAAGGAGGAGGAGTGTAACTCTGTCCAGACGTTTGTTGACTTGATGTGTCAACTGGGTCAGTTTGAGAGATATTACTTGAATCAGATTGACTCGTTGAAGTGGTGTTGGAAACATTTGTTTGTACCGATGAAGAAACTGTTGTATAAGAAGTAGATGTTGGATCTAATGACCTAGAAGTCCTACTCTCCTGTGGTGTATCATATATTATAGCATGAGGAGTGGTAGTATGTGCAATACCTACCATTTTAGCACCTGTTGTAGGATGAACATGAAATGCTCCATAATATGGTTCACCATTCACAAATCCAACAATTCCAGCACCTCTTGGTGTTATACAATCAATAACTTGTTTTACTTTACCTTGATAAGAAGGTCTTGGTGCTAATTGTGCTTTTAACAAAGCTCCAGTTCCAGTTGATGATATTACATCTATTTCTGGTAAAGTACTAAATGCTTCCAAATCATTCATCGCTGGATCAGGTGGAATCACATTTAATATTCTTCCCTGTTCATCTAAGAATTTTTCATATACATTCCCTTTATCATCTACAACTTTATCTTCTGGTTTATAATTTTCACCTGGTTTTACGACAACAACATGATCAACTGTATATACACCTTCATCATCAGTTTCAATTACAGGAAAATTCTCACCACCACTTACAATATATACATCCGTAACTTGTTGATAAGTAGGTGAAGATGGATCATAGTCGATCACTGATCTAGCAACTGCACCATAACCCTTTCTACAAGTGTCAGTTATTTCAACAAATGGAGGAGACTTGTAACCAGTACCAGGATTTATTACTTTCATCCCAATAAGACTTGCAGTTTGTTTTGCAAAAGTATCACTTACAATCGCACCTAAGATTGGGTTAACTTCTGCTCCTGATCCTCCACCACCGAATAAGTTAACTTTAATTCCTGAACAGTTTAATGGTGGTCCAGTATAACAACTACTTAAAGTACTACTAAAACCAGGTGTGCTTACATCAGGTCTCATAAAATCAAACAGTCCTAAATTACCTATCACACCACCAGGACTTGCTGCTGCCTCTTTTAGTTCTTGAGCAGCATTAGCAATACTTAAAACTTGTCCAGCAATATTTTCAAGATTAACTCCAATAGGTCCAATACCAAGTATCCACCCGTTTGTTTTTCCTCCTAAATCAGCATCAGGCACATCACAATCACTAAACGCACTCGCAAGACCAAGTAATCCTTCTCCTTTTGATCTTAGTAAATCCTCAATACCTCTTCCACCTGCTAAACCAGGAGGAAAAATTTTACCAACACCACCTATAGCATCCGCTAATTCGGTGTTAATACCCTTTATCATATCATTCATTAACGCACCAATGAATTGATCTCCTATACAATCCGTAAAGTTCTCTACATTATTAGTAAAATCTGTAAGAAGATTTGCAACATCAAGAACTAATTTATCAGTCACCTTCTTCACAACACAAGGCATAGCATCTTGAATATTTAAAACTGGTGTAATCATCGCTTTTTGTGCTGCAGCTGCTGCTTTTTTGGCAAGTGCGATATCACCAGTTTCTGCTAATACTTTTGCATATTCATCTTTATAAAGATTGTGGAGTCCACCATTTAATTCTGGTGACAATGAATCAAAAGTTGTATTCACCATATCTTTTATCATACTTTTGGATTGACCCACTATTTGTTCTGCACCTTCAAATATACCTTTGAATTTGTCCTTAAATGTCATTGATTTCATTTCAGTCAGTGTATTTTTTAAAGTATTTTTAACAGCATTTGTTGCCTTCGCATTACTTGCTGCACCTGCTGCACCCTGTGCAAACATTATCTCCTGACCGATTGCTCTGAACGCTGTTGCTGTTGGATATCCATATTGTCTCTTCAAACCTTCAACCATTTGTGTGGCATTAGTTGTTGCTTGACTCAATCCAGTTTGTAATGAACCAGCAGCTAATACCTGTTGCATTTCTGCAGATGCCTGAGATGCTGCATCTTGAAGTTGTCCAGAATCTACAAGTTGTTCTAATTGTGCTTTACCCTCTTCTAAATCTTTATTTAAATCATCAACTATTTCTTTCGTTAAAAATCTTGGTGATACTTGACTATTTTTTGAATCATCACCACCTTCATTTACAGGTATGAATTCATTATTTGGTTTTATTTTACTCGTATATCCAGTAAATGGTTGAAATGGTACAGTATATTCCTCACTTCCACCATAGTATGATGCAGTACTAGCAAAAATTCCTAAAATAACAGGGAGTTGTGCATCATCACCATCAAGAAAAAATCCCATTACAGTATCGCCTGGTGCAATACGAAGTGATCTAGCACGATTTGCTTTACCAGATCCACCTTGAGGTGATAATAAAACTTGTGCCCAAGGTAAATCCTCATCTGCTAGTTCAGTTATATCGGCAGGATGATATCCGTAAATACGAACTTTCATTCTACATCCCCATGTATTTCCAATTTGATTTAATTGGGTTCCCTGTGCTTCTTCAGGTGCTACTTGACCAATCCACCATCGGAATCCATCCTTACCTAAAAAATTTGTTTTGAGTAAACTATTTTCTATCATTTTCTTCCAAAAGAGTCTCTAACTAATTTTAATTTTGAATATGATCCATTTGAATCAAAATAATGTGCGAGTTCCTTAATCATATATAGACCGCTAGTATCAGGATCAGCCTCCTTTCTTTCAGTGTTTTCTAAAGAGGGGAACTCACATCTGATAAGACTACCTGCGTTGATTGCAAGGTTAAGTGGTATAGTGACCTCTATAACTTGCGTCATCAATTGATTGTATCTCATCATTGATTGAGAGTGTATTTTTGCAGGATCTGCGTTTCTTTTTGCAGGATCATTCCAACCATCATCCTTGGCATCCTTTTCAACAGTTCCAACATCAAGCATACCTACAAATATCCTACTAGGTAAATCTCCAAGTGTCAAATCACTATCATCATTTATTTTTGGTAATGTAATTTGTTTACTACCAAGATTACTTGTTTTATCGACATATTTTTTTGAATTATAAACAATATCTGGATTCAACCCAAATGTAACAGGATTAATGTAATATCTCATACTACTATAAGCACCTCTCTCCAATTTACCTATCAAATCTTGGTTTCTATCAATACCATATTGCAAAATTGAAAAATCTTTCTTTGGGTCATCTTTATCAATAACACCAGGATTGAAAGTATAATCTTCTCCAAAAGGTCTTTGATTTATCAAATTATCAATAGACTTAAAGTTTAGTCCTTTACTTGTTTCATAAAATAAAAAACCTGCTGTAGAATCTTCTCCATCACCTTTATATGCTATAGATTTAGATGCTAACCAAGTAATTACAGTATATGGTTTTTTCATATTACCTATAAACCCATATGGATTTTGTGTTTCATCTATTTCATTAATTTTATCTGTACTTAAATATTTTTCTATAATATCTTTTACTGAATCTGATATCCTTTGTGTTGAGGGAAATTTCTTACCTACCCTTGAAGTTTCATTTGTTAATGCTTCTCTTGAAATTAAATTCAAGGTTAATATTTCCTTTCCCGAATCAACCAAAACATTCGTGATTGATGATACATGAAAGTATTGTTCTGGTGTTTTTGAAAAATCAAGTCCATCCTTATTAACTTTTGAGTTTCCAGCTATCTTTATTACTACTCTCTCACCACCTCTAAGAGGAAGTCCATTATATAAAGATTTAACTTTACCATCTTCAGCCTTAACTGTATTACCTGTGTTAACAATGATCGCTTTGGCAGTTAGTGTAGGAGAAAACAAATTTTCATAATATGTAAAATTTACTACACCAGAAGACATATCAACAGTTTTTTTACCATCTGCAGATTCTATCGTAAATTTTTCGTAAAGTGACGGACTAGATGCTGACATTAGATTTGTAACATTACTTTTTGTACTCTTTTCATTATATCACTTGTGTTGTTGTTTGAATTAGTAAATGATGGGGTTGATCCTCCTCCACCTGAACCACCACCAATTGAACCATCACCACCTACGTTTACTGGTTTCTCAACTATGTAGATTGTACTGGAAGCATTAGTTTGACGACTACCTAAATTATCTCTTTGCCTAACTGTTGGAGTTACACTCTCACCCTTATCAGGTTTCTCAATACTCGATGCAAACTCATCCATCGCTGATTTAAGTTCTGCTCTCTTACCTTCTATTTCTTGAACTTTCGCATCTATATCTCCCATTGCGTCAGATTCATTTTCTTGATCATTATCTCTTTTCGTCTTTGTTCCAAACATATTACTCATAAAACCATTTATTTTTGCCAATACACCATCATTATCTTTCTGGTCTTCATTTTCTCTCTGAGTCTCCTGATTTTTTGATTCAACTGTCTCACCCTGAGATTGTGCCTCTTGAGATTTAAGACTTTGTATATCCTGATCAGTATTAATACCAGAAATCATATTATCATCATTTTTTTTGTCTACCTCTGCATTCCTTTGTGCCTCAGTCTTTATAAAGGATGGTTGACGTTGAACAAAATTATCATTTGGATCTTGTTTTTTTTCTCCCTCTTTGTTTCCAAATAAATCTCCTCTTTTATCAAGATCAGTCATTCCAAAGGTTGCAAAATCCACTGCACCAGTTAGTGCTCTCATGAAACCTTTTGGTCTTTCTTTCTTTTCAGTTGTCTCTGATTCGTCAGTTGTTTTGTTATCTTGTGCTTGTTCAGAATCACCCTGTTCAGCATCTGGATCTTCATCTGGTATAATCAATCCCTCATCAAATGATTTTAGACCAAGATTAGCTGGATTACCAAATAGATTAAAACCATTAACAAGTCTTTCTCGTAGTTTTCTTACACCACCCTCTGCTGATTCTAAACCTTCTCTTGCCTCCTGTTCTTTTTGTGAGAAAGGAAATCTAAACAAATTTGTAACAGCATTAGATATGCCCGTACCAAAATCAGTGACAAAGTTCGTTATTGAACCTATAAATCCAGTAAGTATTCCAACTACCTTGCTTATTCTTTGGATTAAAGCTTTTACTCCCTCTATGATTTTTGGTAATTGATTTACAAACCATCCGATTAATACTATACCAAAAAAGTCCAATATTCTTCCTAAAAATCCTCTAGTACTAGCTGATGAAATACTACCAGTTCTTTTTGCAATACCTTGAACGGATGCTGCTTCTAATTCATCCTCTCGATCCTTTCTTCTTACATTTTCTCGTCTTCTTCTAAAAAATTCATTATCTTTTCCTATCAATCTTCTCTTAAAAATGTTATTTTCATTTGTACTTTGAACAATATCCCTTGCCTTAGTATTAGATTTAGATAATCCCTCATTAAAACTTACAGCAGAATCTCTAATAGTATTAATACTAATTGATGACTTTAAAAGTGAATCTCTCCTTGCTCTTATCGACATACTAGAACTCCGCTAAATTAAACATTGAATTAGCAAGTGCAGGGAAAGTGTTAGAATTATCACTTGATCTTATGTTAGGTAAAGTATCTGCTGAACCACCTGCAGGTTTTGCACCTCCACCTTCTCCACCTGCATTTGTGTTAGAATTTGGTAGAGGTATATTAACAACATTAGAATCTTCAGAATAAACAAGATTCTCACCGTTATTATTTTTTGCATTTGGTGTTATGGCTAAATCTTCTGATTTAGTTGGGTTTAGCATTGTAAAATCTGTTCCATCACCATCACCACCAGACTCTCCTGGTGGAGTCACACCTGTTACAGAATCTGCAATTTCACCTGCTTTTCCTCCCACAAAACTAGAGAGTAAACTTAATCCTAATAATCCAACCAGTCCAACTCCCGTTGATATACCTTCTGGAAATAATGCTAGACCTCCAAAAAATGTGGTCAAACTAGCAATTGTCTCTGCACCTGCACCAGTAACTGCTTGTGTTACAGTTTGTTCACCTACACCATCTCCATCATCGTCTTTTTTTAATCTATTTCTTACATCAAATCCAAAACCAAGAGTTTCAAGGACAGCAGTTAACGGACCACCAAAACCTTTGATTCCTCCAGTTGCAGCAGATGGTTTAAATAATCCACCGATAAGTGGAACTTTCTGCATGAACTTACCTGTCTGTTTTAATGCTGGACCAATTAATGGTAAACTTAATCCTAAACCAACCAATGCACCCACAGGTTTTTTTATTATATTAAATAAAGTTTTTGGTACTCGTTTAAAGAAATTTTTTCCAGAGTTGGTAATATTTTTTCTAAATTTATCTACGTTTAATTTTATAAAATTTAAAACCGCTTTGATGGGTGAAACAACTAATCCACTAAAAGCGATACGAAGAATAGTACCAGCTAATGTTCCTACTAATCCAATTATCTTTCCTAATCCAACTGTTAATGCTACAGCGATTCCAGTGATCAACGCAAGATTACCAAAAAATCTTACTTTAAAATCATTTAAAGCATCAACATTACCATCAGACTTTAATCTTAAAAATGTTAATGTCTGGTCAACTAACCATCCACCTGCAAGAATAAGTAAAAAATTACCTAGTCTACTTAAAATTCCTTGTGCTGATACTGCAACTTTACGAACAGGTGATAATAAAGCATTCTGAACTTTTCTTTCTAAATCTGATTCTTTACCTTCTCTAAGTGATTGCTCTGCTAATACCGCTTCTCTTTTTTGTTTTGCTGCTTCTCTCTGCCTGTCTAATTGATCACTTATTGCTAAATTTGATTGTATACTTGCAAGGGAATTATTTAATTGAGAAACTTGTGCTGATACATTGGATAGTTGACCAGATACAGTTGTTAATGTTAGTGAATTTTGATTTAATAAACTTGTTACTTGAGGATCTGGAGGTGCGGGTGCAACAGCACGACCAGTAAAGACACTAGAAGATACACTTCTCCTAATACCTCTAATGCCTCCTGCTATTGGCGATGCTAAACCTTGTTCCTCATCCATTACGTTCTTGTTGTGCCTTTAAATTTTCTTCTTCAACATGTTGTTGTAAAAGTGAAACATAAATTTCTCTTTCCCAAGGAATCATGTTTTCTAGTTCTGTCAAACTATATTTATGGTGCTGCATCAAAGCAAAATTTAATTTAAAGTATGACACAAGATCTTCATGTGCCATACTTATCCGAAAAAATTCTGCAGCCCCTCTATTTTAATTTCACTCTCAACCTTTGTATTTGGATTGATTACTTTTACAGTGTGAGCTAATTTTGGCATAGTTTCAAAAAACTTCTCAACCATCTTAAATTGTGTTGAATTCAATGATTCAATAAAATCATTTAACTCTTTTTTTGTACAATCTGCAGATGCCCAAGACTCTTCTTCAGAATACACTTGATCAACACAAGATGCAATTAAATCAAATGTATCGTCAACATTCATATTCTCAACAGCACCAAAATTATTTTTGATGAATTCATCTAATGAAGGATACTTCATTCTTAATGTATAAGTATCATCTAGTTTAATATCACGTTGATGTTCTTTCTCTTTTTGTACCTTTATGTCATCAATATGAATTGACATCGGCACTTGAGTTTTTTTATCGTCAGGGCAAGTTACCATGACTTCAATATCTTCACCTACTGATTTTCCACGAATATTTAAAAACAAATATTCAATATCAAAAGTAGAAAGTTTTTCAACTTTTGTACCTCTTGTTAAGATACATTTTTTCAAAACATCTTTTACTGCTGTAGCAATTTGTTTTGAATCTTGCGATTCCATTGCTAAAATTAATATTTTTTCCTCTTTCACAAGAAAGGGTCTGAACTTAATTTTTCTTTCAGAAGATGGTAATGTCAACTCATATGTTGGAGTTGAAATGGTTGGTAATGGCATAATATTTTAAGCACTTCAGTGTGATTATTTATAGGGGTTTTTGAACCTTATAAATTTAAGTTCCTGTAAAATTACTTAATTGTTCGCTACTTCCGAATCCGTAACGAGTACTTGCAGCTCCTGTTCTGACTCTGGTGAAATCAGATGATAAAGTATAAGCAACATCTTCATTCAATAATGGCAATCCACTTTGAACTTCATTTAAAAACCCAAGTGTGTTTCTACTTATACCGTCGTCTGTAGGTCCTCTTCTTTTTTTATTCATATCTATTCCTAATGCTCTGGCAAGTGATGATGACTCACCACATACATACCTGTCAAAACTAAACGCACAAGTTGCTTTTAATACTTGAGAGTTTTGATAAGAAACTCTTGTTGAATTTAACGATAAAGGAAACATTCCAATAAATCTATATTCTAAGAATTGAGAATGGTTTGCTTCAAATTTTACAATTCTAGTATCATTAGATTTGTAATCTTCAGGGTATCTAATTCTGAAATGATACGAATCTCTAACTGGGTCAGCAGTAGATGCACCTGTAATATACTCCATCCAATGCTCTAAAAATTTAAGTGACTTATAATCATTATCAACATAAAATTCTAAATTTATCTGAGTAAAATTACGAGTATGTGCAAATCTTTCTATAACTCCCTGAAAATCTCCAGCAGTATTTAAGGAAGCTAAAGCACTACCTGGTAATACCGCATCACTACATAACAATCCAATGTTGTCTGATATGAAGCGATCATTAATACCCTTTTGTCTCATGAAAGTTCTTACAGAGGTAGGGGGTAATGCAAATTTTACTAAAAACTTTGATGTCTGAGCTACATTCTGTAACTTAGGCATTATATCTGATATTTTTCTCGGTCTCGGTGCTGGCACTCTAAATACAACTATAGTATAGTTATTTAGATGGCTTATAAGGGAAAATACTATCCATCATATCCTAGAAAGTATAAAGGTGATCCGACTAATATAATTTACAGATCACTTTGGGAAAGAAAGTTTATGGTGTACTGTGATAAAAATACTAAAATTCTTGAGTGGGGAAGTGAAGAGATTGCACTTCCATATATCTCACCCCACGATAGTCGAGTACATAGATACTTTCCAGACTTTTATATAAAGGTTCAAGAAAATACAGGTAAGATAAAAAGATATTTAATTGAAGTGAAACCACTTAAACAAACAACAAAACCAAAGAAACCAAAAAGACAAACTAAAGGTTATATTCGTGAAGCGTTTGAATATGCAAGAAATCAAGCAAAATGGAAAGCAGCAAGAGAGTATTGTGCTGACCGTATGTGGGAGTTTAAAGTAATTACAGAAAAAGAGTTAGACATATGAGTCGTATAGATCCTATAATGAAAAATCTTATCGGTACAGAAAGTCCCGATGATTTAGCGACAGAAGTATTAGGTGTCCTGACTGAAGGAAGTAACGTGCCTGAAGCAGGTAATTTTTATGTTTTTGTATATCGTGCAAAAACACCTGGTATCGCATATGATTCGCATCCACTTGTTGCTGTAACTGAGGTTTTTCAATGGGGATTCAAAGGATTGAATTATCATTGGGGTGAAATGAGGCAATATACATTCCCAGAAGTGGTCGGTGGTCTGTATAAAGTTGATGAAATGGAGTTAAGAGATTTAAGAACTTTACCTTTTGTCAAAATCCTACTAAATACTTAAAAAAGAGGTCGATATAAATGGCAC
>Ga0163180_10002259_pt1 | contig 10782 bp, 10 predicted proteins | sample AtlANTMetagenome_2_FD_109647 | JGI IMG/M metagenome (GOLD analysis project Ga0163180, IMG submission 109647) | Marine eukaryotic phytoplankton communities from the Atlantic Ocean - Atlantic ANT 4 Metagenome | ecosystem: Environmental > Aquatic > Marine > Oceanic | place: North Atlantic Ocean...
ATTAAAAAGATATTATGTAATAAATTCAATCAGAATATTATATCATGTTAGAAATATTGAAATTCTAAATTTACAGGAGTGGGATCATGAAACTAATAAAAAAGATAGAATAAAATATATAATGAAGGAATTAACAGAGGAAGAATATAAAAGAAATTTATTCATAAAAGAAAGACAATATGAAAAAAATATAGAAATAAATCAAATATGGGAAACATTTGCAAATGTTTTACGAGATATCTTGCAATCATATGTTTCAAAATATAGAAGAACTAATTTGCCACATAAACCGATAGAAAATCCAAATGAATGGATTTCAGTGGAGACATTTTTTAATAATCAGGTAAATTCAAATTTATGGGAAGACCATAGTAATAATAAACAACCATTATGCAGAATTGGTAATAATAGAATGTATTATAATCCATCTGATGTCTACATACCAATACAACAAAATATAGATACAGTATATAAAGAAATAAAAACAATTGAAACCTATTGTAATAAAGAGTTTGAAAAAGTTAGTATTGCTTATAAATTAACAGTTCCTTTAATCAGTATAAGTGATGATAATATTTTCGCCAAAAAATATTAAATATTTTTGAAAAAAATATTTAATTAAATAAAAATGGTTACAGAAAAGGTAAATAAAAATATTTTAATTAGTATAGTTATTTTAATTAGTATAATTATTTTATGTTTTGTAGCATTGGTATGTAATATTAGATGGGATCCATTTTATAAATTTTTTAATAAAGAACGAGATCCGGAAAATTTTAGACAAAGGGGATTTTTTGAAGAAGGTTTTTATAAAGAAAAGCTAAAAAATAAAGAAGCTGGTTTTAAAATTATTAAAAAATATAATTTTGATCAAAATGATCAAAATATAATCTCATATAGTCTTTATGGAAATAACCCAAAATATTTTAATCCTGTTCATGATAATATAGCTATTGTTAAAAAAAATTTGTCTGATTGGAAAATACGTATTTATTTACATGAAGATGTACCAGACGACTTCCGCACCAAATTAATTAATACAGGAGTGCAAATATTTATTGTTCAGGATCCACTTGTAAAGCCTGGTAATTCTTCAGGGGCATTTTGGCGATTTTTGCCTATGTGTGAAGATGTAAATGTAGTTATATTTGATGCTGATGATTTAATTGGAAAAAAACAAATCAAACGTATTAAAAATTTCTTCAAGCAGTCGAAATATTTAATCCGGACAGCATGGATATGGCCCTGGCCAAAAAATCATATAATGGCAGGTAATATATATAAGAAAAAAGAATTAGATTTACCATTTGATAAAGAATATATAATGAATTATCCTCATCGTTCTACATTTGGATCTGATGAAATATTTACGACAATAAATATAGGTGATAAATTAGATAAAAAGATTTGGAATATTAGTAATGATGGAGCTAACTATTTTTACTCAATTTTTGTTAGAAATCATGTTATTTAAAATTAATTAGTTTCATATTTATTAAAATGTAATAATTTAGATAAGTTTAGTTCTATTTTTAACTATCAAATTTGACAATTTAATCCTAACAAGATATCTTTAAATATAAAAATCTTGAAAAAATATTAAATATTTTATCGAATTAAATAAAATATTTAATAATATAAAAATATGTTAAATAATTCAGATATCAAAAATAACTTTGATAACAGACTAGCCAGTATTAAATATGCAAAAAAACGTGTGATAGAAAATCAAGAAAATAAGTATGTATTAAAAAGAACTAAAACATTTTATGGGAATTTATTAATAAATAATGAAAACAAATTAGAACATAAAAGTAATATTTATCAAGATTTATGTCATAATTATATATCTATATTAGAAAATAAATCAATAAAAGAAACTGTCAGTTATAAACATAAAGATGGCACCATACATAAAGGCATTATATTAGATAACCAAACAATCTTAGTAAAGGATGATCCTAAATTAAATGATACTATTTTTATGGATGTTATAAAATGGATAACTGCTTTAGACGATTTTTTACCTGTAACATTTTTCGCTAAATTAGTTATACCATAACAATCTAATATTAATTAATCTGTAGCATAAACAGAATTATTTGTAGTATAGGTTGTGTAATTATATCTTATGTATAAATGTTCAATATTAGGTTGAGTATCGCGACGATAGTTTTGACTTTTTTTTAAATAATAAGTTATTATCATGATAATATAAAATGTATGCAAGTAATATAGAAATTTATACATTTGTGTTAATATGTTGTTACATAATATAAGATTAGAATTTTGTTTAATATTGAGTGAATCAAATGTATTAAAACGTATTAGGATGATGCTTATAATATAATTTATTGTAATAAAACAATACATAGTATCATTAAAAATATATTTATATAGTTCTTTGAAATATACTTTGAAATAATGATAATATGATATATTATTTATATTAGATTGGTTTTGATTATATGATGTTGTAAAATCAATATTAAATTGTAAAGAATAATTATGTATTAAATTATTGTGTGTAATTATATGTGGATTATTTTGTTGTATTGTTTCTCTACAATTCGGACAACTATTTGAATATTTAAACCATTCAGTTATGCATTTTTCATGGAACACATGATTACATATTAATGTTTCATTATTTTGATTATTTTCATCAAGCTCTTCTAAACAGATTGAACATTGTTTTTTATTCATTTATTATATATTGATAATAAAATTATCTATAAATTATTATAAATAATTTGAATATAAAATTATAAAATATATAACATTACATAATGACCAAACAAAAGTAATAATATTACGAATATGTTCTTCTGTTCTGATCAAATCATGTATTTTATGTTGATTCACTGAAATATACAATAAATTTTTTCTATAGATAAAATATGTATGATTAATAAGATGCATATACATAAAAAATCGATTACAACATATTATACCAAAAATCTCCAAAAATTTCTTTTTAATTCTTTTTCTTCGTGAAATTTTAACATATTGCACACGTCTACACACAGGACATGTATTTGATAAAACTAACCATTTCTTAATACATTCTTTATGAAATACATGGTTACATCTCAATATCCACGTTTTATCAATATTATCAATATTGTCAATATATTCTAAACATATGCTACATTCAGACATATTTTTGATTTATTTTATATTTGTAAAAATAAATCAATTTTATAATATATTTTTAGTTTGTTCTTAAGGTAAATTTACCGTTGGAGCAAATAACTGTTCTGATTCATCAAAAGAATTAAATCGTGCACGACTTGCTCTGCATCTTGATTTTTTCTTATTCCATCTGCAACTTTTCATATTGTTGCAACGACCTTTTCTTTTACCTGAACATCTGACTTTTCTGGCAGATTTTTTAGAACCAGAACTAGATCTTACATAAGTTTTTCCAGATGGTTTTTTAACACAACCTTTGCTTTTCTTCCATTTACAATGAGCAGATGATCTGGTACGTCCACAAGTACTCTTTTTGCGTCCTGAACAACCTTTTAACTTCTTTTTCGCTTTATTAAGTTTTTTATTTGCACTAACAAGATATCTATCAACATCTTGTATAACACTTCTATCACCTTTTTTAACTTTTTTAACAATTTTATTAGCTCTTAATCGTGCCAATTTTCCTCTCATTAATGATTGTAACTTAGTTGCAGCTGTATCTCTTTTATCAGCATGTTTTATACCTTTTGCAACTTTATCACCGAGTCTTTTTAATAATGCAACTTTTTCCATACAAAAATCATATTTTTTTTTTGCGTCTGCTTCACTTTTACCCGCAGCTATTGCCTTAGCCATTACTGTATCACAATCCATTTTTTTGTCTATTTTTATTATAACTAAATATAATAAAAAAAGTATATAAAAATGAAAAATAATTAAAAAATAATAATAAAAAGTAAAATATGCAAACTCAAACAGAAACATATACAGCATATCATGGGTGGCATCATCCATCAGCAAATGACCCAAAAGATACACAATGGAATAAAAAAGTCATGCCTATAATTATTCAATTGTTATCAACAAGTAGACTAAAAAAAGAATATATAGTTAAATTACTTCAGACCGCTGAAGTAATTCAAGAATTTAAAAAAGTATTTACAAATTCAATTTATGCAAGAGAATTCACAGACAGTCCACAATCAAATTATGAATATTACGAATACATTGGAGACGGTATCGTCAACACTTCCGTCTTAACTTACATCGCAGAAAAATTCCCTGAATATCAAACACTTTCTACTAAACCCCAAGAAGTATACACACGTCTTAAAATAACCCTAATTTCAACAAGAGCGCTACAAGCCATGTTAGAACAAATTAATCCACATTTTTGGGATCTAATTAGATGCGACCAAGAAAAAATTGTGATTCCTGGTATGGGTGAACTTCAAAAAATTGAACTTGGTACTAGAATGAAAGAACGTAATAAGGTTATGGAAGATGTATTTGAAGCATTAATTGGTGTCACTTATGCAATGACGAATAAATATTTGGGTAACAAGGTATCTGCTACAAATGCGGGTCCTGGTTTTCCAATTTGTTATAATATAATTACAAAATTAATGGAGGAAGTACCTGTAATTAAAACATGTATATCTAATCAAATATTATTTCATGAGAATAAAATAAATGAGATTATTCCATTTTTTGAGGTAAATGATCCCATTACAATTTTAAAACAAATGATGGAATCTAAAGACAATACTTCCAAAAATATTGGTATCCTGAGACCAGCAGGCTTCAGTAATCGCATACGTGAGAAAAAAATATGTAGAATATTGAAGCAAGAAAATTATGTTACTGACAGAATTGAAAATGAACAAGGATATAGTACAACTTTTGTTGAGTTATGGTGGTATCCCGGATTAATACAACATGATAATGGTATGGAAGAATTTATACCAAGAGATGCACACAAAATTGGACAAGGATCTGGTCATATTCAAAATGCAGCTTATGTAAATGCTGCGAAGGATGCAATGAAAAATTTACAACGTTTGCGTTTTGGTATACCAAAACAGGAATCATATAATTTAAGAAGAAAACATTCTTTTAATTCACCACCACCATCACCACCAATGACTGATTAAATAAAAATGAAATATTTATATATTATTATATAAATGTTTGACATGATAAATAACTTTTTTTTATCAGAATATTTAATTACTTCTATTAGTATATTAGGTTTCATAATAATTTTTAATTACCCAATGTACAAAAAAAGACAAAAAATAAACACGTACAATCATACTTCAATTCCTTTAGATATTGTTCATGAAGGTGCTGCATTGATTATTCAAAGAACATATCGTAATCATGTTAGTAATATCTGGATAACAAAATACAAGAATCAATTCCAAGATATTATCAATGAAGATGCAGCTATAACTATTCAGAGAGTTTATAGAGGATATGCTTGTCGGATAAGATTACGAAAATTTCAAAATTAAAAATGAAATTAAAAATTTCATTTTTAATTCAAAGCAGAATATCAAAAAAAACACAAAAAACATTAAACACAGAATTAAAGAATGTTTTCAAAAAGAGCAAGTTTTACATCCTTTTTAAGCGATGATGAAGATTCAGATGATGAACAAAAGAATGCCTTTGATATTGATTGGAATCAAACTGAACCAATCAGACTAAAACTTATTGACCTTGCAGCAATTAAACATAAGATGACAGTTCATAATGTAGATGGTCTTAAACTTCCTGAAATTTGTTTTATTGGACTTGAATCATCTGCAAAATCAATGAACATGAATAGATTGACAGGTCTAAATATAAGTGAATCTAAAGCCGGAACTGCAACATTGGTACCAATTCATTTTCATATACAACCTGCACAAACATTTAAATTGCAGTTTCGTAAAGGGAAATGGACTGATCAAGGAAATATGGAACAGTTTAGACAGCAATTTTCAACATTTATGCAAGAAATTGCAAGAAAAGATGAAGAAGAACGTGCCACTATTGTGGAACATGTATACATTGAAGCCCCTGGATTGCCACATTTGACATTTATTGATTTGCCTGGATCAACTGGAAAAGGTAAAGCTGCATATAATTGTATTGCCAGACATCTTGAAGGAGTTGGACAACATGATTTGATCATATTGTTTCATAGTTTGTACAAGGTTGATGGTCGTGACGATGTTGCAGATTTGTTGTATGAGCATTTTGGAAAAGGTTTTGAGGAGCATCATGACAAGTTGGAGAATATTCAAAAGATGATTGCTGAAAATCGTTTATTGATGTGTGCGACTATGATGGATGCGATCAATGGTGGTGATACTGGTAAAAAGAATGAAAAGAAAAGACTGATGATGAAAATGGAGACAACAATGGAGAGAATTGGATTGTTGAAAAGTGATAGAGCATCAGTTAATGATATGTTGCCAAATGGTAAATGGATGCTTACCACAACTCTTGGAAAAACAAACATTGGTACACAAATGAATGATGCAGAAAAAGAATTTTTTGACGAGACTATTGTTCTGGCTGAAGGTGTTTTGAAAAGTCAACAAGACAATCCTAACAGGAGGGAAGCAGAAGAGTTGACTACAATGTGTAATAAATGGATAAACTTGATAAAGACAAGTTCTGGTATCCATAAATTCCGAGATGAGATTACAGATGTTTATATTAAACATTTGTGCAAACAGAAAGAACAATGTTGTATACGAATTGCAGAAGTTGCAAAGAAGAATGCGCAAATGTTGTATGAAAAATTTCAATGGTTTGATTTGTTGCGTGCGAATAATGGAAATTTCATAATGGAATATGATCCAGAAAAAACCGAACACAATGAACAAATTGTTTCGAATTTGTTGAAAAGATGTGCAGGTCCAATTCATAATCGATTCAGAGACAGACTTTTGAATGATGATTATTTTTTGACTTTTCCTGTTTGTGAAACAGAAGCAGAATGTATAAAACTATTGGAAACAAGAAGAACAAAATATGTAGAAGTTATGACTACGGTTGTTGACGAGTGCAAAATCTTGGCACCCTATTTGATCATCAAGCAATTGATTAAAGGGCATATTGATCGATTGATCAATGAAGTCATGAGTACTCAAAAAGAACAGCTTGGGAGTATTTTGGGTGAACAAGATTGTTTGGAAAACTTGTTTGCTGACAGAAGTCCAAAATCAATTTATAAAATTTTGGTTCATCATATGTTGGTTAGCAATCTCATCACAGTCGCAAGTTTGACTTTGATTGATCCTGTTTCAATTACAGCAACAAATGGAGGTAATCAATTCATTCTTGGAAAAGAATGGGCAACAAAAACCAATTTGAAAACGGATCATGAATATGATGAACACTACAAAAACTATATTTTGGCTCATAATTGTATTGAAGAGTTGAACAAAATATTTGCAAGAACAAGTGGTGAAGGTGGTGTTACAAATATTGACAAAATTCGGGACATGAGTTTGATATCCGTACCTGGAAATGAACCAATTGAGAAAAAATATCAGAACAGAAATGCCGTCCGTGATTATTTGATCACAAAGTCTGATATTATGCAAGGGTCTTTGAAAGATCTTCCGGCGATTGTTGATTTACATGATCTGAAGTTTTTGAAAAGGCTTAGAGCTAGTCTCAAAATTCCTGAAGGCTTCTTTCCGATGCTACATAATGAATCTGCAATTATCTCTAAAGCAAAGTTCAATGCAATGGATCGATTGGAAAGACTGACTGGAAAAACCATTGAAGAACTTGTCGATGGAGTAAATCATAAAGTTGCAGTTGTTGCAGATGAAGATGCAAAATCATGGCAAAATTTTGAAACAATTTGTCGTGTTAAATTGAGTCAAACTTCAGAAGGTATTCCTGAAAAAGTATTTACTAAAATTCAGGAACTTCATTTAACTAATGCTGATAAACCATCACAGACAACTCTCAGAACAAGCACCAATTTTGATAAAGGAAAAACCGTATATCGCGTTGCGGCAGAAAAAGCTCTTGTTCATTTGGATCCATCAAATGATGCTGTCTTGCATGTACAATCAGCGGAAGATTTTTTGAAAACTTTTGAACAACAATTTGGTAAAAGACCTGCGCCATTACCACCAGCACCTGCATTGTAATAAATTAATGTATAAGAATATAACAAAAATGAAAAATTATACAATATTGTATAATTTTTACAGATATGGTTTACACTGTCAAACTTGAAAAAAATAATACCACTTGGAGAATAATATGTGATAACTTTGACATCCGAAATATTATCCACGAAGATATGCCACAATTCGGTAACACTCTCATGACAAAATTTGCAACTAATACAGACAAATTTTGGACCGTTGTTCCTCTCGATTTGGGGAATTGTATGTATGCAAAACATAATTACATTGGTGGATCACCTTCTTCAATTTTCGTCTTTATTATGTTGGCTGATGCGTGGGGACAATATGGTGAAGCAACATCAGATGTACCAAAATTGGTATCTTTTATTCCAGAGGACTACAATACAGATGATCAGGATTCAAAAGCATTTTTGGATGAAAAAAGAAAGTTTTCATATAAGTGTCCGACATGTAAAACAATGTCTTGGTTTGATCCAATGAAAGATAAGAAGGTTATTTTCCAATTACCAGAAGGAATAGATACACCAAAATGTAGCATATGTATGGTAAATGACGTAGAAGTGTATTCTGGTGGTTGTGGACATACACAGTTGTGTCAAGAGTGTACGAAAAGAATGAAAATACAAATTACTTGAATTAATACAGAAATATATTTGAGTATTCAAATATATTTTAACAAAAATTATCATTAAGTAATTAAATCATTACATTGGACAAGAACGTCTTTTATGATGTTTACGTCTTGATTTTGATCTTTTTGGTTTTGTTGTTTGTTTTTCTGTTAATTTAACAAAATTGTTCATAACCCAAATAAATTCTTCTGAATTGGTATTTTTTTGCAATAGTTGATAATATAAATTTGGTTTACCATCTTGATAAACCTTAAAATGAAACATTTTTGATTTAACTCTTTTTAAAATTGAGTTATCAATTGTATTAAACAATAATTTTTCAGCATCTGTTCCTAAATCATTTGTTAAACCTTTAATCATATCACATATAATATCCATTGCTTTAACTGATCCAATATAAAATCCACTACCATAACCATTCCAATCATTAAAAAATGATGTATAAACATTTTTTGGTTTAAGAATACTATTATGAACTTCCATTTTAGAAATTGGTTTACATATAAACATATCTGGCTCGAGATACACTATAGATTTATAGTTTATTTTTTGTTGTTGTGATGCTTTATGAATTTCCATAAAAGAATATTTTAACATAAGTAATTGTCTAATATGATTTATAATATTTACATTTCTGGTTTTGATATTGTTTGTTGTAATAATTTCTTTAATTGTATCTGTTTCATCTTCTTGATCTCTTGTAATTACTTTTGCGTCATGTAATAAATTAACATCTTCATTATTTATTGGTTGATTATTTTCTGACTTGTTCTTTGATTCAATAATATTTGATTTTGATGTAAAACTATATAGATAAACATCTACATCAAAATCTTCTTTTAAAATATCAATTACATTTGTTTTAATAGAATCATGTGTATATTTTAAACTTCTGGGTGCAAAACCACAACAACATACTGCAATTTTCGATTTTTCATTATTGTTAACTACTTTTGATTTTAATTTATTTACTAAACTTGGTTTTTCTGATTTTCTTGTATTTTCGTGTAAAATACCAGCTGTTGAATTTATTGGTTTTGTTGGTTTTGTTGGTTTTGCTAAAACTTTTTCTTCTATATTAAAAACATTATCAAGTTTAAGTTCTCTTTTTAATGGATATGTTTTTTTAACAGTTGAAACTTTTTGTTTTTCAGCATTGTTTAATCTTTTTTTATGAACTTCTAATAATTTTTTTGTTATATTAGTTGCTTTCATTTTTACTGCTATATCTTTATTTAACATATTTATAATTATATAAGAAAAAACTTTTATTTATATATTTTTATCTTCATTATAATAAAAATATGCTAAATCTACCACAACAATTTAAAAAACACCATAAATGTAAACATCAACATATTAATAATAATTCATTAAATCAAGAAACAGACATATGTTATAACAATAATAAAAAATCTTTAGTTAAATGTATTCCTTCTTCTTTTGGTCAAACTGGAATGCCTGGCATATCACAAAAACCTAATATTGAAAATTACAACAATCTCCCTAACATTAATTCTCTTACATTTTCAAACACCCAAGGTCAAATTAATTTCCCTGGTGTCAATCTAATTTTAAATAATTTACCATCCTTAACTCAACAACAAATCACTAAAATTCAACAAATTATTCCACCAAATTTAACTAATAACCATCCAAACACGATCAAGGAAATTAAAGAACTAATCGAAAAACAAAAATTAAGATCTAGACAAAATTACAATGATATCTTAATCGAACGTGAACATCCGGGTATGGTTGCAACTTTTGAAAAACATTTACGAAATAAACTTGATAACAACTTGTTAAATATTCAAATAAATCGTGTCAAAAAATATATTAATCATATGATATCACACATTCATGTTTATATTACAAAAAACCATTTCAACCGTGTTCGTCCTTCTATTTTAGCAGATAATTTATTAAAACATAAAATAATTGATAATAAACTAACCCCTTTCATAGAAATTCCAAACCATCCCGCATATCCTTCAGGACATGCA
>Ga0163180_10002262_pt1 | contig 10774 bp, 4 predicted proteins | sample AtlANTMetagenome_2_FD_109647 | JGI IMG/M metagenome (GOLD analysis project Ga0163180, IMG submission 109647) | Marine eukaryotic phytoplankton communities from the Atlantic Ocean - Atlantic ANT 4 Metagenome | ecosystem: Environmental > Aquatic > Marine > Oceanic | place: North Atlantic Ocean...
ACCATCCCTTCTCTCTTTCCCCACGACGAATTCTTTGTGATGATGATGATGCTTGATTCCATTAGTCGACTTTGACCGTCGGCGAACGCCAGACGACGACGACGACGACGACGCAGACGACGATGATGCAGACGACGATGCAAATCTCGACCCGATGCTCGCGAAAGAGAAGACGGTGCGCATTTCAAAAGAGCTCTTCTTTGTTAGTGCGTTGCTTTTTGTTTGGATAAAAAGAAGAGTGACGTCGGACGAAATATCCAAAAAGAGACATACATAATATCATGTGGTTTTTACTCTTAGAAGGAGTGCAATAACAACAAGAAGAAGAAGAAGAAGAAAAGAGTCTCTGCGACCAAAAAAAACTACACCAACGGATTCTCCCGTATTCTCTTCGCGGCTTCCTCGATGGTGTCGCGCTTTTTACATATGGCAAACCTGACTAAATCGGTAGGGTTGGTCGCCGCTTTCGCCGGGTTGTAGAAGGGCGTCATCGGCACGGCGGAAACTTTGGCGCCTTCGCGGGCGAGCTTTTTGCAGTATTGAATGGCGTCGCCGTCGATAGATTTGATGTTTTTGACCGAAGCGACGAGGAAGAAGCCACCTTCGGCTGGATAGACGGTTAAACCAGAGGCGGTGAGGGCGGAGGCGAGGAGATTGGCGTTCGAGGCGAGGATTCGGGCGTTTTCGTCCGGGGTGACGCCTTCTCCTGGGTTCGCGTGGTCGCAGATGTCGTTTAACGCGTCCGAGACGCCGGCTTGTAACGGCGTTGGTGTTGAAAAAGAGGCGTAGGAGTGGAAGGTGTTGCACGCGTCGATAATGACTTTTGGACCGTATATCCATCCGACTCTCCAGCCGGATAAATTCATCAGTTTACTCGACGTCCCGCAGGTTATCGTCCTCTCTGGTAAATACTCTCGCAAACGCAAGTGTGGCTTGCTTTCTATGAACGTTGATCGTTCGTACACCTCATCCGCAATCGCAACTATGTTATATTTCCTACAAAACTTGGCAATAATCTTCAGTTCTTCTTCGCTCGACACGTGGCCGGTTGGATTGTGCGGCGAACAGTGCACGAAAATCTTCACTCTCTTTTCGCTCTTCATGTATGCTTGTTCTAGCATGTCTTCGGTCAACACAAATCCATCCTCTGCATTTAACGGAACATCGATTAAGCTGCACTCAGTGACTGTCGCGTGCGCTAAATACCACGGAAAAAACGGACTCAACGTCATTACTTCGTCTCCTTTATTCAACAACGCTCGAAATACTACGTACAACGCCTCGGTGGCGGACGTCGTCACCAACGATGTATCTCTCGTTTCATCAACAGACGATACATTTTTAGCGGTTTCTCTATAATACCTCTTCACGGCATCTAACATGTCTTTCGTTCCAGGGATAGGCGCGTACTGATTCGCTCGCGCGTCCGGTACGTCTCCCGATATCGTCTTTTCGTCCATCGATATCGCTCTTTTCGCGCTTTGTTTTGCAATCACGTTTGAACCAAAATCAGGATAGCCTTGACCGATGTCCACGACGCCCGGTTGTCTCGAGAGCGCTGTAATTTCCGCCCACAAAGCGCCGGGACCGGATTGTTGTTCCTGGAATGCGGTCGCTAACGCGGAGAGTTGAATAATGTCTGACGCATCGGTGCTCATGCTGGACTTAGGAATAAGATGTCTAATTTTCGTCCGTGCGATGAATGATCGATATCTTTTGAGCGGTAATAAAAGGTTAGATTTTCCTCGTGGTTTCGCTGAATCGAAATGGTGGTTTAAGAAAATCGACGGAGGAACTGGGAATGGTTGCACGTTTTGCACCGCACCTCCTCGCGCGTGGATCATTTGTTGTGATGCAAATGAGCTTTATAGGGAGTTGTTAACTTTTAGTTATCGTGCATTTTTAAAGCTGCGATTCACCTCTCTCTAAGACTTAGCGCATTATAGAAAGCATTAAAAACACAGTCATTCTACCTATGTAGTTCATCATCTCTACTAAATTACTTCTTACTGACGTTATTCATTTGTTGGTGTGAGACTTTCACTCTCGCGAACGAATACAACCCGAACCCGGCCAGGGCGATAAACGCTCCGAACATCATCGACAAACTCCAATCTTTCGTCTCGCCGAATAACACTCGCGAGCATAGGATTAACAAGACGACTTTAATGTTTCCAAGAACTGTCGTCGTCACCGCCGACGTGTGTCCCACCAACGCGAAATGGACGAAATTGTATGACACCGCATTCAAACACCCGAGTAAGACTAACGTTAACACTTGAAAAGGCGATACATATTCGTCCCCGTACATTAAAGCTTCTCGCGATTGCACGTCGAACGCGCTCGCACCGAAATATTTGTTGAGGAATCGATCGCCTTCTAACATCAACGCGACGGGAAGCAACGCACACAACGTCACAGGAGCGGTGTAAAACGTCAATCGCAACGCGTCCAATTTTTCTCCGCCCATAATCTTTCCGCTAAACGTCATCATCAACGCGTTCGAAACCGTCGCTGTTATGCAATACAACAACCCACTAAAAGTTTTGTCCTTTTCATTCGCCGATGCGTTGCTCATACTACTCGCTGCCGCGTAACTTCCACTAATACAAAACATAACTCCACCAGCTACGAAGACCAAGCCAATACTTTCAACGCCGCCTGGAACTCTTCCTTCCACAAACACCGCGCAAATGGCACACACCACCGGAATCGACGCACGAATCACTTGATTCAGAGATAACGGCATGGACACTAAACTCGCATTATTCATCGCAATATTCAAACTCATGAATAAACCAATCTTTACCACCGCGCTTTTCACCCTCGGCAGTATCTCGCCGTGTGAACTCGCATAGCTGAACTTTGGAGACAACATGACCGGAGACAAACACAAGACCGAAAAGGACAAGTGCGCGCAGGTGAGCAAAATCGGAAAGGAGAACCCCGCGTGCCCTAACGTGTACCTGTTCAAAAGGTTCAACGAGCTGTTCAGACCTAAATACAGGAGAACTAAGACGAAGGTTTTCACCTGATTGTGATGATGATGATTAGTCGCGCCGTTTGCGATTTTCTCCAACGTCGTTTCCGACGCCATGATGTTTGCAGCGTTCCTCTCACAAACACACGCCCGTTTTTAGGTGGCTGCCTTTTTCGATCGAAGACACGTATTTCTCGCTCTCGTTCTCTGTCTCTCTCTCTCTCTGTCTCTCTCTCTTCCTCGCGCGAAGTGATGAGATGTCTTTCCTCTGCACCTGTCTTTTCTTTCTTCGTCCGTTTGATACCCTAAATTGAGTACACGAAGGGAAGACACTTTTTGTTGTCGTCACTCTCGAGGGGCACAGATGCGCCCCGCGTCGTCTCCTCGCCGAGACGACGACGACGACGACGACGACGACGAGAAGGTCGTCGTCGACCTGGAGCATCGACTGGAGTCCGTGGAAACGCACGCCTCGCTGCTGACGTCTTCTTCCGCAGCGAAGGACGACATCGCAAAAAATGACGACGACGACTGTTGTTCGTCGAAGAAACACTCGGCGAAACTGTTTACAAAACTCGCCCGTTTGCGCTCGGCTTTGGTGGAATCGCGCCGCTCGGGAAACGATCATCCGGCTTCGAGCGAAGGAGAGGAACGCGGGGGTGGACGACAACGCGCGAACGAAGATGGGAAGAACGAAATTAAGCGTTTGCACGATCGATTGGAGTCGGTTTTGTTTCAGATTGCGGTCGTAGGGAATGCGACGATTGGGAAAAATGCCGTTATTCATTCCTTTGGTCGAAGCGCGAGAGCGATTGCGAGAGATTGTTTGGTCTTGACGTTTTCGCTTGGAAACAGGTACTGTCATTCGCTGTCGCGAGTTTCTTTTCGTTATGCGTTATTAACACCTTTTCTTTCGTATGTCTTGATGTACATCCAAACAGACAAAGTGTATTCCGGTTTGCAAACGAACTTTTAAACGATATCGACGATTTTCCGAGACGTAAAAGTGCGTTTCAAGGCGTCGCGGGTGAAAATACAGCAAAATTAGAGCGGTTTTACGGCGCTTGCGAATGTGTAGAAGCGCTGATTTGGTCATTCGGGAAACAGTTGGGTACCGGGCAATTTTGCGATTCGGCGTGTGCGAGTGCGATGAAGGCGGTTGATAATCGAGCGTATAAGGATGACATATCGGGGATTAAAGTTGCCACGGTGGCATTGAAAGTCGCAGTGAGATGTGTTGGGAATCCAGATGCAGTTAGTAATGGTGGGTTAAAGTTAACAGCGAGGACTATCGATCAGATGCGTAGAATGATTAAACGAATCGTCTCTTTAGAAGGTGGGAAAAGAGCGTCCACGGAACTCTCTAGAGCGACACAAGAGGCGAAGCGAAGAGCGTTGGAGTTGCGAGCGGCGATGTTGATGGCGATGAAAAAATGCGATTCAAATAGCATGAAACTAGAGATAGAAGCGTTCAACGGACGCGGCGATTCGAATAACATATATTCGGCTGGATATCACACTTTGAGTGAAATAGAGGTGTACGGGAAAGGTAAAAATGTTTTGAATTTAATCGCCGAAACGAAAAATTTAGGTAATTCTGGGGTCGAAGTCATATCGGCGTTCGCAACCATAGCGAGTCAAGTGGAAAGGAGTTTAGGACACATTGCCAATAATGTTGACACGAGAGGGGGTAACAGTCGAATGAATCACCAATCTGCAGCGGAGGAAGTGGACGACATCGGAGACGAAGACGTTGATGGGGAGTTCGCGAATGAAGATTTAGACGGCGGCAACCCCTCGACTTCTTCCATTTCATCTACTTTATCCACCGTGAAAAGCTGCTTTATCAAACCGCTGTTTGAAACGAGGGAAGTTACTAGCCTTAAAGATTTGAGGACGATACAAGACACCGTTGCCCGCGCATGGATGCGCTACGCAACCAACCCACACTTTAGCGCCAAGACGTACTCGGTGGAGGAATGCACGCGTGATATTGTCAAAGTAGGTTTCGCGTCGAAATTAAGAAAGAACGACTGCCATGCTGCAGCGTGTGGCTTAGCAGTGTTGCGAGTTGCCGCGTTCGAGAAACGCGTAGACGAGGCGACGAGAAAAACAACGTTGAAACAAATTCTTGATATTTTACGAGACCAAATCATGTCCACGCCCGATGAGAAATTGGAAAATGCAAAGCAGAAGAGAAAAGGAAAATTAGTCGACAATGCGAACGATTTACGAATCGTTTCGATGCTTCGAGCGGTGAGGGACGGCATCGATGCGATCGGTTACGTCGATACTGAATCATTTCTGTACATTAAAAACGTGTTTACGAGCAAACATGGCGACGTCCTATTTCGAACGAAATGGAGAGTGAATGAACGTGCCGGAGCTTTGGCGAAAGCGGCATTATCGGCTGGACACGAAATGGCGACGAGAGAACTAGAGAAAACGTTGTCGAAACTGGAAAGATTCGTCAACTTTCCACTGACGAATCACACGGAGATGCATAGAAGTAATGGTAATAAAAAAGTTGGAGAAGATGGAGAAGGAGATGCGCGCGGCGCGAACAGCGACGCGTCATCGTATAGATTCGATGACGAGATCATTGCCGACGCACGATTTATTTGCGCGCTTATCGGTGAAAAGACGGCGAGTTGGCCGTTTGGTGTACCTATAAATGCCATAGATCGCGTCGAAGAAGTCGGCGCGAGACTTTCCATGTCAAACGCCTCAGCAAAAGCGAGAGAAGCTGGATTTGTTTGTCTCTCTGCGTCCTCTTTAGCGCGATCCTCGATTTTCATCTATTCGCAAAGGCGCGACGAGGAGAAGAAGAAAAAATTTGAAAACATCGCATTTGTCATTTCTTCCACGTTTGATGATGTAGAACCCGTGCAATCAAGCTCGGAAGGGGAGGGAAAGACGAATATAGATGATTTGGCGGCGGCGGGCGCGGCTGCAGAGGCTGTCGAGGCATACTCCAGATTTGCGGGGGCAGAGGAAGAAAACGGTCGAGCGACAAAACTTATGCTCGGTTCACTTTTGTCCGCCTGCGAGAGAATACAACTGAAAGACGCACAAGTTGACAACGAAAATATCGAAATCATTCGCTGTAAGTTGCTCTTGCATTTACGAGCAATGTCTGCGTACGCTTCGTGTTCGAAAGATGTCGAGAAGGCATGTCGATTTCAGGATTTTACGCCACAAATTTCGACTTTGATTGCAAACTTTGAAGCGTTTGCAAAAGAGATGAGAGAGAATGACAAGAACATGTTGTTCAATCAAGTCGAAGATGAGCTCGTTTATGATGACGACGATACAGACAGACTCGATTTTGGACGCTTGACGACGCTTTCTTCTTTCTTGGACGAAGCCGAACGGGAATTACTCTTAAACACGCATGTCGTAACTTTAGAAAATGGTGACGAAACGGTTTCGCAAGCATTCGCGGATCTACGAGCATATAGAGGAAACGTAAACGCACTTCCGGCTTCACCATCGCACGCGTTTGACAATAGTAAAGAGAGCGATAACTTAGTGAGGAAAGATGTCTTTCCTTTCGCTGCGACCATAGTCGACCAGATTGACGAGGCAAGTCGCGCGTGCTTCTCTCGAGTTGTGGATGTCGCCATCACCGCCGAAAGTAAAGATGCAAAATTGCAAGCAGCTTTTGCTCATCTCCTCTCTTTGTGGGAAGAAAGGTGCGTTCAGGTTATCGAACAGAGTGAAATGCTCGTGAATTTGAACTCGTCCGAGTATCGGAAAAAACACGTTTCGCTGTTCAACCACATGAAAAAGCCGACCTTGACAGATTTTTTGAGATGTGATGCAGCTATATCGAGACGGTTTGCAGATATATTGAGCGTTTCGCACAAGTTGCGTGAAGATAAGAATGGAAACGCTCAGATTCTTAAAATGTTTTCGAAATACTCAAAAGCACTTCGGAATGCCCTTTCTCCGTACGCTCCTCTGGAGTCTGCCCTCCTCTGCGCCAAGTGTTTGGAACAAACCGCTTCGAGCGAAGAAGTCAGAGAACGTGCACATAACTTATTCGAAACGTATTCTAACGATATGAATATGGAAGATGTTGGTTATAACAAGCGCACTTGGAAAAGTGCTATTACTTGTTTATATCTCTCAAAATCCGTCGAGCGCATTGGGTTGATGTCCATGGGCGAAACGACATTGCGACGACTAATCGACGCGCTTTCCAAAATCTCGCTCAATATAGACCCGACACACAGATCAACGCATGCGTTTGCAATTCGGGCGTTAGCAAACATCGCAGAAGTTTGTGGTAGTAGGTTTGCGAGAGAATCGGATCGTGCGGTCGATTTGTCCTTGCTTTTGTTGGATTCGTTGCCCGCACAAGAAGCTTTGTTGAAAAACGTCGTCTCTTTCGTCCCGGGATGTGGACACTTGGCAAACGCGGCTGCTATTGCCATTGGCCCTGACTTATCGGCGAAACATAAAGTATTCCTAAAAGCGATGAATGTTGCAGCAATTATCCGCGATTTGCAAAGCCATTCGCGGTTTCAAAATTTCCGCCTGGCATTGGATAAACGAAACGGCAGAGGAGGAAGAGAAAATTCAAATTCTCAGCAGCAGTTGCAGCAGCAATATCCAATGCAATTAACAACGAGCAAAAACGATGAATTCGAAATTGACCTCAACGAAAGCGATGACGTCGTCTACGCCGAAGTCGTTTTTATTCAGCACATGGCTATGTTTGCCCCTAACGCTATCGATATGACAACTGTCGCGGCAACTTTAAGAGATGCCTTACGGCACTACGCGACGAAGCCGATAGCTTTGGAAACGCTCTCTTTTTTAGCCTTGAAGAACGCTCGGAAATTGTTATTCCCGGATGGTGACGAAAAATCGTCCAAATTCGGGTCGATGTTAATGAAAGACGTCGTAAAGTGCGTCACTAAAGGTGCTTCGAGAAGAGTCATCCGAAATGCGAAAAATTGCGCGCGAGTCTTGGCCAGAGAGTTATCAATTATTGACCCAAAACGCGCGCTAAAAGCTTTATCGGCGCTTTCTTTCGATGACCAGCGCATTGTGGAGGAATCTGACGACGAGGAATCCGAAGATGACGAAGACACGTTCAACGACGATGAAGATGAAGACCATGAAAACGAGCGAGGAGACGAAGATGAAAAAGAAATCGACGAATCAAATATCGATGTAAATCGTGCAAATAATCACCCGCGTCTCCCAGCTCGCATATTTGCGGCATCTTTACTCTCCAGAATTCCTTTCTGGATTCAAGAGAGTAATATCCCGGAGCATAGAAGCGTTCAATTGAGTCGCGCGTCAGAAACGCCAAACGCGTATTTACCGACACATGCGCAAAGATATTTCCAAATTGCATATTCGTTATCCACGGCGAGTGCTTCGAAATTGCGCGCAAGAGGATTACAAATGATGTCATTTCTTGTCAAAATATGGGAGAATGACGAGGACCCGGACGCATTCTACCTCCTCGACGTCGACGATTCAGACGAAGATGAAGGAAATAGAGGAAGCTTTCATCAGCAAAACAAGAAAATGTCCGTCAAAACACTCGAACAATTCCAGGCACAGATTCTCTCCGCCGTTCGCGCTTCACGAAATCCAGATTCGCCACTCGACGTTCGGGTCGCTGGCGCTCGATTAGCGGCACATGCGCTCGCAGGGAAAGTACACGGCTCGGACAACTCCGTAGCGAAACGATTGCACGCATGCATTGTTGACTTTGCAAAGGAATGGCCGCCAGTGTATGTGAAACCTTCTTCTCAGTCACCATCATCATCATCACCACCACCATTATCAAAGAAGCTAACGTCAACGAATGCATATTGTGAATCTGTAATGGTTCGTGCACGAGTCGCCGCGTGCATGTGCTTAGCAACAGCATATTTGTGTGACGATGCAGAGTCTACATGCATTCCTTCCGATGTCGTCGACGCGTTCGTGCCGGCATGGATGCACATACCCCACGACATTGAACTTATCAAACGAAGTGGTGAGCTTCGCGAAGGTTCCGAAAAACAAATGCTCTACGATATGATCATGGAAAAGTTTGAAATTTTACCAGGAGATCTCGTGATGGCGTGTCCAAGTTTGATGCAAGACGTGGCGGAGGCGTTCTTGCCGTGCGTGAAAGCTTCGGTGAGAGCGAGTAATAAGCACCAATGGTCAACTCTCCGCGAGGACTATTTGAAACCAATTTTACTCGCTTCGTTGAACGAGCCGTTTGCGTCGTGCACAAGAACTTTATCTGACGAAAGTTCAGACGCTATCGAACGTTTCAATCCGACGCCGGCTGCCGAAGAAGTGGACGCCGCACTCATACCATCGGATTTCATGTTCAATACGCATGCGAATGATGTCGAGCAAATCGAAACCGCTTTGCTTGGGTTGCAGACGTTCGAGAATGTGCATTCGTTTGCCGATTCTGCAGCTCAGAGTTTATTGAAAGAAAAGGTTGGGAAAGCTGCGTTCGATTGCGCGAAATTCTCCGAGGCATATCGTAAGATTCGAGATGCTGCGATTACGTTTTTGAACTCATCGTCGGCTACATCAGCTGCTACCGCTGCATCGGTCAATGCTAAAGAATATCCACAAAATGCAGCAAGAACAATAATCAGTGGTTTTACGGATGTAAACTTGCTCACGGATTTAATCGAAGACGACAACGTCGATGCTTCGATTTCGTATGAGGAGAAGGAAAAAAAGTTCACCGCCTTGGCAAACTTGCTCGCGCAAATGGAAAAAGTCAATCGAGAAAAGTTCAAAGAGATAATCGCGGAGCGCTTGGAGAGCGAAGCATCTATATCGACAAATGTAAATCGCGCTTTGGTAGCGCTGATGGCTTTTGATGTGTATCTCGACTCGAAATCGGCGGTGTCTGAGGAAGACATCGTCGTCTTACGAAAACTAGCGCCTTCGATTGCTGTTTTTTCGAGAGTAACGTCGAAAAGAGATTTGGAACTGAAGAACAAAAATGACGACGATTTGAGTACTTTATTTGTTTCAAAATCGCTCAAATTTCTTAAAACTGCCGCTGAGAAGGATACGCAAAACTTATCTGCGAATATCTTGGCAGCCATGTTTGCCATTGCCATCGAGACGTTGAGTTGTAGTGGTAATAAAAGAATGGCGCTTAACGCCTCTCGACTTGTGAACGCCGCGGTGCGCGAACAACCGCTCGCCGCTCGAGGCGCAGTGTCTGGTATGATTTCATCCACGAGAGTCAAGTTTAAAGCTTTGCTAGATTATTCGAGTGGCGTTGTTGATGACGAAGGAGGAGGAACATCGACAATGGAAGAGAGAAAACGGCAGCCGGGCAAGATTGCCTTGGCGGCATTTCAATAACAATAGAATTAGCGAAAATTTAGGTGTAGTCGTATAGCAGTGGCAGAGGTAAAAATTCATATTTTCCGTAACTCTTTTTTATATAATCTATTCCTCCTGCGAATTCTCTCGTAACTTTGTACGCGCGCGGTGACACGCACGCGCGAAGCAAAAGCGTCCTCGAAGACTTCGTCGAAAGAAATAGCATACAAGGCTTGCGTGAAAAATGATGCAAGCGGCATTCTTCCAACACGCGTCCGTCGCGGGCACCACCCGGTTCTCGTCGTGTCGAAGAAATTCCACGTCAGCATTCTTTGCTTCGACGACGACGACGAAGAAGAAGAAGAAGAGAGTGGCGGTATTGAGATCACCCGTTCGCGCTCACCACGGTCCGGACTACGTCGCACAGTTCGAACCGGAAAACGCGGCCGGTGGTGGTTTGATTATCGCCGCGGCTCT
>Ga0163180_10002264_pt1 | contig 10767 bp, 7 predicted proteins | sample AtlANTMetagenome_2_FD_109647 | JGI IMG/M metagenome (GOLD analysis project Ga0163180, IMG submission 109647) | Marine eukaryotic phytoplankton communities from the Atlantic Ocean - Atlantic ANT 4 Metagenome | ecosystem: Environmental > Aquatic > Marine > Oceanic | place: North Atlantic Ocean...
CTGGCATCGAAATCATCACAGTCATCTCCGCCGTAGGTCGCCGCATCGCCACCATCGCCGTCCTGATCGAAGTCCGAATTACCTGCGCAATCCGCATCCACGCCGTCGTACCACTTATCGGTCGCGCCAGGATTAATCAGCGCATCTTGATCATCACAATCGTCACCATCATGCGCATCGGAGTCGTAGCCGTCTTGGTCCTGATCGTAATCTGACAGACCATCGCAATCTTGGTCCACACCGTCGTACCAGACTTCCGTTGTCTCTGGATTCACATCCGCATTCTCGTCGTCGCAATCCGTGCCGCCAAAACCATCATGGTCAAACCCATCCCCATCCTGGTCGTAATCGGAGGCGCCATCACAATCCTGATCCACGCCGTCGTACCACACTTCTTCAGCACCTGGGTATGCCTCGGGGTTGGCATCATCACAGTCGTCTCCGCCGGTCGCAACGGCCTCGTATCCATCACCGTCCATGTCCGGCTGGGCACGACCGCTCAAACTCACCGAATAGCTTGGCGACCCCTTTTCATTGGTGGTCATACTCAGCTCTGATTCATGCAAATCGTAATCGCTCGGATTGAAGGCAATCACCAAATCAAGACTTTCTCCAGGCGGAACCAAGACAGTGTCTTCTTCCAAGAAGAACGCTGTATCGCCGACCACTGAAAAGACCTCTAAATCCTCACCACTCGTGCAAAAGTTGGTCAGCGTCACCGTCTGATAGGCCGGTGTGCCTGCTGCACTTCCCGTCCAAGCCAGTGTGGCGTCTGAAAACTCCATCGCCGGACAATCTCGACCCGACACTCCAGTGTCGTCACTCGGAATACCGGTATCCGACAACTCGATTTTGCCCGTACCACAGGCAGTAATCACAGAAAGACCTAAAACCCCAACAAACCGCATGTGCCATCCCAATCGCCAAAGGATGCACCGATTGTACAGGTCAGCCCGCCAAGTTCAAAGTCCGAGCTAGTTGATTTCCTGCAGTTTCACAACGCCCATCTCCTCGGCGCGAACCGTCTTGAGCGCCGCGATGACCGCATCTGCGGCTTCCATCGTCGTAATGCAAGGTACCGCATATCGGAGTCCAGCGAGGCGCATTGCCCGCTCATCCAGCACACCTTTCTTGCCCATGGGCGTATTGATCATGAGTTGGATTCGACCATTCTTGATGTGATCCACAATATCGGGCCGCCCCTCTTTCACCTTGTACACATGCGTAGAAGCGATTCCCTGTTCCCCAAGAAAACGGTGCGTTCCGGTGGTTGCAAAGATCTCAAAGCCCATCTCAAGAAGTTGAGTAGCGATCCTGGGCACACCGGCCTTGTCTTCATCACGAATCGAGAGGAATACTCCGCCCTCTTCTGGCAGTGCCATGCCTGCACCCATCAAGGCTTTGGCATAGGCCTCACCAAAAGTGCTGCCCACACCCATCACCTCACCCGTTGAGCGCATCTCCGGTCCCAACACTACATCGGAGCCAGGAAAGCGCTGCCAAGGAAACACAGGTGCCTTGATGAAATACAACCCTTGTCCTTTTTTCTCGAGGTTTTCAATCTCAGAGAGCTTCTCACCCAGGAGCAGGCGTGTCGCGACGCGAGCCACTGGCACGCCTGTGGCTTTGGAGACATACGGCACGGTTCGAGAAGCGCGTGGATTCACCTCAATGACATAGGGCACACCATTCTGCACAGCGAGTTGTACATTCACCAGCCCGATGACGTTGAGCTTGAGTGCAATGCGTCGCACAATGTCGACAATCTCATCCCGGTTCTCATCGCTGAGAATCACAGGGGGAATCACCGCTGTTGAATCACCAGAGTGCACGCCTGCTGCCTCAATGTGCTCCATAATTCCAGCAATCCAGACTTCTTCACCATCACAGAGAGCATCCACATCGTATTCGACGGCTCCCTCTAAGAAACGATCGAGTAAGACCGGGTGCTCTCCCGAGGCTTCCATGGCATCGTGGAGTGCTTCACTGAAATCCTCTTGGTCGTAGCAGATTCGCATTGCCCGACCACCCAGTACATAGGAGGGGCGCACAAGCAATGGAAAGCCCAGCCCATTCGCCTTTTCCTGGGCCTCACTCGCACTTAGCGCGAGGGCACCTTCAGGTTGGCGGATATCCAACTCCGACAACAGTGAATTGAAGCGATCCCGATCCTCGCAGAGGTCAATCGCATCCGCACTCGTACCGAGAATCGGCCCAATACTGTGCGACAACTTCAACGGCGTTTGTCCGCCAAACTGCAGAATGACACCACGTGGCTGCTCACGCTCGATCACCGCCTGGACATGCTCGACCGTAATGGGCTCGAAGTAGAGCTTGTCGGAAGTATCGTAGTCCGTGGACACGGTTTCGGGATTGCAGTTGATCATAATGGAGGTCAATCCCGCATCATTCACGGCATAGGCCGCATGACAGCAGGCGTAATCAAACTCCAGACCTTGACCGATCCGATTGGGTCCATTTCCGAGAATGATCACACGATCACTCTCTGATTCACCCGCCTCATCTTCCTCCTCATAGGTGGAGTAGAGATACGGCGTGTGGGACTCAAATTCCGCTGCACAGGTATCCACCCGCTTGTAGACCGGCCGGATTCCCTCCGCCACGAGTCGCGCAGAGATATCGCTTTCCTTACAGGCCAGAAGACGCGCAAGATGCTCATTCGGCATCCCCATGCGCTTGGCACGATGGAGTTCTTCTCGACTCACCGTGGAGAGGAAGCGACCATCCAACTGTTGCTCCAAGGCCAGAATACCGGACAACTCCGTAAGGAACCACCGATCGATCCCGGTCAGTTGGTAGATGTCCGATACATCGATGCCGCGACGCATTCCCTCGAACACAGCAGCCATTCTATCCGGCGTGGCAATCGCGAGATTTTCTCGAATCTCCTGATCGGTCCACTCCGCCGCATATCCATAGCCGCCCTCCAAGGAGGAAATCGCTTTGAGCAGGGCTTCTGAGAAGCTTCCGCCAATCCCCATGACCTCACCCACGGACTTCATCGATGTGCCCAAAGCGGAGCTCGGTACGTCGAACTTCTCGAAGTTCCAGCGGGGAATTTTCACGACCACATAGTCCAAGGAAGGCTCAAAACTCGCCGGCGTCACCTTGGTGATGTCATTCGGAATCTCATCGAGGGTAAGCCCCACTGCGAGCTGGGCAGCGATTTTGGCAATTGGAAAGCCTGTGGCTTTCGAGGCGAGAGCGGAAGAGCGGCTGACTCGCGGGTTCATCTCAATGACGCGGACCTCACCATTTTCCGGACTCACCGCATACTGGATGTTCGAACCACCGGTCTCCACGCCAATCTTGCGAATAATGGCAAGCGACATGTCGCGGAGTCGTTGGTATTCCCAGTCTGAAAGTGTCATCGCAGGAGCCACTGTCACCGAATCTCCGGTGTGGATTCCCATGGGATCGAAGTTCTCAATCGAGCAGATGATGATGACGTTGTCCGCCAAATCCCGCATGACCTCCAACTCGAACTCTTTCCAGCCGATCACACTTTCCTCGACCAACACCTGGGTGGTCGGAGACAAGTCGAGCCCCAAGGACACAATCTTACGGAATTCATCCACATTGTAGGCGATGCCACCCCCGGCACCACCCAGCGTAAATGACGGCCGAATAATCGCAGGCAGACCAATCTCATCTAGGATGGCCTCCGCTTCTGCCATGGTGTGAGCCACGTCGGCTTTTGTACAATTCAGCCCGATCTCTTCCATCGCTTTTTTGAAGAGAGCCCGGTCCTCACCCAAAGCAATGGCTTCCGGTTTCGCACCAATCAACTCACAACCATATTTGTCGAGCACGCCCGCCTCGAACAATGCCATGGCCAAGTTGAGGCCTGTCTGACCACCCACTGTGGGCAAGATGGCGTCAGGTCGCTCTTTCGCAATGACCTTCTCACAGAATTCCAAGGTCAATGGCTCCACATAAGTGGCATCCGCAACCCCTGGATCCGTCATGATGGTCGCAGGATTGGAATTGATCAGAATGACTTCATAGCCCAGGTCCCGCAATGCCTTGCAGGCTTGGGTACCGGAATAGTCAAACTCACAGGCTTGGCCGATCACAATCGGACCACTGCCGATGATCATGATCCGCTGAATATCAGTCCTTTTGGGCATCTCTTTCTTACTCTCCAAATCCCGCGAAATCGAGGAAGCGCTCAATCAAGAGATGCTGGGAATCATGTGGTCCCGGAGCAGCCTCAGGATGAAACTGAATTCCCATGATGCGCTTTTCTTCATGCACAAAGCCGGCGACAGTATCGTCGTTCAGATTCACGTGGGTCACGCGACCACCCGATTGTTCAACCCCGTCCGACTCCACACAGAATCCGTGATTCTGGGAGGTAATCTCGATGCGACCAGTCGCGCTGTCACGCACAGGATGATTTCCACCACGATGACCGAAGGGCAGTTTGTAGGTCTGGGCACCCAAGGCCAAGGCCAACAACTGATGTCCGAGACAAATCCCCACTATCGGCACGGTCCCAATCAATTTCTGAATTTCAGCGACGATATCCGGCAAAGCTGCTGGATCGCCCGGACCATTGGATAGAAACACAAGGTCCGCCCCGGCCCGTAATTCTTCCGCCGTAGTGTTCGACGGAAAGACATTGACCTTGGCACCGGTCTGGGCAAACAAGCGCAGAATGTTCTGCTTGACGCCACCATCCAAGACATTGACCACAAGGCGAGGTTCTTCGGGATCCGCAAAGCAATATGGCGCTTTACAGCTCACTTGGTGGGCAAGCGCTCGGCCCTCCATACCCGGCCACTCCTCCAGCAAAGCCCAGAGGTCCTCTGCGCTCGAGCCGTCAGTGGAAATCACGGCCTTCATCGCGCCCTTATCGCGAATGTGCCGGACCAATGCACGCGTATCAATGCCCTGTAGACCAGGAATTTCATTCTCTTTCAGGTAGCGATCCAATCCGTTGGACGCCCTCCAATTGGAGTAGACCTGCGAGAAATGCCGCGAGATAAAACCCGCCACCTGAACCTTATCGGATTCGACATCTTCTTCCGCAACACCGTAGTTTCCTACGTGTGCAGTCGTCATGGTTACTATCTGCTCACAGTACGAAGGATCCGTCAGCACTTCCTGGTAGCCCGTCATCGAAGTGTTGAAAACAACCTCTCCAACGCGAGTAGTACGTGCGCCGAAACCCTCTCCTGTGAAGGCTCTACCGTCCTCGAGCAATAATATGCCGCCCATTCGTCAACCCTGTTCACGCGGACATATATTCTCCCTTGGCCCCTGTCGAGCGCGCGGCACAACCTCGTCACACATGTTTCAAATTCTCCGCGCCCAAACGGTGGCATATCGAGAACGGGAGCGATACTCAGCGGGGGCAATTGCAGCCACAGTCTGCATAGATTGAAACGCCGAGGAGTGCCCATGGCCAAGGGACGCGACAGCACCGACTTAAAAAAAGTCCGTAACATTGGAATTGCTGCCCACATTGATGCCGGAAAAACCACGCTAACAGAGCGGGTGCTCTATTACACCGGCGCCAGCCATAAGATCGGTGAGGTCCACGACGGGGAAGCCCACATGGACTTCATGGCCGAAGAGCAAGCCCATGGCATCACCATCATGGCTGCGGTGACCCAGTGCCCTTGGAATGATCACCTGATTCAAATCGTCGACACACCAGGCCATGTGGACTTCACCATCGAGGTAGAACGTTCCATGCGGGTCTTGGATGGTGCCGTCATCGTGCTCGACGGTGTTCGCGGTGTCGAACCCCAAACAGAAACCGTCTGGCGCCAAGCCAATCGATTCGACCTGCCCCGCATGTTCTTCATCAACAAGATGGACCGCCCAGGCGCGGACTTTGAGCGGGCCATGGAGACCATTGAGAAGCGTCTCGATGGAAGCCCTATCCCCGTGGGCGTACCCACCGAAGATGGACAACTGGTACACCTCATTGAAAAGAAGCTCTACAGCTTCTCCGGCAAATTGGGTTCCGAAGTCTCCATTTCGGACATTGATGACGCCATGTGGTCCGAATTCGAGCACCTACACGAAGCGATGCTGATGGGCTTGGCCGATCACAACGACGACATCGCGATGCTTGTGCTGGAGGATGAAGAGCCGGACCAAGACATGATTTGGCAGGCGCTACATGACGCCACCTTAGAGGGAAAAATCCATCCATGCTTTGGTGGTTCCGCTCTGAAAAACCATGGTGTGCAACCACTGCTTGATGCCGTACTCAAGATTCTGCCTTGTCCTTTAGACCGCCCCGCCGCCACCGGTGAAACCCCCAATGGAAGCACGGAAGAAGTGGCCATGGTCAACGACGGTCCCTTCGCAGCGCTCGCCTTCAAAGTCCAACTCTGGGAAGGTCGCCGCCATGTCTTTGCCCGGATTTACCGGGGAACAGTTTCCCCTGGTGACACGATCGCTATCTCGGGAAGCCAACACAAAAACGAGCGGATTGCGCGTATCTTCGACGTCGACGCAAACAAGAAAAAGCGAATCGACATCGCCAAGGCCGGTCAGATTGTGCTCTTCGCAGGACTAAGAAACACCACAACGGGCGATACACTCTGCGCACCCGATCATCCCGTTCTTCTTGAGCGCATTCAGATGCGAGCGCCTGTGCTCGGCCTCGCGATTGAGGCTCAGTCCTCGAAGGACGAAGAAAAACTCATCGAGGCACTCAATAAGTTTCAAGAAGAGGACCCGACGCTAAAGCTGGATGAAGATCCGGATACCGGCGAGCGCATCTTGAGAGGTATGGGAGAGCTGCATCTCCAGATTGCCTTTGAGCGCCTCAAGCGGGAGTTCAAGCTGGATGTCCGTGCAGGAAAGCCCTCTGTGGTGACCAAGGAAACCATCGGTCAGGCCGGTCAAGGCAACTCCAAGTTCCACCGTGTCATTGATACAGGCGATGGCACCATCGAACTTCAAGCCAACGCCAAGGCTGCCGTCCGCCCTCAAGGCCGTGGCGATGGCAATGCATTTGAAACGCAACCCAGCGTACTCCCCTCTGGAACCCTCCTCAGTGATGCCCAACAACAAGCTATCGTAGATGGCGCCGCTGACGCTGCGTATGCTGGACCCATCCAGGGTGCAGAATTGCAGGATGTCTGCATCGAAATCAACGAGATTGAACTCTTTGGTCCATCTTCAACGCCACAGGCCATTCGCGTGGCAGTCGCCGAGGCTGTACGCAACGCACTTTCCAATGCCGGCGGTACGCTTCTTCAGCCCATCATGGAAACCGAAGTGGTTGTGCCCGAGGAATATATGGGCGGTGTCTTGGGAGATCTGCAGGCCCGAAAAGCCATGATCCAAGAGACCAACACCGAGTTCGGCGTGTCCACGATCAAGTGTGACGCTCCCCTTCAAGAACTACTCGGGTACACCACCTCTCTGCGGAGCATGACCAAAGGCCGTGGTCAGTTCACCATGAGCTTTGATCGCTTTGACGCAACCATGTAGCGTTAGCGGCCCACCTCGCCGCAGCCCAGCCACCAAAACAACTTGGTCCGATCATCCTCGCTCACCCCGCCCTGCGGCGGCATGGTCGGTGTGTCCGAACCGGCTACGGCAAGAATCACGGCGGCCTGATCCCAGACCTGGTCCAAATCGTCGAAAGTGACGTCTTCGGGCGCGTTGAAGCGGTTGATCGCATCCGAGGAGTGACACCCTTGGCAAGAATGCGTGATGAAGCTCTTCCCAAAATTGTTGTAGGTCACAAGCTGCGCATCCTCACACAGTGGATCGATCTCCACCGTGTCCCCCGTGTCAACCGGGTCTGCACTACACGCAACACCAAGAATGGCAATGGACCAAATACGCATGCAGAGAGGGTAGCACGAGCTCTGAAGGAAAGAGGACTTAGGGAGTGCCCAAGAGGTCCTGCCAAGCAAAGCGACCCGACTGGAGAGGAGGCATAGCACAGTCCAAAACCGGCGCGATCACGCTGAGTAACTCGTAGAAGACATGTGCTGTGCCGCCATAAAGCATCTTTGGTTCACCCACATCAAAAACCGGCGAAAGATGAACCTGCCCCTGCCACTCAAAAGGAATTCCATCCCAATGCGGCTTGTTCAGCATATCCACCACCGACACGCTCAATAGCTTGGCGACCTCGCCAGGTTGAGTCCTGAATTTCTGTGGCTTGACCCCCATCACCCACGGCACCAAACGATAATCCGATGTGTATAAGGGAATCGACGACAGGCGCCCCAAAAACGAGCCTGAATCCAAACCGATTTCCTCACGCGCTTCGCGCTCAGCTGTCGCCCTTAAATCAAGATCGTCAGGCTCAGGCCGCCCCCCAGGAAAACAGATTTCCCCACCATGGTCCCGCAATCCACGCGCACGGACCGTCAACAACACCCGAACTTCTGGCTCCAACAGCAAGGGAACCAAAACCCCCGCCTCCAAATGATTTCTCCGGCCTGGAAGCGCGGGGTAAACCTGGGGCTGATGTGCCTCCAGCGCAGCCTTTATTCGATCTATCAACCGATCCGCTGTCATCTCACATCACTTGCCAGCCAAATCAGCCACACCCAACAAGGAATACTGCTCTGCACCCCCTCCTGACCAAACGATTTTCACGCTGTCACGAGCCGTTGAAATGGCATGTTGCTCGAAAGCGCTACGAGCCGTGGGCTCCAAATACGCTTGCCCCTCAGTCAATCCACCTGCAATCAAGATGACTTCCGGGTTCAGCATGTTGACGAAAATCGCCATCGCTCGGCCAAGAGCCGTGCCGGCATCTTGTGTCAGTTCTTGAGCCCAGGCTTCCTGATTGCGACAGGCTTGCCATAGTTCACGCCCCTCGTTCAAGATCACCCCTTTCGCTGCAGCCCGGCGCTTAAATCCAGACGTCGAAATCCAAGCCTCCAAACACCCCACAGCGCCGCAACCACATTGTTCTTTCCCCCCCACATACACATGTCCGAGCTCAGCACCACACCCCACATGACCCCGAACAAGCTGACCACCAGACACAATTCCTCCGCCCACACCCGTACCCAGTGTCAGCAACACCAGGTCTTCCGTTCGCCCTCTTTGCACGTAGGCACCCCAGGCTGCCGCACTCGCATCATTCTCAAGGTGTACCGGAATTTGGAGTTCATCTTGGAGCAGAGTCGCAAAGGGCACGTCGTGCCATTCCGGAAAGTTTGGAGAGCGCTCGATCCGACCGTGATGGGCAAATCCAGGCACGGCCACACCCAAGGCTTCAGCCCGAGGTAAATCCCCAATCAGTTCTGTGGCCAAGCCCACCACCGCATCCACTGAACGGGAGGGCAACGGAGCGCGACGTGTGTTGGTCAGCGCTCCATCCTGAAAGAAACCCGCACGAATGCCCGAGCCTCCCACATCCAAACCAATCACACCATCCATGACACGTCTCTCATTCCAAAAATCCTATGCCAACCATTCCAGTAAAACCGATACAATGTGCGCTGTCCACAACAGGAACACCATGAGCCACCAAGTTGAGGCGGTCGAGGTACTCCCGCTATTTGCAGCACTCAAGCGACCCTTTCATATCGCGACTTCGCGACTTGAGCGGGTAGAAAACATCTGTATTGCAATCACCTTGGACTCTGGTGCGACTGGACTCGGTGAGATTGCAACCCTCCATCCAGTCACTGCAGATCGATACGAAAGCGCATTTGAAGCAGCAGAATCCCTCTCGGACTGGCTTTCGGATCAAGTCTTTGAAGACTGGACGCTCCTCACTCGCGCACTGCGCACCCAAGAAGCCGCTCGTCCAGCCATCGCTGCAGGGTTCGAAATGGCGATTATTGATGCCCTTTCCATCGACGCAGAAAAACCACTCCACGCCTTTTTAGGCCAGGCTCACGCACCGGTCACCACCGACATGACGATCCCGATCTGTCCCCCGGAAACCTGTCGATTACTGGCTTCACAATATTTCTCGGAGGGCTTTGATACCCTCAAAATCAAAGTCGGAATCAACCTCAAGCACGATCTCGCGGCACTACATGCACTCAAAACAGGGCACCCCACCTGCCGAATTATCGCCGATGCGAACGGCGGCTTTTCACTGCATGAGGCTCACGAATTTCTCGATGCCATCGACAAAAACCAGCTCCACATCGATCTATTTGAACAACCCATCCCCGAACACGATCTCCAGGGAATGCACCAACTCACCCAACGTGGCGACACTCTGATCGCTGCCGATGAAAGCTGTAAAAGCCCCGACGACGCCAAAAAGCTAATTGAACAAGAAGCGGCTCACGTACTGAACATCAAGCTCGCAAAATCAGGCGTACTTGGCGGAATCGCTATCCATCAGCTCGCCCAGGAAGCGCAATTGGGTCTGATGATCGGCGGTATGGTCGAAACTCGAATTGGAATGGGCTTTGCTGCACACTTCACATCTGCTTTGGGAGGATTCGACTGGATCGACCTCGACACACCTCAATTACTCGCCGAGGATCCTGTCGTCGGCGGCACCAAGTGTGTCGGTCCTCGCTGGGCCCTCGACAACACCATGCGAGGTCACGGCGGTCGCATTCAAAGCCTCGAGAGCTTTTGACCCCTGTCCAAGCACAGATGGGACTGATATGGTCTAGGTATGGTTGAAACCGATAGCGGCTCACAACGCCCCAACGTACTCCTCAGCATTGCGTGTGTTCTCATTATCATTGGTGGGCTCAAGCTCGGACGTCCCGTGCTGGTTCCGATCATGGTAGCCACCTTCCTCACAGTCATCACCTACCCGCTTTTGCGGTTCTA
>Ga0163180_10002265_pt1 | contig 10765 bp, 10 predicted proteins | sample AtlANTMetagenome_2_FD_109647 | JGI IMG/M metagenome (GOLD analysis project Ga0163180, IMG submission 109647) | Marine eukaryotic phytoplankton communities from the Atlantic Ocean - Atlantic ANT 4 Metagenome | ecosystem: Environmental > Aquatic > Marine > Oceanic | place: North Atlantic Ocean...
AAGGCCAAGCAATCCTCATTGTCCTTGTTGTCTGGATGATTTGATTGACCTCCGAGGAGTTCTGAAGAAACAGAAGGGCGTTCTAGCGTGCCATATCGAGATTGTTGGGATTCCACAGTCGGATAGATGGACTGCAGCAATCAATGAGTAGTTTCTGTTGGAAGTTCACTCTTCCCAGTTATTCCTCTCGCCAACCTCAGCAAGCTTCTGTGAGATTCTAGTATAAAGCCACCATGACATTACAGAGATTCCGATTACAGACACAGTGAGGGAGAACATGAAGCTGGACATTCCGAATTCACCGGTCCTCCCACCGAGTCCATCTACCAGTCTGCTTGTTGAACCTCAGTCCGGCCTTCTTCATCCACTTGTTGAACTTCGTAGCACCTGCTCCGGTGGCGATGATGAATTCCTCCCTGTCCTCTTGAGCCTGGATGTACCCCTTGGCGGCAATCGTCTGGTCTATCCACTCGTCTATGCTCATCAGGACGCCTGATAGAGTACTCGACTCCAATGCCGCCTCCAATTCTTCCGCCGAGGCTCCGGCCGACTCCAGATCCCTCATCATCAGATCTGTGATTGAGCGGGACTTATCCTTCCTCGGAGGTTTGATGACTGGCAGGCGCGGTTTTGTCTTCGGGTCGATTGTTATCCTGGAACCGTTGTTTAGCCTACCTTCGACCGATTGTGCCATCGCAGCGTGGAACTCTTCCTCGCAGTCCCAGCAGACGAAGGAGAAATCGTTGGGACTTTCCATGATGTTGCTTCCTCTTGGGTCCATCTCCTCTCCACAGTGGGGGCAGGCGTGGAGGCATAGAACCGGTGCAATCTTCCTTCGAAAGTCTACGATATCCTGTGGGGTTCCGGAGAGTTCGAGCATTTCGTGATCTCTGGCGGCCTCTAGTCCTCGGGTCTCAAGTTGGTCCCTGATTTTTGATCGCTGCTCGTCCTTGGATTCGTCATCGAGGTTGTTCTCCAACTTGACAATCAGCTCAATGGTCTTGCCTAGCCTGTTCATAACGAGTTTCTTGTTTCTGAAGTCCTCGACCCTTACGAGTCTCAGTTGTTCCTTCTTCTCCTGTAATTCTGCATAGATGTCTTTCTGCTCGCGCTTGAAGCGAGTCTCCTCGATCTTGTCTACCTTCTTCTTATCGTCGGAGAGAACATCGGCTAGAAATCTCTGTCTTCCTGAAGATCTCGGACCTGCCTTTACAGCATCAAGAACGGATTTTGCTACCTCTTTTTTGAGGCCAAAGTTATTGATCAGAGTTTCGGAGTCTAACTTCTTGAGATCTCCAATCTTGATTCCTCCGTCCGAGAGAACTTGGGCAGTAGTCTCATCTATTCCCCTCCTCAACAGAGCAAGATAGGTGTCCTTCTTTGCCACTAAATCCCTCCCTTTGGCTCAGGTAACATATCCACCTAGGCTGGCCTTCGGAAGGGGGGGGCCTCTATCAAGTCGATGTCAAATTGTCCATGATTACTATTCCGAGGAGAATAACGAAACAATCTTGACCCAGTCTATCGGCTCTAGATTCTCCGGTCTGAGATCAGCCCAACCATCTTCCAACTCTGGGTGGTCGGAAGAGAGTAGTTTGGATGTCGATTTCGCCCATCTGTCCCTGTGCCAACCGGATACTCTGGAGATTCTAGACGGTGGTTTTGATAGTAGTGTCCTCATTTTCCTCCTCCTGTTCGAGAAGCAGTGTCTGGTGATTATTCTGAACAGCTGCCTGTTCGTCCCTTCTGCCTCTGGCCTGCTTGCCGGCTTTAGGACGACTATCCTGGATTGCACGCGTGGGGATGGGCTGAATGAGCTTGGTGAGACCTTCCTGTCTAGGGAGACATCGAAGTCTAGCCATAGATTCAACCCCAACGGACCGATGTCATATGGGGCCGATGACATCGCCATCCTATGAGCGAACTCCTCCTGTACGAGGAGAATGGAGAGTTGGATTGGTACGGAAGAGTGGTATTTCGTAATCCTATCAATTATTGGACTCGAGATTTGATAGGGAAGATTCGATATAACATGGGTAATTCCTTTTGGCCATCTTCCTGAAACTGCGTCTGCTTCGTCGATAGTCAGGTATTGCGCACTTTCACGAAATACCCTTCTCAAGTGTTCTACCGACTGCTTATCGATCTCTATTGCAGTGACAGTGGACTCACTTCGAAGTAGTGCCAGGGTTAGCGATCCCGGACCCGGTCCAACCTCTAGGACGTGTGAACCCCTCGAAAGGGGGCAGTCGAACTCCTCAGTAAGACGGATGGACCGCTCGATTACCTCATCATCTACGAGATAATGCTGTCCGAGCGATTTGCTGGGACTTACTCGATCCCTGAGGAGGTCGACAAGAAGGCGGGTGTCGAGGCCTTCCAGCGTCTCCATGTAACTACTCTGTACGGACTAGCAAATCAAGTAAGCGGGGAGTCTGTGCGACTTCCTCCATCTCCTTGACGTATCGTTCTGCTAGGAGTCTTACCGACTCTATGCCACAAGCCTCGTCGACATCTTCGAATGCATGCCATCCTGCAATACCCCTCTTTTGGACCATCTGAATGGCCTTGGAGTTTCCAATACCAGATAACAGCTGGAACGAGTGGAATTTCAGAGACATTGGGCCCGCGCTGTTGTAGAATGAAATGTGCCTTTCTGGGTCCGCTTGAATTGAACTCGAAAGAGCGGTGATTAGCTCCTGCTGCGAGGTACCGCTCAGATCCTTTAGTCTCACTTCAGTGAGGGAGCCGATACCTTCAACGGGAATTTCGACTGTCTCCCCTACGGAGATTCCCGCTATGTCGCTTACTCTCGCCCTTAGCAGATACAAGGACGGTTCGCTGATTGCTTGGATCTCATGACCTATCGGTCTTCTTTCTTGTATGTCTAGAATCCTGAGTCTATTCTCCCCATGGAATGGATCTTCGACCTCATCGTCGGAGTCTTTGGCGTCCCTTGGCTGCATAATCTCCAACCTACCAGAATCGTTCTCCCTCATGAATGAGTTGTTTGAAAGTGATCTCATCACTACAGGACATGTTGTCTAATCACGGTGATGACTTCTTCTATCTCCGAGGTATCCATGGCAATCCTCTTGCTAGCGATTATTACCCTTACATCAGAAACAGTGAGAGGAGACAGCTCGGCTATCTTAGACGAAACCTCAGGGTATTGCTTCAATTTCTCGTTTTCCATCAGGGCAGTGAGTAGTGCAGAGTAGACAGCTGGATCGGTCTTGATGTCCCCTGCTGGGTGTCCACTGGCACTGGCCTTCCATTCTGCGTGCTGTAGCGCCATCGTTTGCTCGTAGGAGATTTCACCTCTCCTCTCGATGGCATCCAGAAGCCTGTCTCTAACAGTAGCAAAGTCAACGAATTCTTTCTCGGTCATTTTTTCACCTACTCAATCGGCCTGAGGTGTTCAGGTCGAGCGACTACAGTCTTCATCATATTGCCATCAGCGACCCTGATCACATACGCTCTTCCCTGAGAGCCCGTAATTTCCCCGGTCCTTCCTTGGAAACGCCTGTGTGGCATACCCTTCTGCTGCGCGCCATCTAGCACAATAGCAACCTTATCGCCTTCCTGGTACGTATGCATCGACCTGCTGATAAACAGCCTCCTACGCTCCCTCTTGTCCTTCCTGAGGATGCTTCTAGTGCCCTGTCTAGTACCCTTTGTCCTAGTGACCATACTCTCACTGCTCCATTATCGCGAATTCGGGCGACCTGTGGGGCGTTCTTAAGGACTCGGATGTCATTTTCCCACTCATTTCGAGTGGATCTCAAGAACATCGAGCCAAATGACTTCGCAATCTGTTCCTAGAACGCTTTGAACTGAAGGGGTGGTCCTCCCCTCATCGGAGTGCACCAGTTCCTTGATGTAGGTTCCTGCTTCACATCTCATGGTAATTTCTACTTCATCGCCTTCGAATCTTACGTTGTCAATAGAGGTGATTTTTCTCCTTCTTATCTTTGCAGCTCTCCTGTGAGATACTCTCTGAGGGGTTTCCTGATCGATCACCTGGCCATCTAGAGAGAGGATTGACTTTTCTGCATCTTCAATGTCAACTAGTCCCTCGGCTCTGAATCTTATCGTATACGTCTTTTCTGACCTAGACTGTTTTACCTCATTGACTTTCTTCCTTGTACACCAAGTCAGACTGTCAACCTCAACTTTTTCTAGAGCATTTTCCCTTACCAAATCAACTAGATCTTCGACTGGAAGTTGCCTCTTTGACGGTTTCTTCACTTCGAGGACAAAGGGTCGACCTGAACCGAGGCATCTGACATCTATATCCTCCCTCCCCATTCCATGGAATGATGTGTCTTCTGCGCCTAGGGCCTCCCTAATCGGTTCACCAATCAGGTCTTGCACAGAATCGATATACTGAAGTCCTGTTTCTTCACAAGAATCGCACCCCTGTGCCCTACCTCTACATGCCCTGCAGGGCCAACGCGTTTGTGGAATTCCTCGTGAGACTTTCCTATACCTGCCGTAGAGGAAGATTGGCCTCACATCTACATCTACCCTTAGCGTCAAACCATCAACAAGAACCATCACATCTGGCTTCTCCTTGACAAAATCTACTTCCTTGTCGAGATTCCTTATTCTCTCGTGGATTGACTCAACGATGGCGCCTTTGAGATGGTACGAACCTTGGGCCCCATACTTGCTTCTGATCCGATCCTCCTCTTGTACGAGGTCCTTGGGAAGATGGATTCCAAATTGCATCGTAGAGAATTCTGTGTCGGAAAGAGTGTCAAAAACCCTGTCCACAATATTGTCGATATCATCGAAAAGATTCTCGCACAGGGGGCAATAGTCCTGGATAATCTTTGATTTCAATTCGGTATCTCTTAGGAAGGCGTCATCCCTGATTGATGAGCCAGAATTTTGACCGGATCCTCTGGAGTTGAGTCCTGAAATTCGGGCTAGACAATGGTCACAAACTCCAATTTTGATAACATGGGCTATCCCCAATGGGGCTGGACATGGGGGAGAGTCCCAATTCACTGTGTTACCCTCGAATTCCAAGTCGTCTCCATCAAACCACGTCTCCTCCAAGCTGTCGTCTTCTGACACTTTCTCGTCGGTTTCTAGTTCGGATGAGGCGTATCCTGCTGAGGCGTAGAGTTGCCACTCATCCTCCTCTTCCAGTTTATCTCCAGCACCCTCCGGTTCCTTATCTTGCATGTAAATCGCCACCGAAACGCCGGGGAGGACCCTCTGCTTCGACAAGGCTCGGTATGGAATTGAGGATTTGATTCCTTCGTATAGGGGTCTAAGCATCTGGAGTGCCGTGTAATTCACAAACCTCTCTTAGGTGTTTGAAAGAGTGAATGCCGCTTGAACAGCCCGTTGGCCATTCCAATTGTATTCCATATCGTCCGACTGGGGTTGCCTTGGGCTTCTCGACCCTCAGACGCAATATCTCTTCTTCTAATTCTAGCCTTCTTTGCTCATTTTCCTGGCGTGGTTTGCATTTTGCGCAACGGCAATTAGAGCGAATCTTCAGGTAGCTGATCCTGAATGAGTTTCCATCTGCAAATCTCATTATGCAATACTCATCGCTTCTCTCAAATTCGATTAGCAATTCTCTTGACATACCAGTACCTCGTTAATCGGTCTAACTATGACGCCTCTATGATTGTATTTCAAATTGGAGTGGAAAAGAAATTGAGCCTAGTCAATCACGAGGAGGGCATGAGGGAAATCGGTGATGTGCTTTCTTTCTCTGACTGGCCTGATTTCAGACCCAATGTAACTCCTAGAGAGATCTTTCTCGAAGGAAGTTTCGGGGGATCTTACTGGAGGCCGATTTTCTCTTCGGTTGTTTCTGAGGACCTGAGTGACCAGCATCTGGAGTTTGGGGAGTGGTGGGATGGAATAGAGGAGAGTCTACTCACTAGCGAGGAGTATGACAAGAACAGGAATCGATACAAGGTGAAGTGCGGAACTACTCTGGACATGTGGGAAGAAAAAGGATGGATAGTCGAGCAGGACCCCTACGGGTGGGTGCAATGGTACTGTAGATTCTACAGGGGTAGGAGATCAGAGGATGACTCTAGGCAGGTCAGGAGGTGGAAGGCATTCGCAGGCCCCAGGGGGAGGTTCAGGAACCATCTGATTAACAGGATTATAGCAAAGGGAGGGGACTATGACGAGGAGGATATTAGCCCGGTTGTCAGGCAATCTCTACAGCACTGGGGCTACCGACTAACAAGAGAGGACTTCGAGGAAGCCGCGTTGGGCAAATGGAAATCCAGCCTGGGCTAGTAGGAAGGCAGATTTCAAACAACATATGAAATATGAAATGATCAGGAGAATAGAAGTATGTATCAGTTTAAGCATGAAACAGAGGTAGATGCCGATGCAGAGTCGACATTCGCTTGGTTCGAACACGAAGGATCCTTCCGAAGGCTGATGCCTCCATGGGAAGTGGCTGAAGAAGTCAGAGCCGATGACTCATTGGAAGTCGGTTCCCAGAGAGTGTTCAGGTTCCCAATGGGCCCAGTCAAGATGACATGGGTAGCGGAGCATACCGGATACAGGCCGCCTCATTTCTTCTCCGACACCATGGTCAAGGGTCCATTCTGGTCGTGGAATCACGATCATCACCTCATCGAAGAGGGGGGTGTGACCAAGGTTGTAGACGAGGTCAGCTACCAAGTCCCATTCGGACCTCTGGGAAACCTGGCTGACAGGGTTCTGGGTGGAAGATTAGTGAGAAGGCGACTGACGCAGATGTTCACCGCGAGGGAGCTGCGTCTCAAAAGAGACATGGCCCATCATTCGAAGTTCGCCGATTTGCCTCGGAGGAAAATCCTGGTAGCCGGTTCGTCGGGAATGATAGGCACCCAACTGGTTGCTTTCTTGGACACTGGGGGACACGAGGTATGGAGGCTAGTCAGAAGGAGCCCTAAGGAAGGGAAGAAGGAGCTCTACTGGGATCCAGACTCAGGAAAACTGGATACAGGAATTCTGGAGGGTTTTGATGCTATCATCCATCTCGGAGGAGAAGGGATCGGAGACAAGCGATGGAGCAAGAAGAGGAAAGGCGCTATCAGGAGTTCCAGGGTGGATAGCACGGCTCTACTTTCCGAAGCCATAGGTAAGATGGAAGAGAAGCCGGAGGCATTCATCGTAGCCAGTGCGATTGGTTGGTACGGGGACCGTGGTGATGAGGAGTTGTCCGAAGAGAGCGAGATCGGAGAGGGTTTCCTCCCGGAAGTCTGTTCCGATTGGGAGGGCGCCTCGGCAAATTTACCCTCTGAAGTCAGGACTGTGTACCTTAGGTCAGGCATTGTCCTCTCGGGAACTGGAGGCGCTCTGGGGAAGATGCTGCTGCCTTTCAAGATGGGAGCGGGGGGTCCAATGGGCAATGGTAAGCAGTGGATGTCTTGGATATCTCTTGATGATGAGATATATGCCATCCATCACCTGCTTATGGAAACCGGATCCAAAGGTGTGTACAACCTAACTGCCCCAAATCCAGTTAGGCAGAAGGGGTTCGCTAAGACGCTGGGCAGAGTTCTGAGAAGGCCAGCATTCGCCCCGTTGCCTAGATTCGTAATCAAGATCTTGTTCGGAGAGATGGGGGTTAAGCTGACGCTGGAAAGTCAGAAAGTGCTCCCTAACAGGCTGTTGGAGGAAGGTTACGAATTCCTTCACCCAGAACTGGGGCCAGCACTGCAGGATACTTTGGGCCTGTGGTGACTACAGATGTATAGGATTTAGACTCGCGAGGAATAGTCTCTGATAATAGGTTTCAAGGCTTGTACCCCTATTCGCCTCTATGACAATGTGGGAGTACATGGTGGTAGGACACACCAAAAACAAAAAACTGGAAATAGAATTGAATAAGCTGGGGAAAGAAGGATGGGAAGTCGTTGCCGGTGGTGTAGGCAGTTGGCCACATTCGCAATTTGTCTTGAAGAGACCCGTCTGACTGCCTCACTATCCCTCAGCGTTAGTCGTTATTCCGTCTCTGTATGCTAGTCCCAGTGCCGCTGGAGCCAGTACTAGGCTAGCGATGAGTGACAGGCCAATCATGATGGCGCAGAAAAGTCCGAAGGTGGAGAAGAAGCCCATCTCTGACTGGTTAATAATGGCAAATCCGGTGATGTCTGACATAGCCGATCCGAAGAGGGCGATCCCAGAAGCACCCCCCACCGCCTCTATCGACTTCATTGTGCTCATCCCCTTCTCCTTCTCCTCTCTGAAGCGTTCAATGATGTGGATAACGTAGTCTATCCCGACACCTAGGGAAATTGCGGCTATGGAAACTGTAACCATATTGAGTCCATAGCCTGCTATTCCAACTATCGCATACAACCATACAATCATCAAGAATATCGGTGCAGTGGTAATGGTTGCCAGCATCAGTGGCCTAGTACCCCAGAGAATAGAGAAGAAGATAGCCAGGACGGAGAAAATAATCGCATAATTAACGCCTGCCAAGAAGTAAGAAATAACTGACATCAGAGCCATATTTATGACAATTCTTGGTAGAACTTGCAGTGGTTGTCTACGCAGATCCCTCACCCTCGTTGAAACGGGAGAGTCCTCCCTGAATCCCCACCAGAGTGCCGTTATACAGAATACAAGTCCCAGGAGAAGCGTATCTTGCAGGTCGTCCTGCATAGAGTCCGCAGCGACGAAACGAATCACGGGTTCACCCGTTGGTATTGCCCATGTTACTGGATTTTCTGGGTCTTCGAATGCTGATTGCAAGTCTCCTCTTTCCCGATTGGGAGTGGCAGAGAGGTTCTGGATAGGCGATAGGTCCTGCTCCAACTGTGCCAGAGCCGGTTCGACGAGGGCGAACTGCTCAGGACTGGAAATTCCGAAGCGTAGAGACGTTCTGGGGAATCTGAGTTCTTCTCCCGATGTTGTCAGCCATGGCCTTTGGAAATCTATCTCGCCTTCGACTTGGATGAACTCCCCGACGATACTGGTTGAGAGGGCCGGGTAACCGCCACTGGCTGGTACGCCTCTTGTCAACATGAACCCGTAAAGGAAGGATAGGCACTTGCTGTCCTCGATCGAAGGAACCGATATGAAATCCATATCCCTGTTGGGAACTAGGAGAGTCTTGCATCCGATCCCTCCGTCATCTGAGTCGAAATCCCACCCTGCTTGTTCGAATGGTGTCTGGTTCCAAGCCATCGCGCCCCTGGTGTACCAGAGCATCAGGTCGATCCCGATTAGCTCAACCTCACCATTGGGCATCCTGGATATCTGATCCGGATCCTCGGGCCCGTGGGAGTTCATATTTCTGCGGAGTTCGTCAATCGCGTCAATGACGAGCGGGTTTGAGATATTCCCCTCGATCAAGATGTAAGCAGGCTCACCTTCGTCACTGAAGCGCTCGTTGATGAGGCCGACGCCGACTGCCAGGTCCGAGTCTGCATCGACGAAGTCCTCAACCTGGAAGTCGCCTTCCAGAGACAGCATGATTGGAGTCGCCAGGGCCGTGATTATGATGGAGATAATTACGACCACCGGAGCGAACCTTGCAGACTGAGAGGATACGAATGACAGCCAAGAGCTTGGAATCATGTGAATGATATCCTTGGGCTCTTCGCCCAGTCTACCTCTGGATTCCAGCCATAGGTCGACATCTAGTCTGGCAAGTGGAACCCATAGCCCTGTTAGGAAGAAGGCACAGAATACGCCTATTCCTGCCTCGATCCCGAATGATCTTAGTGCTGCAATACTCGATGTCATATTAGCCATGAATGCAACTATCGTAGTGACAGATGTCAGCATGATGGCTAGTCCTACTTTGCTAATTGACTTGCGGACTGCCTGTTATGAATTCGCTCCAGATCGACGTTCCTCCTTGTACCTGTGAAGACTATGTAGGCTATCGTCGATTTCCAGAGCCAAAATCAGTATCGGTAGTAGATTAGAGAACTGTGACCGGAAAATTATCTCATTCCCGGTCCATTTTCCAAGGATGATTGCCCAACCGATCAATCCATACATCCAGACCAATGAAAGTACCAGACTAGTGGCCACTATCCCTACGTCCGAGACCCTCCTGAGACTTGCCCAGAGGAGAATCAATATGGAAAATCCCATCAATACGATCAGAAATGCACTGGAGATTAGCTCTCGATTGATTTCGACGTTGATTGACTCAGCGAACATCAGTGAGACGATTGTCTCATCGCTTTCTCTGAGATCTTCCTCCAAGGATAGGTAAAGCCACTCGACGGAACACAGGGGTTGTCCTAAATCCTCTCTCTCCCTGCAGACCTCTACTGAGTGCCTAACTGGGTCAGTCTTCAGGTCTAGACCATTCCACTCGTAACCGAACTCCGAGCTGGCATTCTTCCAAGTGAAGGTCCAGCCGTTCTTCTGCATCTTGTCCCTGTCGAAGTTGACGATCATCCAAGCGGCTGATGCGGACCACCTTCCTCTTTGCCAGTTTTCTGAAACTAACGAGCCGTCCTCAGAGAATTCATGGCCGACCGGGCCAATCACGGACCCCGTTTCATCTGGCAGGAAGCCCCGGTCGTTAGACAGGAACCTAAGGAACGCGCCATTGCTGTTGTTTGCCATCCTGTGGGCTGCTAAGTCTATGTGGTCTTGCGTGACGTTCAGATCGTCGAAGGATAGGCAGTCCAGTTCCCCGCAATCTGTCCAATTGGTCGGAGCTGGGTCGGTTGACGCATCTATGTCAAGAGTCGCAGCGAGCTTGTACGGATTTATCCTTGGTGATGTCAAAGAGGACTCATTAGCCATAAAAGTGCGG
>Ga0163180_10002266_pt1 | contig 10761 bp, 8 predicted proteins | sample AtlANTMetagenome_2_FD_109647 | JGI IMG/M metagenome (GOLD analysis project Ga0163180, IMG submission 109647) | Marine eukaryotic phytoplankton communities from the Atlantic Ocean - Atlantic ANT 4 Metagenome | ecosystem: Environmental > Aquatic > Marine > Oceanic | place: North Atlantic Ocean...
CGGAAATCCAGGCGTGCTGAGCCATCCGAGGAGTGCGAGAGTCGCGCATCCTCGACCGAGAAGTCGCGATCTTCGATCCGGGCCCACCTCAGAGACACCTCATCTTGCTGGTCATAGCCAATTGAGAGGGTGGGACTCATCACGAACGCGGATCGCCTTGGGCCGGTTGCGCGGCCATCCCCTCCTCGATGTAGCGCAATTGCGATCCCCTTGACCAGGCCCCCCCGCTTGCCGGCGGTGTACCAGCCGTGGACCGGCCCTTGTGTGATCGGCGCCTCAATCGTCCACTGTCCGTCGCCGACTAAGCCGGTCGCCATTGGAGGCTCTGGGCCGCCTGGGTCGATGTGAAGGATGGCGCTGGCCGCGTCCGATGAGGCGCGGATGGTCCAGTTATCGCCCTTCTCATACCGTCCGATCAGCGCCGAGCCGACGCGGACTGCATCGTGTGCAGCCGAGATGTCGACGTCCTGTGGGCCGCCGTGAATGCCGTAGAGGATGGGTGTCTCGTTTGGGCTCCACCGATCGAGGCTCAGTCTGCCTTGACCCCTCAGAAGTCCAGTGTTTCCGACCGTCGCGCGACCATCGATCATTCCGCCGTCTTGTGTGCTGATCAGCACCTCCCATGACTCCCGCCAGAAGAGGGAGTCAGAGGGTACTTCGCTGCACGCCAGGAGTCCGAGGAACACAAGCATGTCCCAAGCATACCTCCCTGCGCCCAGCATGTTCATGTAGGGTGCTCTTCAGAGGTGAGTCGGTGCAGCAGCCAGGACATCGTCGGCGGATTGGTCTGGTGCTACGGATTACCGGAACCATCATCGCGCTTTGGTGGGTCATGGGCAGGGTCGAGCCCGATGTGGCCTTGCAGGCCCTCTCAGAGGCACCGCTTTGGGTCTTTGTTGTCCCTTCTGTCGGCGTGTTTTTCAACACCATCATTCAGGGCATCCGAATTCAGCGCATGCTGATGGCGATGGGGGCGAGGCTTTCACTGGGCCGCGTTCTGTCGGCTGTTTGCCGTGGCGCATTCATGGGCCTTGTCTTGCCCAGCGGGGGCCAGGAGGTCGCAAAGGCCGCGCTCCTAGCCAAGGCCACCAGTCGGATGGATGTGGGAATTGGGGCCTTGCTCGCTGCCCGTGTCCTTCAGCTGCCCATGTGGGCACTGCTGTTGACGTGGAGTCTGTACAGTGGCTTGCTCGTGACCGACCCGGTTCTTGGGATGGCGGCGGCGGGCTTTCTGTGCGTCATATGCGTGGTGCTCGGGTTGAGCTTCTGGGGGCTGCAGCGTGAGGATGAACCTCACGTACTTCTTCCACGGTGGACTCCGGCACGACTGGTGGATGGGCTTCAGCGGATTGTGGTTGCTCTTCGGATGCTCCGAAGCCATCCCCAGGCCATCCTCATCGTGGCCTCTCTTGCCTTGCCGGCGGCGGTGATCAACATCGGCGTGGTCTGGGCCATTCTCTGGGGCTTCTCTGCTCCGCTTCACCCCGGAGAGGTCGCGGCGCTGCTACCCGCTGCGGATGTTTTGATCTGGATGCCCGTCAGTATGAGTGGCCTGGGGGTCCGCGAAGGACTCTTTGCTTACTTCCTTGCGCCCCGCGGCGTGGGTGTCGCTACAGCGGTTGCCATCGGCCTCACTCGATGGACGGGAGAACTGATGCGTGCCTTGGTGGGTGGACTGTTGTTCGTCTTGGGCGATACTGTGTTCACAGGACCAGCAACGGATGGTCCGAGGAGTTCGAGGGATGGGTGAGAACATGGAAGCGCCGATCAAGGTGCTGGTGATCGAGGATGAGGACGACATTCGGAACCTCGTCGTCATGAACCTCCGTCGCGCGGGTTTTGAGGTGCTCAGTGCGGGCAACGGTATGGATGGTCTGGCGTTGCTTCGCAGCCATCGGCCGCCGGTGCTCTGCCTCGATCTCATGCTCCCAGACATGTCGGGGCAGGAGATCTGCGCGATCGTGCGCCAAGAGCCGGACATCAAGGACACATTCGTCATCATGGTCACAGCTATGACCGAGGAAGAGGACCGCATAGCCGGCTTTCAGGTTGGGGCGGACGACTACGTCACCAAGCCATTCAGCGTAAAGGAGCTGGTGCTGCGAGTGCAGGTAGCTGCCCGTCGTGCGGCAGCCCAGACGCAGGCCCAGGCGGCGAGCTTGCCGGAGGAGTTGACCTTTCCCAATCTTCAGATCGACACCCGGGCCCACCGTGTCTGGATCGCGGGAGAGGAGATCGAGCTGACGGCCACGGAGTACAAGCTCTTGCTTCACCTGGCGAGCTCCGATGGGGCGCTTTGCAGCCGGGGGGAGTTGCTTGAGGAAGTCTGGGAGCTGCCTCCAACGCTCAATACTCGGACCGTTGATACTCACGTCAAGCGTCTGCGCCAGAAGCTGGGAGCGGCTGCCGGCTTGGTGCACACCGTACGCGGAGCGGGCTACCGCTTCTGCGCTCAGGACGAATGAGCGACGCATATTCGCCGGCGACTGGCCGGGATCCTTTGCTCGCGGAGGCGCTGCTGGAGCGCTCGCCCAACGGCATCATGGTGACCGGTTCTGACGGCCGTCTGGTGGTCGTGAATCCTGCTGTCTACGCGATGCTTCCCTTGGTTCCGAATGCAGTCGGACGCATGCCGCTGGAGGCCATTCCTGTTCCTGCATTGGTGGAGGCGCTTGAGGCGGGCAGGGAGGGCGAGTCCGAGTTCACCTTTGAGTCGGGACACCGCTACTTGCTGGTGAAGGTGGTCCCTCTGGTGTCCATGCAGGGGCGCCTGGCGATTCTTCAAGATGTGACACGACTGAAGGATGCGGAGGAGTACAGGCGGGAGTTTGTCGCCAATGTCTCCCATGAGCTTCGAACGCCTGCGACCTCCATCACCGGATATGCGGAGACGCTCCTGGAGGAGAGGGACAGCCTGGATCCCATGGTGGCGGACATGCTGGATGTCATCTACCGAAATGCTCAGCGACTGACCCATCTCTTCGATGACCTGCTGCATCTGGCGCGCATCGATGCAAGAGAAGGTCCGCTGGAGCTGGAGTCGGTAGCGCTTGATGGCGTCGTTCGCGAGTCGGTCGACAAGCAGCGAGCCCGAGCGGAGGACAAGGAGATCAGCTTTCAGGCGTTTGTCCCAGATGGGCTGCACGTGCACAGCAACAGGGATGCCCTGGGACACATCATCGGAAACCTCGTTGAGAATGCCGTCAAGTACAGCTTTGACGGTGGGCTGGTGACCGTTCGTGCGGGTGCCAGGGAAGGCGACCGGGTTCTGGTTGAGGTGATCGATGTGGGCCTGGGTATCGATCCTTCCAACCAAGGGCGTATCTTTGAGCGCTTCTACCGCGTCGATAAGGGGCGCTCTCGTGCTGCGGGTGGGACCGGCTTGGGGCTGGCGATTGTGAAGCGTCTCTGCAACGCCGTCGGGGCCAGTGTCGACGTGCGGAGCAAGCCCGGAAAGGGCAGTGTTTTCCGCGTGCTTCTTCCGGGTACCTCACCGGATTGACACCACTTTCATCGGTGCTCGATTCACAAAGGCTGGGCCAATCGCCCCATGTTGGGCTATCTTTGGACTGTTCAAGGCACCAGGAGCAACACGATGCGTGCGTATCCGTGGATCATTTGTACTCTCCTCACGATGGGGTGGGCCTGTTCAGAATACAAGCTGGGCGGCGCGGGCGATGCTGCGGGAACGGACTCCGGTGGCGAGCGAGAGCCGCTCGATGAAGACACCGATGTGACGGATGACCCCGATGATCCGGGAGAGACCGCGAGCGTATCTGGCCGCGTGTGTGATCCTGCCGGCGGTGAATGGATCGTTGGTGCCTATGTGTACGTCTCTGTGGATGACGATGGCGATGGCGTGGAGGATTGGCGAGCGGAGGACACCACCGAGGCGGATGGTCGCTTCTTGGTGGAGGGGCTGCCCGCTGGAGACCACGTGGTGCACGTGGAGAAAGGAAGCTTCTCGTCTACCTATGAGGTGACCCTCGAGCTTGGACTCTATGAGATCCCGGAAGAGGAGTGTGCGCTGGAGCCACCCAATATCGCTGTCATCTCTGGCTCCTACGATCACATCGAGGACATCTTGGATGACCTCGGCCTTGAGTACACTCTCGTCGATGGAACGAGCGCAGACTATGTGGGCTTCCTTCGGGATGCTGCGAGGATGAATGAGTTCGACATCATCTTCTTCAACTGCGGTATTGCGGATACCTGGCACTCTCATCAAGCGGCGATTGCAGCCAACATCACCGCGTTCGTTGAGGATGGTGGTTCGGTGTACGCTTCGGACTGGGCCCACTTCTTTGTGGAGGCGGCATTCCCTGGGAAGGTGGACTTCTATGGGGAAGACCTCGTCTTCTCCTCCCCAAGAGTTGGCATGGAAGGAAGCGTCTCTGCTCAGGTGATCGACCCCACCATGCAGGCCATCATTGGCGGCGCAACGGCGAGCATCAACTACGACCTCTCCATGTGGGTGGTGCCGGAGAACCTTGGCTCGGGCGTGGACACGCTGCTGCAGGCCTCGGTGGAAGTCTCCACGGGACTCTTCTCCACCAGTGTGGTCCACAATGCACCCATTGCCGCACGGTTTGATGTCGGTGCCGGGCGGGTGATCTACACCTCATTCCACAACGAGCACCAGGCCACCACGGTTCACATGAGGGACATCCTCGAGGAGATCATCCTCAGCCTGTGAGCCGCTCCGCATCCTCGATTGTGTCCGGGCCCAGAATCTGGGTGCTCTTGTCTAGCCTGAGCTGTGGTACCTACGGCCTCAAGGACGATGTCACTGAGGACACGGGCTTGGAGGCATGGCAGGGCAACGGTGGCTGGAAAGATGACACGGACGCGGACACGGACGTAGACGCCGACACCGACGCCGACTCTGACGCCGACTCTGACGCCGACTCTGACGCTGACTCCGATGCGGACTCCGACTCCGACACGGATGTGGACGGTGTCGGTGGAGTCGTGGACTTTCTCTACAATGTCACGGCATGCCCAGAGTGCTTTGGAATGACTGCCGCTGAGCAGGTCGAGGTCACCGCTCAGGTTCGTTTTCATGATCCTGTCTCGGGAAGCTGGCTGGACTGGCTTCCACCAAAGGGAACCTGTCAGCGCGATCTCCTCAGTTCGGGTCCGTCTACCGGTGGGCTGGACCTTGGTAGTGTTGTCTATCTGCAGGGCGGTGGCGATAGCTGGTCGCTCATCAAGGACAGCAGCACGGGCACGGTCACCTACCGTTCGGTCGAAATGACCATGACCGATTGGGTGAACGGACAGAGCTACAACCTCAACATTCCGGATGAGGGAGAGGTGGATGGGGCCGTGACCGCAGGGCTGGGCTTTGATGCCCTGGAGCCCATCGGAATCCTGAATACCACAATGGCGACGGCATACCAGGAGCGGATCTCAGCCTCAGCCGCCACGTTTTCCTGGGCACCAGCTGGCGTGGGTGATGGGGTCATGATCATCATTGCAGGCTTCAGTGAGGATGGCACGACGTCTCGAGGGACCATCTCGTGCTGGGCGGAGGATACCGGGAGCTTCACCGTGCCCCTCTCTGCATTCACCAGCGCCCCGGAGTGGTTTGGTTTCGACCTGCTTCAGATCTATGTGCATCGCTACACCTTGGGCGAGGCGGTGAGTCCAGTCGATGGCAGCATCATTGAGGCGGTAGCGAAGAAGGGAGCCGTAGGTACAGGCGTGCTGGTTCCGTGATTGGGAAGCTGCCGGTTAAGATGGCAGCATGAAACCACAATCCATCACGATCGTTGCCCTCTTGGGTTTGGCTCTCACCGCTTGCACCTCGGATGCAAAAGACTCGGATACTGCAGCACCCGCTGCGGATGCGGATGCGGATGCGGACACCGATGCGGACTCTGACACCGACACCGACACTGACACCGATGCGGACACCGATGCCGACACGGATGCGGATACCGATGCGGATACCGATGTCGACACGGGCGTGACCGGGGTGGAGATCACAGTGTCTGGAACATTCACGGTGCCTGTGCTTGATGAAGAGGCGGCACCATGGTGCGGAATCACTGCCTGGAGCTGGTCGGACATCGATATGGCGACGGGGTACCCCGACTTCTCAGGAGGAGCGGTTCCGATTGCAGATGAGGAGATCGCCTGTCCCGAGACAGGGACGACCTCCGCCGAGTATGAGGTCTCACTCGAGCTTGGCCTGGATGATGGTACCGAGGTTGGCCTGTTCGGCATGATGGAGTCCGATGGCGAGATCTGGGAGGTTCCGACGGAGGGAAACCCCTTTGAGCTTCGTGCTGGCGGAGCGTATGGCGGGGTGGACTTTGACCTGAGTGCCGGTGGATGGGAGCCGGGTGGGGACACGGGGACACCGGGAGCTGGCGGAACGATCTATATCCGTCATTCGAGCACGGAGGGCTACACAGGATTTCTGTTGACCATGGCGGTGAGTACCGTCGAGTCGGATGCGCCGGTGGCCATCCACTGTGGCCTTCCCGATGGAAGCGCGGCTCCGATTGAGGGCTTCCTGGTTGAGTGGGATGGCGCCTCCATTGTCGACTGCCCGACCAGTGAGACAGATCCCGCGATGGTCTTTCCTGGGGAGACCTTCTTCCTCGATACCGTGCTGTATGAGACCAGGGATATGGAGGCTGCAGGTGCGGCGTGTGCGGGGGCCGAGGTCTTTGTCTCAGGAGACATGACGGTCGACATCCCCGAGCTTGGCGAGTGTGAGACCTAGCCCACCACCTCGACCTCATCCCTCGACACCTTGCGGATGAGCTCCGCCAACATCTCCACCTTGGCCTCGTCGTAGGTCCACACCGACTTGATCTGGCCTGCCAGCTCCTTGGCTCGCCGGAAGGCGCCAACGAGATCGCCGGACCGGTCGCTGGTGCTGTCGATGGTCATGAGGATCTCGTTGAGGCTTCGGCCCTGCGCCCAGGCTGCACCCAAGCTGATCATGCGTGGGTCCCAGCAGGTCTCCTGGCCGCTGAGCTCCTCGGCCTCTTGGATGATCTCACTGCTGCGGATCTTGTCGACCTTCCAGCCCAGCCGTCGGTCGCGCTTGGTGGTCAGGACGTGGACCCGCGGCGGGAATGTGGTGCACATTCCGGTGAGCACCCCAAAGAGCCGTTCTGGCTCCAAGTCTTCGAGAACACCGGAGAGGAAGAGCTCGGTAGTGAAGATCTCCTCGATCTGAATCTGCATCAAGACCTTGGCGCCTGCATTGAACTCTGCGGCTTGGTTCATGTAGCCCCAGCGCATCAGGAAATCGACCTTCCGTGTGAAGTCTCGCCAGGTGCGATCGGTTTGGTCATCGGCACGGCGTGCCAGTCGATCGAGGCGTCGAACTTGCTTCTTGAGGTGCCGCGGCACCGCCCCTTTTCCATCCCAGCCTTGCTTCTCCAGCGATCGAGTCAGGCGCTCTGCATTCTTGGACTCTCGGTCTGCGCTGTTCCTGCGGTAGAAGGCCAAGAAGGACTTCTCGACGAATTCGCGGATCTGCTCTTTTGGGTGTCGGTGTATGAGGTTCACCACCGAATTGAAGCTGAGCGAAAACCGGGAGCGAACGGGCTCATAGTTGGCGGATAGGTACGCATCGAGCTGAGGTTCAATCGCAGGCCAGTCTTCCATATTGGTCCGGACGACAACCAAGCCGACGTCGTCCATTCCGCGTCGTCCCGCTCTTCCTGCCATCTGCATGAACTCACGGGTGGGAAGCGGGATCATGCGCCGGCCATCAAACCGAATCATGGCATCGAATGCTGCTGCACGCGCAGGCATATTGATGCCCAGCGCGAAGGTGCCTGTGCAGTACAGCACCTTGAGGAGGCGGGCCTCATACAGCTGCTCGGTCAGGGTCTTGAGCTGAACGTGCAGGCCGGCGTGGTGAAAGCCGATGCCCTTCTCGAGGAGCTTTCGGTGTCCTGCTCGCAGAACCAGGTGATCCCCGCAGTCCTCGACAAAGGCATCCAGCCGCGCCATGACCTCGGAGGTCTCCTCTGGGCTCAGGGTGCTCTCGTCCTCCATTCGTCGCGCCAGATCGCGGGAGAGCGACTCTGCGTGCTGACGGGAGAACACAAAGTAGAGGTAGGGCAGGTGCTCTTCGCGTAGCTGCCTGAAGACGTGGTGGTGTCGGGTGGGGGCACCAAGCTTCGGGCCATCGCGGTGGCCGCGTCTTCCATGACCGCCCCGCCGATCTCTTCGGTTGCCTCTGTGGTGCGCGCGCTGGGCTTGGCGGCCATGGTGCGAGAACCACTGCTTGTACCGTCCAGGCATTTGGTCGACGTCGACCAAGCCGGCTTCCTTGGTCGCGACCATGAAGCTCAGGGGAACCGCGCGCTTTTCCTCGAGGACCACCTCGACAGGGCTTCCTCGGACCTCCTCAAGCCACGCAGCGAATTGGTTCAGGTTGGACAGCGTGGCGCTCAGGCCGACGATTCGAACCTCAGGTGGGAGGTAGATGAGGACCTCCTCCCAGACGGTTCCGCGCTCTCTGTCATCCAAGAAGTGGATCTCATCGATCACCACTGCTGCCAGGTGCGGGAACTCCTCGCCTGTCAGGAGCATGTTCCTCAGGATCTCGGTTGTCATCACCCGGCATGGGGCTGTGCGCCGGATGACCAGGTCACCTGTGACTAGGCCGACCTTCTCATCGCCAAACAATTCGCAGTAATCGCGATACTTTTGGTTGGAGAGCGCCTTGATCGGGGCGGTATAGATGACTTCCTTGCCGTTGTTGATGGCTTGCTCAACCACCCAGTCAGCCACAACGGTCTTGCCTGTACCCGTGGGTGCTGCCACGAGTACATTGTCGCCCCGCTGTAGGGCGGCGATGGCATCAGCCTGGAATTGGTCCAGGACCAGTCCGCGGTACTCCACGCCTCTCCCTTTGTGGGCCCCCGGTAAGGTCACCGCTTCCCCGCGGCAAGCTCTGAGCTAAGCTGAGTCCGGAGGTTCGGATGATCATCTTGGTTCCGCTGTTGCTGTCGATGCCTGTATTTGCCGAGGAGGGTGAGGCTGCGCCCACCTCGGAGCCAGCGGATGCTGGTGAGAGCGAGGAAGCCAAGAATCCGCCTGCGGAAGAAGGTGGAGCAGCACCTGCAGTGGCGCCGCCCGCTGCAGCACCGCCACCGCCTGCTGCTGCGCCGCCACCGCCTGCTGCGCCGCATCCGCGCCCCGCTCAGGGCCCGGACCATCCAGCCCCGATTGGTGGGCCTCCTCCGGTTCCGCATCATGGGGCGCCACCTCCACCGCCTCTACATCCCTTTGCGGAGGTCCGGCTGAATTGGGACCTCGACCGGCTCAACAACATCTCGGGCGACAAGCGCGGCGATGCCTTCATTCATCGCTTCAGTGTTCCTAGAGCAGAGCTTGGATTGGTGGCACAGATATCGGATCGGGTTGCAACGAGGACCGTCTTTCATGCGACAGAGGCACATGAGGCTGTCGATGTCGATCCGACTGTGACCGGTGAGTATCTGCTCGACCGCTATCCGCGTGGATGGGCCTTTCAGGCACAAGATGTGTACGCGACGATTCGCCCCTGGAAGACGGATGCCTTCTGGATCCAGCCCGGCGTGCAGATGACCATCTTTGGGAGCCGAAACTACTTCGATGAGGCTCGAGGGCACTACTACCTGGTGGGCCCGCGCACCGAAGAGGTGGCCGAGCTGGCCTCGGTGGTGCACGGGCGTGATCTCGGTGTTCGTGCCCATGGTGACATCGGCGAGCGCCTGAGTCTTGATGCGATGGTGGCCAACGGAAATGGGCACACCGGTCTTGGCGAGGACAATCAAGCAAAGGACCTCTCCTTGCGTGCAGATGTTGCAGCGACCGAGGCGCTGCACGTAATCGCGAGCGCTCAGCGTGCAGTGGACGGAGAAGAGGGCAAGCGCGCCCACCTGGCATGGTCGCTCATGACCGAGTGGCGGAAAGACTCGGTTCGGGCCATGGTCGAAGCACTCGGTGGGACTCAGGATGTCGGTGGCGGTGATGTCCGTCAGTTCATGGGAGGTCAGGGTGGACTCGCGCTGGAGAGCGCCTGTGACTGTGGCCCGGTTGCAACGCGGATCCTCACGGCTCGCGTGGGCTACTTCGATCCAAGGATCCACACCGTGGATGCGGACGCCTGGCTCACTGCGGACGTCAGCATGCAGGGCTGGTGGCATGCCCGTGGACCCATGGGAATGATGACGGGACTCGGCTACAACATGTGGATGCCGATGGATGTCACCCAGCCTGTTGGCCACTCTGTGACTCTACAGACCTTGTTCCAGCTATAGAGTCTCGCTTGCCGACTGTGCGTGGTTGTACCGAAACGATACGTGTGTGCATCAAATCTCAGGTAGGATGCTGAGGTGGAGGAATCATGAGCCCAAGACTCTGGATGTTTATCGGCCTGTTGGCTGCTGTTGGCTGTTCGAAAGATGAGGACTGCGGCGAGGATTATGCCCTGGCCGATGATGGGAATTGCTACCCCAAGGCCACAGTGGAGATGGAGGCGGACACCGACACGGACACGGACACGGACACGGACACGGACACGGACACGGACACCGACACGGATGTGGATGACACAGGAGGGGGTGACGATACCGGCGAGGAGGCGGACGCCGACACGGACACCGATACCGACACGGACACCGACACCGACACCGACACCGACACCGACACGGACACGGATACCGACACGGACACGGACACGGACACGGACACGGATACCGACACGGACACGGACACGGACACGGATACCGACACGGA
>Ga0163180_10002268_pt1 | contig 10756 bp, 9 predicted proteins | sample AtlANTMetagenome_2_FD_109647 | JGI IMG/M metagenome (GOLD analysis project Ga0163180, IMG submission 109647) | Marine eukaryotic phytoplankton communities from the Atlantic Ocean - Atlantic ANT 4 Metagenome | ecosystem: Environmental > Aquatic > Marine > Oceanic | place: North Atlantic Ocean...
ATCTGCAATTTTCCATGGTGGGCAAGAAATAACTCTTGCATGAACCGTGCCATGCATGTATAAGCGCCGGCACAAATCCTGCTTTGGCATTTTTTGCCCTGGCAATCCCACACCAACATAGTGCGCAAGAAGCGCAATCAACAAAGACATAGGTAGAGGTGCAGCATGATGCGCATGATCTCCGTTTTTTCCGTTTTTTCTGTTATTTTGTCTACGGCTTGTTCGGCTTCCTTTCCGGGGCTGGAAGCCAACAACACAGGCGAGCACAAGAAGGCCGAGGGGTGGTCCGACCGCGACGATCCTTCGCTGTTCAGCAACGACCTGGATTTCAAGCTGGACGGTCTTCCCATGGAAGGCGAAGCATTCAGTGTTCCCTGGGCAGGCTCTTATTGGCCCACCTACGAAGACAACATCAACCACAAGTGGGCGGGCGAGGAAAGTGTGTCGCCGGCAGCTAAGTATGGTGAGGCCTTTGGGGTTCGGGACATTGAAGACAAGGTCTCCAAGCACCACGGTGTCGACAACTACAAGAATCGTACGGCATGTACCGAGGAAAATGAGAACGACACCTGCAGGACCGAGCACAACGAGGCCTGCGCGATTCGTGAAGGCGAGACCGAGGGGTATTGCATTCCACGCTGGTGGGGAATCTGCCACGCATGGGCACCGCTCTCCATCATGGAGCCGGAGCCTGTAGAGCCGGTCACCATCAACGACGTGACGTTTGAGGTCAACGACATCAAGGCCTTGCTGACGCTTGCGTACAACGGCGTGAACAGCAAGTTTGTGTCGTTGCGTTGTAATGACAGCAACAAGCGCGATGAGATCGAGTACGACGAGTACAACCGTCCTACCGGCGATGACGAGGAGTGCCGAGACACCAACCCCGGCACCTACCACGTGTTGTTGGCCAACTACCTGGGACTGGCCGGTCAGTCCTTTGTAGAGGACCGTACCTTCGATGCACAGGTCTGGAACCAGCCCATCCGTGGTTACCGCGTCACGCTTCAGGAAGAAGTGACGATTACCGAGGCTCACGAGCTTCTGGATGTGGGTATCTCAGAGGAGGACTCCGATACCATGGAAGACACCTTTGAGGCGTCTCCACCCAAGGGCGACTGGCATCACCAACCCCGCTACGAAATCCATGCCGACCAGGTTGTCAGCGTGGAGATGAAGGGCGAGGGAGATGGTGACCTGTACGTGCGTTTCGGTGGCCAACCCACTGCCAGCAAGTATGACTGTCGACCCTGGAAGGGTGGCAGCACTGAGTCTTGTGAGCTCCGCGCTCCCAGGGATGCGGAGTCGGTTTATGTCTCGGTGTATGCGTACGACGAGGATGTGAACGCTGAAGTCACGGTGAAAATCGAAGGCGAAGGCCAAGAGAACAGACCGTCGAACAGCCAGTACGTGTTCAACGAAGATGCCGAGCAGCTCTTCAACGTGAAGCTTGAAGTGGACTACATCGTGGAGTCTCCCTCCAACCTCGATGGGAACCTGGCGGATCGGATTGACAACTACACCCGAACGGACCGTTACCAGTACATTCTGGAAGTGGATGCCAGAGGGGAGATCATTGGTGGTGAGTGGGTCGGGCGTAGCAAGACAGACCACCCGGACTTCCTGTGGCTGCCCACCGGTCGTAAGCAGTGGTCTTCTCTTGCAGGCGGAGCCATTCAGTACGACAACATCAAGGACCTCCTTGACCAATCCGTTGGTGGTGCAGCTGTGGAAAATGCCGAGGCGGGCGACCGCATCGAGAAGACTGAGGCCGGTACCTTGGAGTCCAAAGAGTGGAAGCACTTTGGTCCCTATGTTGTCGGGGCGGGTTCCATCTCTGTCAACATGACGGGCACTGGAGATGCTGACCTGTACTTGCGAAGCGGCACAGCGCCTACGGGCAGCAACTATGATTGCCGACCCTATGCTTCTGGCTCTACAGAAGAGTGCGAGGCACAAGGTCCGGGCTCCTTCTTTGTGGGAGTCCACGGCTACAAATCCTCAACCTACGAGTTGAAGGTGGAGTATGTGCAAGGCGACGCTGTAGAGAACTAGGCCTGCATGCAATGGCAGGCCGCGAACACTGTGCGGTAGACCCACCTAGGGTCTGAGCGCTGCAGAAAGTTCGTGAGCTTACAACAAGAGACCCCGTGCCTGGTGTGTTCCAGGTGCGGGGTTTCCTGCGTTTAGAACACCTTGGGAATCAACGCCTTCCGGTCTTTGGGGTAGTCACTGAACTTCTGGTGGTACCAGCGGTGGTGTGCGTGTGCTCGAGGGGCCAGATTGCAGACGGTCCATGTGGCAAAGGCGAGCCCTGGAAGGCTCCATGTCGCCAGCGCCCAGCCTGTCCATTCCATGATTTCCCCCAGGTAGTTGGGGCAGGAGACCCGTTGGAAGAGCCGATGCCGGGGAACCTGGTAGCCGCGGTTCTCCGAGCGCAGCTTCAAGAGGTGCGTGTCGGAAATGAGATTGATGACCATGCCGAGGACAAAGAGGAGGACCCCTGCCAGAAACCTTGGATCGTGTAGCCAGCTGGGGTCGGTGCGGTTGCCCAACAGAAACAACCAGGCACCGTTGATAAATGCGTTGACCAGGTTGAATGACAGGCCGGAGACGGCAATGAAAAGCGGCATTCTGCCTGGAGAGCCCTTTACTCGGAATGGAAATATCCAGGCTCTATGAATGTAGTGTGCCTGCCAGAGTGCGAACAGGATCCAGGTGCATGGGCCGCGGATATCCGCCATCAGAAACAGGCAGGCCATGACAACCACAGAGGGGGTTTCCATCAAGATCCAACCCAGTCGGTTTGGGATGGTAGGCCCCCAGCCCGTTCGGGCGTGTCGGCCATAAGGAGCCTTCACGAATACCAGGACTCCCAGGGCGATTCCTCCAAGCACCATCCACGCCAGAATGGCGGGCTTCAGCCAGACTTCAAGCATTCGTGAGCTCGATATCAATCACTCCGACCTCGTTTGCCCACCTCAGAGAATCGGTCACCGTTTCCAATAGCGGACGAGGGTTGTGGCCCAGTTCTCTTTGGGCCTTCTCCTGGGAGACCTGGCGTGCCTGGTGGGAGAGAATGTTCAAGCTGGCGTTGGAAAGGCTGGGTTCGTTCCGTGTCAGCAGGCTCCAGAACGCGGCAAAGGGCACGCCCATGCGGGCGGCCCATATTGGAAGAAACCAGCTGGGAGAGGGTGCGCCGCAAGCGGCTTCCACAGTCGCTGCGAGCTGCTTCATGCTGGCCCAGCCACCGGAGATGACGTACTTGGAACCGCTGGGTGCGTTGTGGGCAGCTGCGATGGCGGCTTTGCCGACATCTCGCGCATCTACCCAGTCAAATCCGCTATCCAACAGGGCTGGAAAACGGCGCTCAGACATGGCCTGGAGGACCCGCCCCATTCGGGAGGGTTTGAAGTCATGGGGACCAAGAACGCCGGTGGGGGCAATGATGACGACTTCCAACCCATGAGCTGCGGCTTCTAATGCGAGGGTCTCCGCGGCTGCTTTGGAGCGGTCGTAGGGCGGGGCGTTTTCCAGGGACACCAGGGCACGGTTTTCGTCGAGCACTTCGTCCACTGGATCGGGGCTCATTCCGTGGATGGATGAAAAATAGATCAAGCGCCTTGTGCCTGCGTTCTTGCAGGCTTCGAGCAGGTTGGCTGTTCCCTCGACGTTTATTTTCTGGCACCTGCCGCCATCAGAACCCACGGCAATGTGGGCCGCGCAGTGGTACACCACCTCGACGTCTGAGAGCAGGGGGTCAAGGGTTTCTGGGTAGCGGAGATCGGCCTGCATCATCTCGACGGACAGGCCGTCGAGGGAGCGATGGTCTTCTCGAACCATGGCCCGGACGGTCTCCTTCTGTTCTAGGAGAGTTCTCACCAGGTTGGAACCGACATGTCCAGATGCGCCAGTAACCAGGATCATGACAGCGACCGCCTGGGCTTATTGTAGTTGGATTGTGGGATAGATAGTTCCGTAAAGCTCTATCACACTTATGAAATTGACTGCTCACTTCAAGGCCGCGCTGATCGCGCTTCATCTTGTGGCGATTACGCTGCAGGCCATGCCTGCGCCGGTGGGTGCGATGCGCAAGGCCGAATGGAAGGACGCCACCGTTCAGGACGAGCTGGCAGTCTGGACGCATCGTCTCAATGGATGGGGGGTTTCGTGGACACAACAGGAGCTCGAAGACCATGCGTGGACGGTTGCCGGCAAGTGGTTGGCCACAAGGCGCACGGTGTTGGAGCCGTTTGCGCCTTATTACCGCTACTGTGGTACCCACCAGTCCTGGCGCATGTTTGTGGCGCCTCATCGGTACCCGTCTCGCCTGCACATTGACATTCGAACAGGTTCGGAATGGACCCCGGTTTATGTGGGACGAGATCCGGAGCTCGATTGGCATGCGGGGTGGCTGGACCATGACCGAATGCGCTCGGTGGTCTTTCGGTTCGGCTGGAAGAGTTATCGGCGCTCGTACCGACAGTTTGCTGACTTCATGGCCGGGCACGCGGCGGTTGAGTTTCCGGATGCGACGCATGTGCGCTTGAGGATGTACAAGCAGCGCACGCCATCTCCGGAAGAGGTGAGGTTGGGAGAGCTGCCTGAGGGGAAATTTCACTCGGTTCGGGTTCTGCCGCTTGAGCCGATTCGGGAGAGAACACCGTGAATGCCTGGTTGCGATGGACGGGCTTTATGCAGCAACGGGAAGCTCCGGATGCCTTGGCTGTTTTTCGTGTTTGTGTAGGGGCCTGTGTGGTTGGCTCTCTGCTGTCGGTGATCCTCAGTGGACTGGTGCCTGTCATCTGGTTTGGCTCAGAGGATGGGGGGTACCAGGACTTGCGTGCCAACTCCTGGTTGGTCCTTTTGATGGATTGGACGAGCCCTGCGCAAGTGCAGCGCCTGGTTTGGGCAGGGGTGTTCGGTGGCTGCTTTATGGTGGTGGGGCTGGGGGGGCGGTTTACAGCGCTTTGGACCCTGTTGGCCTTTCAGGGAGTCTCGGATATCAATCCCCAATCGGGGGGCAGCTACGATTACCTGATCGACAATGCGCTGTGGCTGCTCGTGTTGGGAGGAGGCAGTCAGACCCTTTCGTTGGACTGCCGGATTCGGCGGGGATGCTGGCGTTCATCGGAGTCCATTTCAGCATGGCCGCGTTGGTTGGTTCTCTATCAGCTGGTGCTTGTCTATTTCTCCACTGGACTCCACAAGCTGTCTGACCATTGGACTCCAGCAGGCGGGTTCTCTGCTTTGTACTACACCCTTCAGCAGCCGAGCTGGCACCGGGCAGACATGAGCTGGTTGGCGCATGTGTACCCATTGACTCAGACCATGACAGCGGGCACATGGATCTTTGAGTTGACCGCCCCGGTTCTCCTGCTGGTGTTGTATTGGAGGGGCCAGGGAGATCGCGCCACGGGATTGGCGCGGCGGGTCAATCGGTGGAATCTCCGAGGGGTCTGGGTGGCGTTTGGCGTGAGCCTCCACCTGGGGATTCTGGTCGCGATGGAGGTGGGTCCCTTTAGCTGGATTTCGCTTAGCTACTATGTGGCTCTGTTCAGGGGGGAGGAGTGGGCGAAGTGCCTGGATCGCGTTCGGTTGCCTGGCAGTCGTTTGGTCCCCTGAAATCGAGCGCTTGCGGTAGAGTAGGGCAGGCAGAAACCCTCCCTGCAGACCAAGGCTTCCGATGAAGAGACCCGGCCTTTACCCCAAGCTATCCGAGGCCGTGAGCCTCCGAGCTTTTCGTGAACAGGTGTTGGTACACCACGCTCGGTTTGGCACGCAGTTGCAGACTCCTGGAGGGCAACAGGAAGTGCTCACCCACATGGATGGGCAGCACTCGATTGAGCAGCTTGAATCCATGTTGGTGTCCGCTCGCGGCAAGATTGCCTACCAAGAGCTGGCCTTGTTGCTTTATCGGCTATGGGACCGCGGCATGTTGGAAAACGAGGAAGAGGTTCGCGCCGAGCTTTTTCCGCACCAGCATCATCGCACCTTGGAGCGTGCCATGGCTTGGCGACGGGTTCGTGTCATGTTCGGGTGGTCGAAGGATCTCTCCTTTTTTCAGCGACTGCTGCTGGGCCTTGCGCCGGTTGGGCGATTCGTAACGTCCAACATGTTTTTTGGGTTCTGTGTGGGGCTCCTCTTGTCGGGTCTCTACTGTGTATTCGCGGGAGCGTTGGTGCTACCTGAGGCATTGTTTATCGAAGCATCCAGCGCTGGGCGCAGGGCCACTGGGGTGGATCTTCAAGCGCTTTGCTGGGTTTACCTGGCTGCAGTGTTGGTGTTGACGGCTCGCGGCCTGGTTCGTGCATCTGTGCTTGCCGGTCCTGGGCATGGGCTCAAGTCTGCGGGGGTTCGCTGGAGTGCTGGGGTTTTTTACCTGGATGTGGATGACCGAGAAGCCTTCCACATGTCCAATGAGCTCAACACCCGATTCGGCCTGGCGGGCTTGTTGACACCAGCCATGCTCGGGGGGCTGTTTGCGTTGGTTGGTGTGTTGGGCGACCTCCCCATGATGAGCACTTGGGTGTTCACGGCCTGGCTGATTCTGTTCTTGGACCTCTGTCCCTTTCTTCCCACAGATGGGGCTCGCTTGTTGGAGTTGGCCACTGCGGTGCCTCGTCAGCGGTTTCGGGTCAGGACCTATATTTCAAAGAAGCTCGTGCGGGGCCTGATTCATGAGGGTGGGCCTGGTACCAGTGGTTTCCGCGTTGTAGCGACTTTTTGGATTCTCTGGTTTTTTGGAGCACTAAAAGTCTTCAGCGACTTCTTTTTGGGACAGATTCGGCCCTTGCAGTTGAGCTTGCTGGGCAATGGTACCGGTCTTGAGACAGGGGTCGGTGCGTTTCTGTTTGTCTACTTGTCCCTGCTGGTTCTGACGCTGCTGCTTGTGGCGACCTGGTTTGTGGTGAGTTTTGCTTTGCAGGTGTTTGCGAGTGAGCGAGCGGATGCGCCAGTGAAGCATCGAGACTCTTCTCGCCTGGACACAAGCGAAAGAGCGCAAGTGATTTCGACTTTGGCAGACGTTGCCATGTTGCGGGATGTGTCTGAGGAAACGCTCCACAAAGTCGTGGAACACATGGATCACATGCACTTCTCACCCGGTGCCTGGATCATCAGGGGGCAAGCCGAAGACAACCGACTTTTCTGGGTTCAATCAGGCCGGGTGGAGCTGTTTCAACCCCGGGTTGAAGGGGGGCAAGACTACATGGCCAGCATTGGTGTGGGGGAGCATTTTGGTTCCATGGGACGGCTGGGGATCAGCAACAACCTCAACGCTCGCGCTGTGGAAGATACTCGGGTGTTGTCTCTGGATGTGGAAGCGCTGGAGCATGTGCTTGCCCTGGAGGGTGATGGCGGAGAAAAGGTCAAAGAAAACCTCAATCTTGCCGTGTTTCTGGATGGCATCCCTGAGATGGCCGGCCTGGGAAGCTCAGCACGGCTGAGCCTTGCGGGAAGTGTGGATATCCATGAGTTCGAGGAAGGACAGCACGTGGTGGAGGAGGGGCAGGCTGCGGACAGTCTGTTTCTCATTCAGAGTGGTCAGTGCGTGGTTTGGCGAAGTCTGGAAAATGGTGAGGAGCAAGTCCTGGCAAAGCTGGGTCCTGGACAGACCTTTGGGGAGATCGGTCTTTTGTTTGAGAAGCCTCGCAGCGCTACGGTGACCTGCCTGGAGCCCTCCACCCTTGTGGAGGTGTCTCGTGTGGCCTTGAATTCGGCTCTTAGACAATCTTTTCACGTGGGGCTGGCTCTTGAAAAGCTGGCGAATTTCCGATTGGAAGGGGCGTCATGACGCTCAATCAGCTTCTTCCTTTGATGACGATGGCCGGTGTTGGGTATACCCAGCAAGAAGAGCTGCTAAACATGCTGGAGGCTCCCTTGGACATCGCCCGGGTGGCGGCTACACAGCATGAGCTGTCGAACATCAGAAAGATGATGCGCTTGGATATGATCACCAGCAATCCTCTCCCCAAGACCCAACAGAAGTTCGAGCAGTATGTGAGCAAGGCCATGGAGTCCGAAGGCCGAAACACGTCTATTGATCTTTGGGGGAATCCCTACCAGATGGAGGAATACGACGACGAGTACGAGCTGTGGTCGTTTGGGCCTGATGGGATTGACAATACAGAGGATGAAGTGTGGACGGTTCTCAAGAAAAAGGATCACAGCTTCTGAAGTCTTGCTTCCTGGCGTATGAAAGAAGTTTCTCGATGTTGGCAGGAATTGTAGGATTGCTCGGGGAGGGAATGCACTGAATGTGGGCAGCGGGTCCTCGGCGCAGGCGATGGGTTCAGCGTAAGCTTGTTTTTTCACTGGTCCCGGTGCTTGTGATTGCGGGGGTGTTTGAGTTGGGAGCGCGTCTGCTCAACCTGGCGCCGGAGCTTTCGCCTCCAGACGAAGGCACCCCACTCCAGGCGCATCCGGAGCGCATGTGGGCGCTCGCGACCGGAAGCTTCGAGCTGGATGGAGGTGGCTACACCGTAGGAGAAGATGGGCTTCGATTGACTGAAGATGAAGGCAAGGATCTCCGCGTACTCACGCTTGGAGATTCCTCTATCTTTGGACATGGTTTGTCCGACGCTGACACGCTCCATGAGCAGCTGGAAGAGTCTCTTGCTGAATCCGGTGTACAGGTGGATGTGAGCTGTGGCGGGGTGCCTGGCTACTCGACGCTTCAAGTGGGTTTGCTTCTGCGGGATGTGGGATGGGATTTAGAGCCCCGCTTGTTGGTTTTGGGGAGTCTGTGGAGTGACAATCAGCACGAGTTTTTTGTGGACCAGGAATGGCTGGATGCCTTGGCTCGACCGGCTTGGCGGATGGAGTTTTTCTTGGATCGGAGTCATTTCTGGCGTTGGGTGCGTCGGTTTTCTCTGTCTTCTGGCCAGACAGACATTCCTGTGGGCTGGATCCGTGCTCCTTACAGCAAGCGAGACAGAAGGGTTCCCCTCAATGCCTATGCCCAGGCGGTAGATGCGCTGCTTGTAGAAGCGGCCTCTCGAGGGGTTGGGGTTGTGATCTTGGCGCCGGCGAATCGAGAGCGGCTAGAGACCGATCATGTGCTTCACCCCTGGGACGACTACTTTCATGCGCTTGAGCAGGTAGCTGCTCACCGGTCGGTGCTTGTGGTCGATGCGGCAGAGTTGATTCGTCGAGCAGGGCTTACGCTGGATGAAGCGTTTCTGGACCGCTTGCATCCGAGCTCAGCGACCAATGCTGTGTATGCTGCAGGATTGACCGAAGCGCTGGTTGGGTCTGGATGGCCATCGAATTCTCTTCTTCCTGATCGCAGCCCTCCTTCTTTTGAGGCGGACTTTGTGGACCGTTGGATCGAGGGCTTGGAGTGATAAGCTCCTTGGGTGTGGTTGTTTTTTCTGATTGTTGGTTGTGGTCGGGGCATTGATTGCCCAGACGGCATGGTTGGAATTCCAGGAGAGTCAGGTTCTTTCTGTATCCATCGCTATGAAGTTCACCTGGAAGGGGAACTGGGAAACCGAGACCAGGGTGAGGGCTATCCAGATGGCTCGACCCGGGTCACGCTGCGCGCCGAAAAAGGACTGTCTCCTACTTTGGTGAGCTGGTACCAGGCTGTGGCTGCATGTGAAGGAGCGGGACTTCATCTGTGCACCAGTCAAGAATGGGAAGATGCCTGTGATGGCGCACCAGGATTGGGGGGAGCGACCTACCCGACACGAAAAGGAAAGACGGGCCCTGGGGTTTGCGCGATCGGGGACTTGTCCAGTCCAGAACGTGTCGCTTTGGCGACCTCGGGGGCATATCCAGCGTGCCGCACGCCTACGGGCGTTTATGACTTGATGGGAAACCTCTGGGAGTGGACGGACCCGGGAGCGAAAACACAGGAAGGAGTTCCGAAAATCGACAAGCGTGGTGGCGGACACTACGGCGCTGAGCCGGTTCCGTGCTCCTATGGGTCTGTGGGGAGCCATGCGCCTTCTTTCGATGGCACCATCGGCTTTCGCTGCTGCAAGTTGGTGAGTGAAGGATGACGGCTGAGGCTCGGCATGTCAGGATTCTTCGAGAATGACTCAACCGCGCAAGAAATCCCGTTGGATCAGCGTGATGCTGTTTTTTGTCTACCTTGCGATTTTGGAGGGTGGAACTCGCTTTTTTTTCGGAGACACTCTTCGGAAAGCTGAAGAACCCCCAGCTGGCAGCAGCGAGAATGCTTCAAACCTGACGGGAAATCCCTACCTCTTGTGGGAGCTTGAATCGGGAACTCGCACCATGGATGGTGTGCCGGCTCAGATCAACTCCTATGGAATGCGTGGGCCAGAACTGGAGATCCCCAAGCCCGAGGGGGTGAGGCGAATCTTGATGACGGGTGATTCGTCTAATTTTGGGTTTCGCGTCAAAGACGAGGAGGTGATGCTGGAGGTAGCGGCCAATCTGCTGGGTGGGAAGAAGTCCAGGATTGAAGCAGTCAACGCTTCGGTGCCCGGCTACAGCAGCTACCAGAGCATCAATCTGCTGGAGATGCGTGGTTGGCGACTGGAACCTGACGTTCTGGTGATTGGAAGCCTGTCTTCTGACAACAACTTCGATGCGTTCGTAGACAAGGAGTTGCTGGCGACCTATCGCCGAATGGAGGAGGGGTTTTTTGCTTCGTTCCATGAGACCCTGAAGGTCTCCGCTCTGTACCGGGTGCTTGATTACTACACCCGGGTCACCAAGGGGATGGATGCGGCTCGCAAGGTGGGGTGGGGGCTTGGTACAGGAGAGCAGATCGGCAAGCGTC
>Ga0163180_10002269_pt1 | contig 10755 bp, 9 predicted proteins | sample AtlANTMetagenome_2_FD_109647 | JGI IMG/M metagenome (GOLD analysis project Ga0163180, IMG submission 109647) | Marine eukaryotic phytoplankton communities from the Atlantic Ocean - Atlantic ANT 4 Metagenome | ecosystem: Environmental > Aquatic > Marine > Oceanic | place: North Atlantic Ocean...
CAATAGTTCCAACAGTGGAATCAGGTCATCCATATAGTTCCTACGATGGAGGTATTAGCTAATGTCAATCCATAAATATCTAATAAAATACCGAAGATAATGGCAATAAATCTACCCAATAATCCATCAGATGGTGATACCCATTATGATGCCACTGCAGGTATTACTTGGGTGTGGGATACAGTTTCATGGAAGGCACAAGGTGTTGCACCATCTGGTCTTGTAAACAATCTTCAAGATCTTTCAAATGTAACTATTGCTAGTCTTCAAGACGATCAAGTTTTAACTTATACTGCTGCACAGGGATGGCATAATGAAAGTGCCCAAAGTGGTAGTGGTAGTGGTGTTCCTTCTATTCAGGATATTAATGGTACTGCAATAGCAGTTCCAGCAGGAGAGGCACGAGAACTAAATATAACAGGATACAATGCGTATGCATTATTTAAAATAGAAGTATCACATGATGCCTGGGTAAGGTTATATTGTGATGATAATTCTAGAGATAATGACATCAATAGAAGTGAAGGTAATGATCCTAGTCCAGGATCAGGATTACTTGCTGAAGTCAGAACCACAACTACTGGACAAGTTGTAGTACTTACACCTTCAGTACTAGGATTTAACAATGATAGTCCTAGAACAAATAACATTTATGCTTCTGTTACTAACAGAACAAGTTCTGCCCAGAACATTCAAGTCAAACTAACACTCGTAGAAATAGGCGATAATTAAATGGCAATACAAAACAACACACCTTTTGTTCGTCACGTTGGTGGCACTGAAGGAGCTACAGGATGGTCTAGAACAGATGTTTTAAGTGCTATAGAACAAGTACTAGCAGATGCTGGTGTTCATGGATCTAGTACTAGGAAAGGTGGTGTAATAGTTAATTGTCTTGCTCCTGGTTCTACTGATCCATATAATTATAATGGAAATTCTGATGTAGAATGGAAAAATACTGGTGGTGGTCAAGTTATTACACCAACAACAATGTATTGGAATATTCGAGTAACTGTAAGTGCTGGTGATTATGTTTTAACACCTATTTGGCAACCTAATTACTTCTATGCTAACGGTGAAATTCGTTTTAATAGGTTGGGAGATGGTAATGGTACTTTTGCAACAAATATATCTAATGGTATTTCTTATGATCAAGTTAGTGGTGTAAAACATGCTGGTTGGGCAACAGGTGATCAAGTTATTTTCAGAAATCCCTCTAGTGGTAACACAATGCCAGCAATTGCTGGTGGTGGTTCATTGACAGCTGGTACTACTTATTATTTGATTGTACCTGATGATTATGATGACATAACACAAACCACATATTATGATACAGTTAAGATAGCAACATCATTAGCTAATGCACAAGCAGGTACAGCAATAACTTTTGATCAAAACTATAATTACAACACTGCTACTTATGATAGTGATATCAATCAAAATGATATAGAATTTGAATTTCCTGCAGTAGGAGCTGGTAAATTATCAGTTAGACAAGAAGATTATATTACATTCCATTTAACTGGTTTATCTGGACACCCCACTACTATAGTTGATACTGATGATACTTCTTTAACTTTCCCAGGTGGTACATATAGTGATGTAAGAGAATTAAAACAGACAGCAACAGCAACATTATCTAATTTCGAATCTATAAGTTATAGAGATATGCCAACTGGTATTGGATTAGAAACTGGAAGAATTGTTTGGCATACGAGAGGATGGACTCAAGGAGATTATGTATTACAATGCCAGAATCATACTGGAATGCAGGCTACTATAGAAATAAAACCAAGTGCAGAAACATATACTGCTACGTATAATAAACCTTATTGGGATTATACAGTACCTCAAAGTGTTATTGCATTAGCAGGTGGTGGTACTAGAACCAGAGAAGCATGTACATTTAGAGTTTATAGACGTACTTATGAAGAAGGTTGGAATGAACGAGGTAAGATATTAGGTGTAAGGATTCAGACAGAAGGTGCAAAAGGTTGGATAGATGACGATGTATTCACTATACCAGGAGATCAAATAGGTGGTAGTACACCAACACATGATATTGTATTTGGTGTAAATTCATCTACCACTCAACAAATAGCTGATAAGAATGCTGTACCTAGTGTCCAAGTCATGGATGTTGGTAGTGGTGGTACTAATTTTTATGCAAGGTATAATCAAGTCAATTCAGCAATTGTAGAAATTACAAATGATTCTAATAAAACTTATGGTACTACTTTTTATGGTATCAAATTAAATCCTGCTAACGAATATGAACTAATAATAGGATCAGGAGTTGGATGGAGATATATGAATTGGAATCCAACAACAACTACAGATAGTTATGAAGGTGGTTGGAGTGGTGACAATGGATTTGATGTTGCAAATAGTACCTACAGTTTTAATTACTCTGATGAGCATTATTCTGAATTTGCATATGGAGTTGGAAGTAATGCTACTTCTTATCCAATGAAGGTACAAGTTTGGAAAGCAAATAACAGTGATCCTCAAGATCCAAACTTCTTTGTTCTTCAGTTTGTTCAAAATGTTGCAGGTAATGATGAGTCGCAATTGTCATTGTATTTCCATAAAGGAACTGTTCTTGGTAATGGAATATGGGATTTAGATCATGTTTGGCAAGGTGGTTTTACATCATTCACTCCAACAACCCACAATACAAACGAAGAGATTATCAGATTTGAGACACATCTACCTAGGAATTATAGGGCATCTTATGAAACTGTGGATATTGCATATTCTAATCGTTCATTAAGAAGATGTGCAGAATGGGGATATTTGAGAGATTCTAATTCAGATAGTACAACACATCATTCTGCATTTACAGATTATGCTAATAATATATTCACTGATAACGATCAGATGGATACAGTAGTACCATATTTTAGAGATAGTTCTTACGATAAGTCTACTACTGTTCAGAATCTCTTTGGAGAAAATTCTGCAGTTGATATTTCATATACTGGTGGAACAACTGGTACGGCAACTGGTGGTAAGTATGATTATAATGGTCAGATGGCTTATTACCCTGGAAATAAATCAGATGTACCAGCAGTAATACAAGTGTCACCTTCTGCTGATTATTATAAACCAATAAAAGGATTGCCTATACAAAATGGTTGGGCACCAGTTCCTTATTATCTTCCTGATGATTATGTTATCATTCCATTTAATGTAACTCCAGGTGCTACTACATTCCATACTGGTGATTCAATTGAAGTTTCTGCTTCTGAAATATACAAGATTATTGAAGTAAAGTATAGCGTTAACCAAACAACATATGACAATATTACTAGTAATTCTTGTAAGGGTATAGCATTCTGTGCGAGGACAACCTAATGGATTTCGGAGCTGGTATTACTTCATTTCATACAATACAAACTGCTGGTGGATTTAAGAATAAATCAAAGCATCTTCAGGGATCTCAATTGGGTAATTTCACCAATGTTCCTGATGGATTTGAATCATGGGGTGATGAAAAAATTCCATATGTTGGAAAAAATTTAACATCATTATTTGCTCATACATTAACTGATTCGGGAACATTTACCGATCCACAAAGACCAGGTTCTGGACAATTATTTCCTAGAGGCAAACAATGGTCTCCATCTAACACGTAATAATAAATACTATTATCAAGGAATGCTAGTACCATGACGTTAAGAAACGTACCAATAACATATACTTTAGATCAACAGAGACAAGAGATAAACAATCTTGCTGGTGATGTAAATGATCTAGATGTTAATTTTAATGAGAAAATTGATGATAGAATTAATGGATTAATAACTGCTGGCACAGGTATTGCTGCTGTTTATGACGATACAGCTAATACTTATACTCTTGCATTGGATTTTACAGAATTTACTACAAATAGTCTTACAGAGGGTGTGAATGGTTTATTCTACACAAGTGTTAGAGCAATTAGTGAAATTGATAATAGAGTAACTAAAACTTTTGTAAATAACTTACTTGTAACTCAATTAGGTAATCTAGCACAAATAAATTTACAAGATGGTGCTGATACTGCGACTATTACTCCTTCAAATTATAACTCTAATAATTGGGATACAGCATATGGTTGGGGTGATCACAGTCAAGCTGGGTATGTAACTAGTGTTGGTGCTCTTGCTCTTAACGATATAACAGATGTTAATGTTAGTGGAGTTGTAACTGATGGTCATGTTTTAAAATGGGATGGTAGTACTTCTAGATGGATTGCAGCACCAGATTTATCTGGTGGTGGTGGAGGAGGTGGAGGAGGTATTTCTCTAACCGATATTTCTGCAAATAGTCTTTCTGCTTCTGGTGGTGGTTCTTTAACATATAATTCTACGTCAGGTACTTTTACATATACTCCCCCAGATCTTTCTGCAATAAATACAGACACTCTTGATTCAGTAACGGGGAGAGGTGCGACAACATCAAATAATATAACTGCTGGTGGTAATGGATCTACTGGTGGTATAACTCTTTCTGATGGTAGTGTTGCTATAAGAACTGGTACTGGAAACGTAGCAGCAATTGATTTATATTGTGAGGTTAATAACGCACACAAAGTAAGTATAAAAGCACCGTTACATGCTAATTACAGTGGTAATATTGATTTTGTTTTACCTCCAGATGAAGGTACTAACGGATATGTTTTATCCACAGATGGTGCAGGAACTACAGGTTGGGTAGCACAGTCTGGTGGTGGTGGCGGTGGTAGTGGATTAACTTCAAGAACAACTGGTTCTGCAACTGCTACAAGTTTAGCTGATGCAGCAGCAGCAGATATAACAATTACTGCAGCAAAAGCATTTAGTTTATTAAAAATACAAACATCACATGCTGCATGGGTAACTCTTTATACTGATACTGCTAGTAGAACTGCTGATGCTGGTAGAACTGAAACAACAGATCCACTTCCAGGTTCAGGTGTACTTGCAGAAATCATTACATCTGATGGTGCTACACAAATCATTACTCCAGGTACTATTGGGTGGAATAATGACCCAACACCATCTACTAACATATATGCAAAGGTAGTTAATAAAAGTGGTAGTACAGCAAACATTGCAGTAACATTAACATATGTTCAATTAGAGGTGTGATATGGGACTATACGATCATTCAGATGATAAGGTATATGTTGTCACACTTGAAAATAAATCTGATTTAGAAAGTTTTTATTCTGACATGGCATCGGATGGATATAAACTCCACCTAAAACGTCCTATCAGTAGAAGTACAGAGTACTATATGAATAGTACTGAAGCACAAGATATACGAAATGATTCTAGGGTTGCTGCTGTTGAAATTAATATAGATGATGATCCAGTAAAAGAAATCATACCTTTTTATACTGAAGTTAATAATACTCCATACGGATTTGCTGGGGATTTTGACAAACATGATTCTGCAGGAAGTCATACTGAAAATGACAAACAGTGGGGTCATTTACATTCTTCTGGGAGCAATGCTGAAAGAAGAAAGGGAGTATGGGGACATGATAACACTGCACAAGTTACTGATAATGTTGAAATTTATGCAGATGGAAAACACGTTGATGTAGTTATTGTTGATAATCCAGTTTCATTTGATTGTGCTGAATGGCAAAGTCCTACTACTGGACTTAATAGATTTGTAGAATATGATTGGTTTGGTCAGTTAAATGGTTATGTTAGTAGTATAGATGATGATGGTAATGCACTTCCTTCAGGAACATATGGATATCACCCCAATTCTGCTAACGCAACATTTCATGGTACACACGTTGCTGGAACAGTAGCAGGACAATGGTATGGATGGGCAAGAGAAGCAAATATTTATAGTTTACATGTAAACCTAGGTAGTGGTTTTGGAACTCCTGTAACATCTACATTAGTATTTGATTATTTGAGAGCATTCCACAGACACAAACCAATAAATCCTTTAACAGGCAAAAAGAATCCTACAGTAACAAATCATAGTTGGGGATCTAGTTACAACATATATCCATTTTATGAAAGATCATTAACTGAAGCTGATGTTGCTAACATTAGAGTTCGTGGTGTTACATATAATGCTGGCAATCCTGGTCCTAATGGATGGACAATTGATGGAATCCATAAAGATTTTGGTATAGGTCCAACCCAATACAGATATAATGCTGATAGCACTGGGTCAAGATATGACATGGAAGATGCTATTGAAGATGGTGTAGTTATTATTGCTGCTGCTGGTAACAATGATCAATATGGTATACATAGAGATCCAACAGCACCAGAATATGTTGATTGGAATAATTATGTTCAATTTAATCTTCCTAGTGGTTCACTATACACAGCTTATCATAATAGAGGATCTTCCCCAGCTAATTCTAAAGGTTGTATTACTGTAGGTTCTATTTCAAATCTATCTGATTTTAGAAAGTCAGACTTTTCTAATTTTGGACCATTGATTGATGTTTGGGCACCTGGAGATATGATTCAAAGTGCTTGGCCAAATCCTGCTAACATTTATGCTGCATCAGGATTAAATGGTTATGGTTATCTTGATGGCAAATATGGTGGTGCTAATTGGAGATATACTATCAGTGGAACTAGTATGGCATCACCACAGGTTTGTGGTATTGCAGCATTGTTAGCAACAGGTAAAGAAAGATTTACTAATAGTGATGTAATGGGATTCATACAGAATAATTCTTATGAAAATGATATAACATTTAATATTAATGGTGGTTTGTTTGATGATAGAACTTGTGATGGTGGGGGAAATCCATTATATGGTGGATCTACTTCTACATCAAAAGAAATAAAGGCAATCAATCCAAGAAATGTGAGTGGTCTTATTGATGGTTGGTATAAAGAAACATTAAAAGGGCATAGAAGACCTTCACATTCTTTTAATAACGCCCAGATGTATCCTAGAACTAATAGTTATTATAGACCTATTTCAGAAGCATTGATTAAGACTTACCCAATAACTGTTACTGTCTCTTACGGTAATTATAAATTTACAGGTGATGATAGGAATACTACTCATAGTAATAGTACACAACCAACAATCAATGTAAAGAAAGGTGATACTATAGACTTCACAATTAATGCTGTTGGACATCCATTCTGGATTAAAACATCTCAAAGTACTGGAACTGGTGGTGCATATAATACTGGAGTAACTGGCAATGGTGCAGAAAATGGTTCTATCACATGGGATACTACTAATGCAATAGTAGGAACATATTATTATAATTGTGAATATCACTCTTCTATGAACGGGATCATATACGTGAATGCCTAGATAAATATAACTATAATATATTTTTGTTATGGATACATCAAAAATGCGATCAGAATTCGAAGCACAATTGAAAGATTATGCTTTTAGAATTAAGAAAGGTGAGGAAGAGATTGATAAACTTAAAGAGTATAAATTAAAACTCGAAGGTGGTTTAGAAACTCTTGATTTACTTGAAAAACAACCAGCAGATGTGAACGATGGCAGCAGTCCCAGTTAACATACTAATTGATCAAGGAGCAAACTTCGACACTTCTTTTTATATCACAAACCAAGATGGTACTCCGCTTAACATGGCAGGGTATACTGGTGAGGCTGCTTTGAAAAAAAGTTTCTCTGCTAAAGAAACTGATCGAATTCCATTTACACTATCATTTCTTGATAGGACTCTTGGACATGTTCAAATTGCCTTAACCCCTGCTGAAACATCTGCTTTAAGTAGAAGAAGATATGTATATGATATACTATTAACTTCTCCTAACGATTATAAAACAAGGGTTATAGAAGGTCTTGCTGAAATAAATTATGGGGTATCCTGATGGCATATAATGTCAGACTTGGAAATAATACTCATCGTGTAGCACAGCGTCCATCGCCACAATACACACTTGATGTTAATTATGAGATACCTTCTAAATCAACACAGTTTACTAATAAGAAATTAGATAATATAACTGGTCAATTTAATGGTACCGAAGATACATTCGCTTTAACCATTAACGGAACTGCATATTATCCTCTTAATGATGAACAGTTGATGATATCTCTTAATGATGTGATGCTTGAACCAGGTACTGATTACACTATATCAGATGATAAGATTGTTTTCAGTACTCCACCTACAGCATCAAGTCCATTCTTCGGTCTCGCATATGCAACGACTGCTGATTTAACAAGGACTCTTAATTATGTCATTGATAGTGGATCTGATCCACTCAATCCAGGAATCAAAGGTAACATGACAATAGATGTTACTGGTGTTATAGAATCTTGGACAATTATTACTGAAGAAGAGGGCAATCTAAAACTAGATATTCAGAAATGTAGTTATGATTCCTTCCCTAATTTTGCATCTATATGTGGTACAGAATTGCCACAGTTAGGTGTATTAAATAATTCACAAGAAAGAAAGGCAAAAAATGACACCCTTTCTACTTGGTCTACCGAAGTATTTTCAGGTGACATATTTCAATTCGAGGTTATCTACGCTATTAATATCAGTAGATTCGTCATCTCATTGAAGCTTAAACTATAAATACTATCGGATATAAATAAAAATAACCAACAGAAGATAAAATACGGAGAGTTTCCAACATGGCACTGCTAGTAACCGATAATGGTGAAATTGATTCCTTGCGTAATTTGCTTAACCAAAACCAAGCAATTCCAAGAAATCTTATTCTAAAACTTTTCACTACCAATACATATCCTGCAGAAAGTGATACTCCATCACAGACAGCATACTACGAGCCTTATACAACTAACAATACTCTAGGGTATGGTACATCACCTGCCACAGGTTATAGTGCAATCATTAATACAAGGCATGATCAGGATTACTCACAACAGTATGGTAAACTGTTAAACGGAAACCGTTGGACAATCGAAACACTCTCAACTGCTGCTATACAAGTAACTGGTAGTGGTACTGCCAACGAGTATGGTATTACCGTAACATCTAATGCTGAAATTAAAAAAGGAGACTATGTAACTGGTGGATCTGTTGGAACTGGTGCATATGTTGTAGACATCGATGGAAACAATCTTCTGTTAAGTGTTAAGAATCAAGGTACATTTGCTACACAGAACCTAGACTTCGGTAAGGGCAGAACAACTGCTTCATATCCAGAAGAAACATTCGAATTTAGTGGACCTGCTGGTGACGTTTATGGTTACATGCTAGTACGTGCTAACAATCTACCTACAACCATTCATGGTGTAGCAGATGCTGGTACTGCTGCTGCAGGAACACAAATCGAAAAGACAAGTGTTAAAGGTAACATTGGAGACACATATCTTACACTAGCTGCTGTAAAAGCAACAACTGCTTGTACTGGTACTGCTGGTACATTCGAAGTTACTGCAACTGCTACTACTGGTATTGCTGTTAAGCAACGTGTAACAGGTACAGGTGTTGCTGCTGGTACTCGTGTTGCTGGTATTGCAGGTACAACAGTTTATCTAGATACTGCACTTTCTGGTGCTGTATCTAATGATCTTGATTTCCAAGCAAACGTTGCTGAAAATCTAACTTTAGGAATGACAGTTTCACAGACTGCTACTCCTAATGGTATTGATGCTAATACTAAAATCACAGGTATTGATTATGAAACTGCTGATACAGATGGTACAGTAGTAGTTCATATAAACAATGCTATTATTGAAACAATTTCTGATAACGCTAATAACGGTGAAGTTCAGTTCGACTTTAGTAAGTGTACTGCAACTGCTCATGCGTTAAACGTAGGAGATACAATTTATATTGCACAGGGAACAGGTAACAATACTACAACTGCTACCACTTACACTATATTTGAAACACCTGATGCAAATACATTCACCACAACTCCAGCTCTAGATGGAACTGGATCAGTTTCACTTTATAGTGCGATATTCTTCGCTGAAAGATTCACAAATGGTCCTTACGCTATTCAAAACGCAGGTGACCAAATTAAAGTAACACTGAACGTCAGCCTCGACTGATCTATTCAAATTGATATCTACATTATGGGGGGGGATTGCAACAGCAGTTCCCCTTTTTTCTTTATCACAAAGATTGTAGTTTATGGCGTTTTCATACGCTGGTACTGGTAGATTATTCCCGTTTAGATCAGAGGATTTATTCGGGATTCTTTCCTATAGCTACAATCCATCTACTGGTGATCCATTCTATTATCTTGATTATGGATCTGTAGCAGAACTACCTATTGATTCATGGGTCATTGCTAATCATGCAAATGAGACTATACAAAGTCTTGCTAATGATAGAATTATCGATCTTGTAAACAGTGGTACAGGAAATTACGTAGATCTTGGTTCTATAAATGAAATCCAAGCAGTATCTCAAGACGATTGGGGACTCATCACTACATCTTCAGATGTATTCTCATTCGGAACATTTAAACTAGTCAGTCTACCGACTTGGAGTGTACACAAGGTATGGGTTGGTACTGGTCAGATTTGGGAGCGTGGTCGTGCTATAACACGTCTAATTGCTCCTTACCAAGCTTCGGGTACCTTACGATTAAGTGGTCTCTCAACGACCTTCTATGTACCTAGTATTGCTACGGATGGGATTCTCCCATTCCGTAGTTTTGCTACGCAACGAACTCTTGTACATGAATTAGGAACTGGATCCCTCAAGAAATTCTCTGGATCGGCTGAAGCAGTCACATTTAATTCAGAAGAAAGACAACTATTATTCTCTGTTAATGGCAATAGTGATAGTAGATTCACATCTAATTTAGATGGTTC
>Ga0163180_10002270_pt1 | contig 10751 bp, 12 predicted proteins | sample AtlANTMetagenome_2_FD_109647 | JGI IMG/M metagenome (GOLD analysis project Ga0163180, IMG submission 109647) | Marine eukaryotic phytoplankton communities from the Atlantic Ocean - Atlantic ANT 4 Metagenome | ecosystem: Environmental > Aquatic > Marine > Oceanic | place: North Atlantic Ocean...
AGCACCTGCCAAGAAGGCGGCGAAAAAAGCACCTGCCAAGAAGGCGGCGAAAAAAGCACCCGCCAAGAAGGCGGCGAAAAAAGCACCCGCCAAGAAGGCGGCGAAAAAAGCACCTGCCAAGAAGGTTGCCCCAAGAAAGCCGGTTAAGCTTACTAATTTTGTAAAGAAGCAGCGTCAGCGCCTGCTCGATCTTCAGGACGAGCTGATGGATGCTATGTATGGAGTTCAGCAGGAGACCTTGCGGAATGGTTCCGCCAGTGGTGAGGCTTCTGTAAGTGGGACTCACCTGGGAGATGCAGGCAGTGATGCATATGACCGTGATTTTGCCCTGAATCTTCTTTCCAAGGAGCAGGACGCTTTGCAGGAAATTCAGGCAGCCTTGGAGCGAATTGCGGAGGGTACATACGGAATATGTGGTATTTCAGGAAAGAAGATCCCGCAGGCACGACTGGAGGCCATTCCGTTTGCCCGTCTCACGGTAGAGTGCCAATCCCGGTGGGAGAGGGAGAACCCAAATCGTAAATTCCGTAGTTCTGATGCAATCGGATTTGGTGCGGCGACAACCAGTTCTCCAGCAGTTTCTCTTGACGCTGGCGCATGATTGGCTAGGTTTCCGGCCCTTTTCGCAGACCATGGCCCGCGATATCATCATCCTCGAATGCACCGAAGCGAAGGCGGAGGGCAAGCAACCATCCCGCTACGTGACGACCCGTAACAAGAAGAGTCTGCGGACACCGGGTCGTCTGGAGAAGGTAAAATTCAACCATTATCTCAAGCGCCGGACGCTTCATCGCGAACTCCGCTAACGACTGACCATGAGTGAGCCAAAGACCACGGAGCGCCGGATTGCCTTCCGAAAGGCAAACAAGAGGATGACCCGGAAACGCCTCGATCTTGAGATAGATCAGGTGAGTTACCAGCATCCTGAAGTGCTAGCCAAGTTTACCACGGAGACGGGAAAGATTCTTCCCCGTCGGGTAACCGGGGTGTCTGCCAAGATGCATCGGAAGATCACCCGCGAGATCAAGCGGGCCCGGGCAGTAAGCCTGTTGCCCTGAATCGGTTTCCGGGTTGTGTTCCTTCCCGGCGGGCGAGTTCAGAGCTTTACAGTCTTTCGAAGAGCCCCGATGAAAAAGAGGTGAGGGAACGGGGTTGCGATCATCCGGTGTTTGCTGCAGGCCTCCCTTGGAATGCGGCGACCCATGCCGGAACCGACGAATTGATCAAATGGCGTCGGAGGGGACCCAGTTTTTTTGAAGTCACCCAGAGTCTCAATGCCCATTTCGTGATGGGGAAACATGTGAGCTTATGAGCAGGGAAACCGAACATAAGGACCCTCTACGGAAGCCGTATATCAGTCTCCCGGGAGTAACCGGCATGCCCGACATAGGGGAGATTCTTGCTCATATGCCTGCGGAGCAGCAGCACCGGTTCGAGTCTGCCGGAGAGTTTGTGAAACGACTTGCCCATCGTATACAGAAGTGGCGTGAGCGTCTGGCTGAGGATGAGCAACCGGTTATCCTGGCTCTTCTCTCAAACGGAAGCGCGATCGAAGTGCGTTCGATTGGAGAGGACGGGCACTCAAGCGTGGTGGTTGAGGGGATTCTGGACGGAGCCGCCTGTATGTTTGTGTCCCATCAGGCCAGTTTCCAGCTTCTATGCTATACTCAGAAGGTGGCACCCGAGATGAAGCGTAAAATAGGATTTCACGTCGGGGGCGAGGAGATTGAGGCATAGAAAATCCGGTGCCGGGAGAAAAACCTGCCTGCCGCTGATGTGTTAACCCTCGAGGCAACCGGGGCAATCCTGGGCAAAGTGGCCTTTTGTGACTTCGGTAAGTTCCGGTCGGCGGTTGGTGAGGCATCGGCTGGCATTTCCTATGGTGTTACGCAGTCGGAAGGAACAATGCTCGGGTTCCTGAGAGAGGTCGGGTGGAACCCCGGGGATGGTGTAGAGGGATGCACCGCGCTGATGAGTAGCGGGTATGCTCTTGAGAAGGGCCCGGGTGTAGGAGTGGAGTGGATTCGTGAACAGTTCACTGGTAGGTGCCTGCTCTACGATGCGTCCGGCATACATGACATTAACCACTTCACAGCTCTCCGAGACCACGGCAAGGTCATGCGTGATCAGGATGATAGAGAGTCCGAGAGCTTTTTGTCGTTCACGGAGAAGGTCAAGAACCTGCTTCTGAACAGTGACATCAAGGGCGGTGGAGGGTTCGTCGGCGATCAGGATTTCGGGCTTGGTAATGAGGGCCATTGCTATCATCACCCGCTGACGCATACCGCCGGAAAACTCATGAGGATAGGAGTGGATACGTTTGGAAGCCTCGGGGATTCCGACTTCCTCGAGGGATTCAATTGCGCGTTTGAGGGCGTCTGGTCCATTCAGGCCTTCATGAATTTCGAGCGGCTCTGTCAACTGTCTGGAGATCCTGAGATAGGGATTCAGCGACGTCATGGGGTCCTGAAAGATCATGGATACCTTTTTACCACGAATGCCGCGTAATTCCTTTTCGGAGCTCTGCAGGAGGTCGATGCCACCTCTTCCTCCGCTTCCGCTAAAGATGGCAGTGCCGGAGTGAATCCGGCCCGGAGGTTGGGGGATGAGCCCAAGGAGAGAGTAGCAGGTTACACTTTTGCCCGATCCGGATTCTCCCACGATGCCGATTGTCTGACCGGCCTCTACGGAAAAAGAGACCCCCTCTACCGCGTGAACCACCCCGGTGCGGGTATGGAACCTGGTAGTGAGGTTGCGGACTTCAAGTAAAGGCATGGGTGAATCCTGCACCCTGATCAGGAAAGGATCAACGGCCAAGGTGCGGGAAGAAGGAGTTTACTGGCAGCCTCAGGGAAAGTCGGGCGGGAAAACCCGGGAGATAAAAAGTTACACCTCGGGTTTGCGACGTGACCGGACCGAAAAATTGATTGGCAAACCGAGCGAAGGGTTTGCCTTGCGCAGTGTATTCTCCAGATAGGACTGGTAGGAGTCTGCCAGAAGGCGCTTGTCGTTGACGAACAGGATATAGCGGGGAACTGGAATGGCAGCATAGCGCTCGTTTACGGCCGCGGTAGCATAGAGGATCTTGAGGCGTTTACGATGGCGTTTGCTTGCAGGAGGGGGGGTTCGGCGCAGGGCCTCGCTGAGGAGTCGGTTCAGTTCTCCCGTCCCAATGATCCCCTGTGCACCCTCGCGCACTTTTCGAATGGCACCGAATATCCGGTCAAGTTCCTGTTTTTCCCTTGCGGACACGCAGATGAAGGGTGCGTAGTGAAGAAAAAAGAGTTCGTTACGTATGGTTTCCTCGGCCTCCTCCATGCGCGCTTTCCTGGGGGCATCCGGGTGATAGAGATCCCATTTGTTGGCGATGATAATACAGGGTTTCTGCTCGCGTTGGACGAGGCGGGCAATCTTGCGATCCTGAGCGGAAATCCCGGCAGATAGATCGATTACGAGAAGGCAGAGATCAGCCCGACGAATTGACCGTTCAGCACGCATGGCTGAGAAGACTTCCACGGAAGTGTCCATTCTGGAGCGCTGCCGGAGACCGGCAGTATCAATGAGAGTATGGCGCTCTCCGGCACGGTCATAGGGGATGTCCACCGCATCTCGAGTCGTGCCAGCCACTTCTGAGACGATGGTGCGCTCGTCATCGAGGATGGCATTGACCAGTGATGATTTTCCGGCATTAGGCTTTCCGATCACCACGATCTTCAGGCCCGTGGACCTTGCAGATTCCTCTGCCTCACGAGCGGATTCCTCAAAGGGGGACAGGTTGCTGTCGAGGGAGCCAAGGAGTTCCCTGAGGTTTCGGCCATGAGCTGCCGAGACGGTAATCCCGGCGCCCAGCCCAAGTTGGGCAAAATCCCCCGCAATATGATCGAGTTCCTCGTGATCCGCCTTGTTGATAACGAGGCAGACCTTTTCTGACGCTTTGCGAAGTTGCTGGGCGATGGCTTCGTCGACCGGCGTCAACCCGTCACGCGCATCGACCAGGAAGAGGATAATGTCTGCGGTATCCATCGCGACCTGCGCCTCGGTGGATACCGCCTCAGCGAAGTCTGCGTCAGCGAGGGCGCCGATGCCTCCGGTGTCCACGAGGTCGCATGGGATGCTGGTGAGATTGCATGGGGCAGAGACCCGGTCGCGGGTGACACCAGGTTGGTCGTGCACGATGGAGATGGTGCGGCCTGCCAGACGGTTGAAGAGAGCGGACTTTCCCACATTGGGGCGTCCCACAAGGGCTATTACGGGTTTACGGATGCTACTATCCATTGGCCTGTTTGGTTACGCACTGAGGACCAGCCTGATGAAGTTGCCCGATGCCCTGGCGGATACTCTGGGAGGTGGCGAGGATGACAAAACATGCTGTTATCAAGGTCGGATATATCGGACTGAGGGGGATGATCTTGAGCCCGGTCCAGGCCACCGTGACCATGAGCAGAACAGTACAGGTTTTACCCGTCCAGTGGGGTTCTATTTTTACCTGGCAATTGAGAAAATGAAGCACGGCGATGCCGCCCCATACGATGGCATCACGGAGGATGACAAGTCCCACGAACCACAAGGGGATGGCCCAGTCGACACCCCAGGGCAGAATGGACAGGATGAGGATCGCAGTGAGAATCAGGAGTTTGTCAGCAATTGGATCGAGGAATGCACCCAGGGGTGTGCGCTGGTTGTAGCGACGGGCGATGACGCCATCAGCGTAATCGGTGAGGGCCGCCACCGTAAAAACCGCGACCGCCCACCAGTGATAAGTTTCCACCGGTTTGCCGATCTTCACGCTTGTTCCGTAGAGGACCGCGAGAACTGCAAAGACCGGCACCAGCAGGGTCCGGAGGAGGGTTAGATAGGTCGCCGCAGTCACGGTAGTGATACTGTAGAGTCTGGAGTGGCGGGTGGCGAGTGATTGATGTCCGAGCCCTCGTTTCTTGCCCCTTCCGACCTATTGATACATTCTTTCACCGTGAGCGGAAGCGAAGTCAGGGAAGCTTTGGCAGCGGCGAAAGTGGTGCCGTCGAAAAAGCTGGGCCAGAATTTTCTAACAGACCCTAATACCGCCCGCTGGATCGTAGACCAGCTGGAGCCAGGTCCGGAAGACTGTATTGTCGAGGTAGGACCGGGGACAGGGGCCTTGAGTGGGGCCTTGGTGGGGAGGGTTCGCCGATTGTTCCTTATTGAATACGACCGGAGGCTCGCGGAGTGGCTCCAGAAGCGTTATGAGGGCGAGGAAACGGTAGAGGTGATACATGCCGATGGGGCCCGTTTCGACCTGAGAGCTCTTTTCAAGGAGCGTCCGGTCAAGTTGCTGGGCAACCTGCCATATTCTGCTGGTGGTGCGATTCTGCGTAATTTCCTGAAGCGTCCGTCTCCAATTTGCCGGGCGGTTGTCATGCTGCAGAAAGAGGTGATAGATCGTATTGTAGCTGAACCTCGGACCAAGAATTACGGAGTTTTGTCCCTGCGGATGCAGAGCGAGTGGATCAACACCCCCCTTAAGACCATCAGCCCGGATGTTTTTTATCCCCGTCCTGCCATCGATTCGACGGTATTGCTGTCGCAGCCGAGGGGCGAAGATCTGCCCGTTTATGATGCTCGCCTTTTTGACGAACTGGTGCGGAGGGGGTTCGCCCAGAGACGGAAGCAGCTTCGCAAGGCTCTCCCGTCCGAGCCGGCGTGGCCTTTGGTAGCAGAGATCCTGGGGGTGACGGAAACTGCGAGGGCAGAAGAGTTGAGCCTCGAAAACTGGGTGGAGTTGTGCCGGCGTTATGATTCCCATCCCCTCAGCGAAATACCACAGTGCGGCGATGAGATTTTCGATGTTGTAGACGAAAAAGATGAGGTCATCGGGCAGGAGCGGCGGGAAGTGGTGCATCAGAAGAATCTGCTCCATCGGGCCATTCACGCTTTTATCTTCAATAAACGAGGTGAGGTCTTCCTGCAGAAGAGGTCTCGCCTGAAGGACACTCACCCCGGGGCCTGGGATTCAAGCGCGGCCGGGCATCTCGATTCAGGCGAAGATTATGAGGGTTGCGCGGTGAGGGAATTGGAGGAGGAGGCAGGCCAGAGAGAGGTGGACCTCAGACGGGTGGCCGTTCTGCCCCCTACCGCTGAGACTGGGTGGGAATTTGTTCATCTCTTCGAGGTGAGGCAGCAGGGGCCTGTTCGTTTTCCCTGTGCCGAGGTTGAGGCGGGGCTATGGTTGTCGCCGGATGAGGTGAATCTCTGGATTGAAAGGCGTCCCGGGGATTTTGCCAGTGGATTTCTCGCCTGCTGGCGGGCTTGGAGAGCCGTTCGGTAGTTGCCAGCAGGGGAAAGGGAGGCGAGACTGGTCTCGCTGTGGTTCCGGTCAGACCAGCCAGAGAAAGAAGCGTTGCCATCGCGGTGGTCGTCGCTCTGGTGCTTCATGTTGTGGCCTTTGGAGCGATGGTAGGTGGAACGATACTGGATATTCTTACCGAGGAAGAGGACCCGTTGGTGGATGCCGCCCCCCTTTTGCCTGAACGAACTGAGGATGCCCTTGTTGAGTTGAATGCGGCGGAACTTCTCGCCATGCGCGAATCTCTGGTAGTTGAGGAGAGGCAGGTTAAGGCGGTTGAAGGCACGCTGCCCGATCCGGAACCGGTTGAACCGCTTGAGAGAGGTCCGGTGAACTACGCGAAGACCAATCCGAGTCAGGAGTCCAACACACCACCCGAGGAAGCGGTTTTTATCGGAGAGCGGAATACCCTCGAGGCTGCGGAGTTACCGCCAGCCAAGGATGGTCTGGAGTTGCCGAGCCAGAAGGGAGTGGAGTCGGCTCGCAACGAGAGGAACCTGTTTGATTCGGACTTCTCTCCGGGAGAGGAAGAGGGGAGGACAGGGGGAGAAGATTCGGAATTACAGCAGCCTGAAGGTGATTCCAGTCCTGCTGCGGAAAAGGCAGTTGCCCCGCAGGCAGTTGGGGAAGGGGCAGAAGCGCAGGGTTCCCTGGAGAAGGATCTGTCGCCTAAGGGAAATCCGGTGGAGGTTCCGGTCGAGGAATCGCCAGAGTCGGAGGAGGAGTTTCCCAGGGCCAGTGAGGCGGCAGTGACTGGGAAAGGGAATAACGGCAAGGATGAGGGTCGGATCAAGGAGCAGGCAAATGGAGGGTTTCGCACGGAGTCAAAGCGAACAAGGATGGAAGGAACCATCAGTCGTCGGGGAAAGAGTTCTCTCAAGGTAGAAGCTACCGCTCTTGGTAAATACAAGGCCCAGGTGAACCGGGTGATTGAGAATGAATGGCAGAATCGCTGTGTGACGCATCGCGACCACCTTCTACCGGGAATTCTGACCCTCCGCTTCTACGTGGCCAAGGATGGCGGGGTTTCAGGTTTGCGCTATCTCGATGTCTTTCAGGCCAGTGCGATACAGAAGGGTTTCACCATGAAGGCGGTCCAGCAATCCAAGTTGCCGGTAATGTCCGAGGAGGTCGTCAAGGAGCTAGAGGGTGACTTGTTGGAGTTTCACATTAATTTCCACTTTTGATATGATGCGGAATATTGCTCTTAACGTAGCGGCGGATGTGGCGCCGGAGGCCCTCCAGAGAACGTGGAAGTTCTTTTCGGATGGGGGGTTTTTCATGCTCCTCATCGTATTCTGCTCGGTGGTAGCCTTGGTGGTTATCCTCTATAAGATGATAACCCTGACAAGGTCTGCGGTGCTTCCCGGGCGACTGGCCGGAGACCTGGAGTTGCTTGAATCACACTTGGACGACGAAAGCCTTGAGGCTCTTCGGGGGGAATTCAGGGAAGGAGATTCGGTCCTGGCGAGGCTTTGCGATGTGGCCGTGAAGAATGAGGGCCGTCCATTGGAGGAAACCCAGGAAGCAGTGCAATCCAGCGCCAAGGAAGAGGTTGTGCGAATGCATGCCGGTTTGTCGGTCCTTGATGTAGTAATCACAGTCGCTCCCCTGCTGGGTCTGCTTGGAACAGCGAGTGGATTGGTTCTTATCTTTGGAAATACGGAAGACCTGACTTCCGGAGTGAACAATGCGAAGATTGGTGCGGGCATCGCACGGGCTCTGGGGACAACCATTGCCGGGATGGTGGTGGCAGTGCCATCGGTAGTGGCTCACAGTTATTTCTCGAGAAAGATCGAGATCATGTCCGCGCGGTTGGAAGTATTACTGGGCTCGGTTATTGGCGTCTGTCAGCGAACAGATGGAGAGGTGGCCGGGAGAGGGCCTGTAACGGAGAGTTCTTCCCCAAGGCCGCCACAGCTCTCGGATTTTCCGGGGCAAGGAGCATCATGAATTTTTACCAGCCCAGGAAGAGGAAGGAGCGAGTGCCCATTGTTCCTCTCATCGATATTCTCACAATCCTGCTCATTTTCTTCATCGTGACGCGTGGTGTTCCCGAGGAAGAGAGTTCCAGGAATCCGCCCCCGGAGCCCCGGTCGATTGTGAAGGTGACCTTGCCGGTGGTGAAAGAAATGAAGACTGATGAGGTGGTGGAGCGTCGGGCCGTGCTTGCGGTTGCAGCGGAGGGGACAATCACTCTGGATGATATTGAGGTGGCTGGGCCGGAAGTGCTCGCAGACCATCTCATCGTTTTCCGGGAAGGAAACCCTCAACGGAAGCTTGAGCTTGCTGCCGACCAGGGGGCAACTCTTTCCCAGTTATTCATGGTGCTGGACGCACTAACGGCGGCCGAATATGATATCAAGGATGTGCCCGCCCGTATTCGTCGTCCTCAACCTGTAGATTTTGTAGACCCTCTCCAGCCATGATTCTGCCCATCAGCCAGTTTGGTGATCCGATCCTGCGGAAGCGCTGCAGAGAAGTAGGTGAGGTGACCGATGAGATCATGACGCTGGTGGAGGACATGATCGAGACCATGCACGAGGCCAATGGGGTGGGTCTGGCCGCTCCACAGGTAGGGAGGGACCTGAGGCTGGCAGTAGTAGATGTTTCGCATGACCCGGAATGTGTGAGTGTGCTCAAGGTAAATGGAAAAGATGCCAGGATAGTGGACATAATGCCCCTTGTGTTCCTTAATCCCCGGTTTGAGAAAATGGGGTCACGAGAGCAGATGGAGGAGGGATGTCTGAGCATCGAGGAAATCCGGGCGGAAGTACGGCGCCCCGGCATCGTGAAGGGTGTTTTTCCTCAACTTGATGGCAGCGAGATAGAGCTTGAGGCCGATGGACTCCTTGCCCGAGTCATTCAGCATGAGACCGATCACCTCAATGGGGTCCTTTTTATCGACAGGGTCAGCGCGGCTACGAAGTTGATGCTGCGCCGTGAGCTCAAGAGACTCAAAAACTAGCCGTCGATCATGGTTGTGTTGGCCCCGGACGGATTTGAGTTTACAACATCTCATGCCCTACATACCTTGAAATTTAAACAGATCTTAATATGTCGCAATCCAGCTCTCCTGTGAATCCACTTGCTTCCGGGCCTGTAGAGGGTCCTGCCGATGGGCGCCCGCTTCCCCAGAATCCATTTCAGGACAGTGCCGGAGGACGTCCCTCTAAGCCGTCTCCATTTGAGGAGGTAAAGCCGTCTTCATCAGAAAACCCTGCTTCAGGCAGGCAGGTTCCAGCTAGTCCCTTTGAGATTGTAGAGGATCAGACTGGTCAGGAGCAAAAAGAAGGCGGGTTTCCAATGCAGGGGTTTCCGTCAGGGCCGGCGTCTCTGACTCAGTTGGAGGCAGCTCCGATTGGAGGGAGTGCCCAGGCCGAATTATCGCCTGGTCAGTCTGAGGTAAATCCAGGTGTCATGGTGGATCCTTTCGAAGAAATGAGCCTGTCGCAGGATGGGAGGGGCAAGGCAGGTGAGGCGGAGTATGTGGAGGGAGGTGTTGAGGAGGATTTTGCGGTCCCTGTTCCGATCACCAGCGGAAATAATGCTGCTAATAAGGATGGGGGGACAACAAGGCCAGCAAGTGAAGAGCCCCCTTCTCTTCAGGTAGAAGGTGGTGCAGTGGAGCCTATCACGGATGAGACCAGGCAGTTGGAGTTGCGGGCCATATTCGGGGTTGATCATGAGTTAAGCCATCAGGAAATAATACAGCGGATGCGTGGGTTGCCCGGAATTGTCGATGTGGCGAAGGTTGGTTCTGCGGAGGCGGAAGCGTTCGTCATCCTGCAGAATTGTGCGGCGAAGCTGGGCTTGGCGGAGGGGCAGTCGATTGTCGTGAGCTGCCCGCGGGGAGTTATTGATTTTCTTGAGTATAAGGGAACTTCGCTCGCTATTCTGCGTGAAGACAAATACTTCCCCGGGGTGCGTGAAACCCTCTATATCTGCGCCCGGGAGTTGGAGAAACTCTAGGGGTTGGTTGAAATCTGTTAGTCAGGAACCGGGGAGGGGAGAAGAAGAGTGGTTGCCTGACATTGCGCAATCCGCTGGCTATTTCTTTTCCATGGTCTCTGGGTCACGAGGTGGCTTGGGAATGATTCGGTAACAGGGCGAAGCGGTCTTCCTGAACCGTTTCAAAGGTGGCAAGCGCTTCCACTGGCAGATGAGATCACTTTCCAATCCCGGTGAGCCATGGCTGGTGCGTGTTGACACCGGGGGGACATTTACCGATGGCTGGGCCCGGAGCCCTGAAGGAGAGGAGCAGAGGTGCAAGGTGCTCTCCAGTGGGGTCATGCGGGCCTCTGTAGAGGCAGTGGTTGGTCCTGGGTGCTACCGTCTTGCCGGAGACTTGGGAGTGGCGGACGGATTTTTGCGGGGTTTTGGAGTCAGGGGGGGCGGAGTAGTAACCGGATGGTCCCGTGACGAGCGA
>Ga0163180_10002272_pt1 | contig 10744 bp, 6 predicted proteins | sample AtlANTMetagenome_2_FD_109647 | JGI IMG/M metagenome (GOLD analysis project Ga0163180, IMG submission 109647) | Marine eukaryotic phytoplankton communities from the Atlantic Ocean - Atlantic ANT 4 Metagenome | ecosystem: Environmental > Aquatic > Marine > Oceanic | place: North Atlantic Ocean...
GTCTGTCCGAGGAAGTCCTCGAAGGACTCTCCCGAGAGGGGGAAGTTCGGCTCGTCCATTGCATCCGGGACGCCCCGATAAGGCATCAGGTCTAGCAAAGGATCACCATTTACGTCGACCCCGACCTGGTAGACGACGTCCATGTTCCACCCCATCTCGTCGGGCTCAAAGGTTCCACTTGAGTCCCCATCGACGTCCACGTTGAAGGTCAATTGGAAGAAATTGCCGTTTGGCTTCATCCAGCAAGACATCGCTCCGTTCATTGAGTCAGGTCGCTCCCGCGCCTCACCATCAAAACGGGCAACACTGAGGATCGCAGCAGACTCAAAGGGGTCATTAAACGTAGGGACACCAGCGTAGAAGGGTGCGACCCACGGGGCGACCGTAGAAGCTAAGGCTGCCTGTCCGGCCAAGTCCATAAAGTCCGGACCGTCCTCAATCTCATAACGCACGAGACCGGGACCGCCGGCCCCACCGACTGATCCCCCAACTCCCTCGCCGCCTTCGCCACCTGAGACGATCAAGCGATTGGAGACATTCTGAAGTTCGATAGTGCGAGCTTGAACCTTGATCGCGCCGCCAGATCCACCGCCACCTGGGGAGGCAAAGGCTGCGCAAGCAATCTTGTTGGCAATATCTCCTGCGCCGTCATCTGTGCACGCCCAGATGTCTTGATTTAGGACCGTTGCCCCGCCACCGACACCGCCTGAGCAGTTGATCTGACCATTCAGCTGTAGGTTGGCACCACTGGTAACCTGAACGGCCCCACCGCCGCCGCCGCCGCCAGCACCTGAGTGGTCCCAATAAGGGAAGATGAAGCCACCACTAGCTGCGAAGCACGCAGCCCCTGAGTCCTGATCATCTGCCGGTGAACCGTTTGTACGAACTCCCCAGAGGTGCATACCAGCGCCACCACCACCAGAGCCTCCACGGAGGTTTGAACCACTAAGGTCGCGTACTGGGTTATAAGGCTCAGCTTCACTCGGAGGAATGGTCGGAGGCCCTGGAGCCTCAAGAGCTACACCAAACAGATCTCCGGGAGGAGTCGGTGAAGGAGTGTTGGATATGTTTCCAGGGTTCACTGCGAAGTATCCATTCGCGTTAGGAATACCTGCCGTACCTGCAAGCGCGTAGCCGCCGCCTGCACCAGGCTGACCGACAGTCGCCACCCGGCACTCATTGCCTCCGAGCGGCGTGTTGAAGACAACGCTGTAGTCAATGTCACCGATATTGTTCGGAGGACCTCCCGTCGGATTATGCTGGTTGGTGTCAGGGATGTTCGGCGGCCAGTGCTCTCCACCAGTTCCTTGACCGTAGCCAGCCTCCACAAGTCCACCGACACCTTCGCCGGAGCCACCATCTATGACAGCCCCAGGGTTCGGGATTCCACCTTGAAAGCGAAGTGAGGCAGCGCTGTCTGTGTGGTCGTAACGATCCCCCCCCTTACCGCCGGAGCCAGCGGCCGGACCGCCCACTCCACCAGCACCGCCAAAGGCCGTCTCCGGGCTAATGTCTGCCTCATCCTTGAATGAGTTCGAGGGGTGCGCCTCGGGTGACTCTCCAGAGCAATCCAAGATACCGTCAAGAACGAGCTCGCCTCGTGAGTAAACACGACCAGCTTGACTGCCCTCTAACACAAGACGTCCATTGCCTCTGATCTCAAGACGTGAGAACTCAAAGCGACCATCGGTGATCGTGATCGTGGGCCAAGTGTTGGCGTCTGCGGGATCGAAGCCGCCTTGCCCGGGGATCGCGTTGTCGAGGAGGTCGCGCACCTGGTTATCCAAGGGGAACTCCATCGAATCAGTGTTCAGAGTCACGACCTCACCAGCGTTTACGATGAGCTCTCCGAGCCTGCCAGAGCCTCCGCCGAGTCCAAAGCCGAGGTAATCAAAACCGGCACCGTTCTCATCCACTCCTGACTCGCCCCACTCAGCACCCGAGTATGCGATCGCGTGGTTAGCATTGTCCGCGAAGCCCTCTCCGCCCTCTGAGGGCAGAATCACGTCCTGGAAGGGCTGTGACTCGGGAACAAAGATGAAGGCTCCCGAGTTGTCGAGACTGTTCCCTTTTAAGTCTGAGATCTGCTCAGGCAAGTCGACGACAATCTTCCTGGGAATGATTGACGATCCTGAGGAGGGAAAGCCTCCCTCAGCTGTAAAAACGAAGGTCGTCTGATAGAGCTCTTGATCCCAGAAAGCTGTCCACGAACCGCCGACAAGGACCTGGTCAGTCACGTCATTCGTGTTCCCATCGGGGTCCACCAGAACCCTCGCAAAAGGTGCGTTGCCCGTCTGCGGGCTCGCCAAGGTCGCGATGTTCATCAAGTCATCAAAGACAATGGTGACCTGAGAGCTGAGGCGCACGTCTTGAACCAGCGAAGAGCCTGTTGAGACAGGGACGTCGTTACCAGAGAGCGTGTCTACGAAGACCTGAGCGCGAGGAGCGCCAGGGACAGCGTCCAGCACCTCGGTCGTAGTCTGCACCATGCAAGAGAGTCGACTCTCGTTAGAGCCGCCACCGGCCGAGCGAATAAAAGGACCTGTGTCGCCTTGAGCAGTACCGGGGACATTGATGATGTAGGTCTGATTGGCCTCCAGTGAGAACACCGGGTTACCCGCTGGATCGGTGCTCAGAACTGGGCGAGCGAGCAGTCGTCGCGGGTTCAATGGATCAAGCGCGTACTCGAAAGCCGGAATCGAACCATTGGTCGCGTTTTGGAATCGCAGAGATTGGTTGTCCACACTCTCAAGATCCACAGGCCCAGAGAACAAGACGACAAACTCCGGATTGATTCCGACGAGGTCGATTGAACAGGCGACCTGACTTCCTCCACTACCAGCGCTGCACCCTAAAGAGCATGACTCAATGTACAGGGAACCACCGTTCCCTCCACCTCCTCCGCTGCCGCCACCGCAAGCAGTGAGGAGAATTGAGACCGCTATCGCGGAGGCCTTTGACATGAATGTAGCATTCTTCATATGGAACTCTGATGGAGGTTCGACCCCAAGGGCACCACGCCCTCTGATCGAGAAAATCTAACTTCACCAGCACACCTCATCGTGAAACGTGCTGGCCTCTTGTGGAACCTTCCCTGCCCCCATAGTGGAACAAAGAAGCGCTGAGCATATTAGTTCGCCCAGTGGAAAGGTTGCCATGATTTTCTGGCCTTATGGGGCTCTCAGGGGTGTTTTCCTCTCTAAGAGCCGCCTGAGCGCCTTCTGGGATTGCAATCCTGCTCTCTTCAGCGACGATGTCGGGCTGTGGGACCTTTCAGAGATCTAGGGACGAACCGCTGTTCGAACGAGAATATCCCACAAAGCCCCCCACCAAAGCTCATGCCGACTCTCTCCAAGCTAAGACCAGAGCGCTCTAGATTGCTAAGAGCCTCTGTCAAAACATCCCGCAGTCTAAGTCTCCTGGCCCTGGCCCTCCCCCTCTTGCTAGCTGTCGCATGCAACGATGATGGAGCCACGACGGAGCCGCATCCGTCAACAAGTACGGACGCAGAGGCTGAGATCACTGAGCTGATCCGGCTCCTCACACCGCTAGATGCAACCCTCACGAGCGACCATCACGACCGTCACTTAAAGGCTCAGTGGGCTCACCAAGAGAAACTCGAAGCCGGAGATGAAGAGATCGGGCGCGCTGCGCTGGCCGCTTTTAGAGCTAACCGAGATGAGACCGCGATGGTCCGTCGAGGTCTATTGCAAGTCGCAGCACGCACTGCACCAGAAGAGGCCGCGCCCCTCTTAGAAAAACTCGTCGTCGAATACGGACACCCTCTTGATGAACGCGCTGAAGCCGCGCTGCTCTTTGGAGAAGCCGACCCCAAGCGGGCAATGGAAGTGCTCGAGCCGATGTGCCGTCGCAAGAAGCGTAACGAGACCCTACCGCATGATGAGTTCTTAATTCGTGGCTGGGTGAAAGCATGCGAGGGGGTGGACATCAGCCCTGTCCCAGTGCTCGTGGACAACGCCACGAACATAACGAAAGACTCAACCTCTAGGCACTACTCTGTCAAGCAGCTGGGCAATCACATAGACCCGCTCGGCAGACAAGCTCTTGAGGTCGTCTTGATCGAATCAACAGGCAATGGATATATCCGCCGCATGGCTGCGCAGTCTCTGCGAAAGACAGTCCCAGCAGAAGAAGCCTGCGCGCTCTTCAAAGAAGTCGCTGACCGTGAATCCGAGAACAACTTCCTCCGCTTCATGCTCGACGTCATTGCAGAGACCTGCCCATGATCACAGACACCCACTCACACCTCTTCTGGAAACGCTTTGACGAAGACCGAGAGGAGGTCATAGCGCGCGCTAAGGCAGCAGGCGTAGAGCGCATGCTCGTAGTTGGCACGACCTTGGAGACCTCGAAGAGCTCTTTTGAGCTAGCAGCCGCGCATGAAGGTCTTTACCCCACCGCTGGAGTTCACCCCCATGATGTCGAGGGTCCCTGGGAGGCCGTCCGTGATGAAATCATCGCGCTCTGCGAGCGTGAAGAGTGCGTGGCAGTCGGCGAGACAGGGTTAGATTACTTTCGCGACTACAGCCCAGTCGAAGCTCAACGCGACTGGTTTCGTTGGCATCTCGAGCTAGCGACGAAGCTAAACAAGCCCGTGATCGTGCACTGCAGGGAAGCTAATGAAGACACCGTAAGCATCCTCTCGGAGTATCCGGATGTCCGCGGAGTCATGCACTGCTATGTCATGGGAGAAGAAGAGCTCGCCCCCTACCTAGACATGGGCTTCTATATCTCATTCTCTGGTGTCGTCACGTACCCCAAGAACGACGACAACCGCGCTGCAGCCGCTGCAGTCCCCGCCGAAAGGATCCTAGTCGAGACTGACTGCCCCTTCTTGGCTCCGCAACCGATGCGCGGCAAGAGAAACGAGCCTTCCTTTGTCACGGCGACCCTTGAGGCGGTGGCTGCTATCCGCAAGGAAGACCCCTCGGCGCTCGCGCTACAGACCTCTCGCAACGCCGCCGCGCTCTTCGGATTACCGCCACTCTGAAAAAAAGAGAGGCCCCGACGGAAGATCCGACGAGGCCTCTACGGAAGGGAACTAGCTCACTTACTGAACGGCGACCCATGTGCCGCCGTCATTCCCAGCGACCCCGACAGCCACAGGAGAGGCCATGTCTGAAGCAGTGGTATACGCTGCGTCATAAGCAGGGCCTGAGTCGGCGCCGCTGTATGCGCTCGCGCCTCGATTACTGGTCTGCATCAAATCTCCCTCTTGGTTGATAAAGAAGCAGCGGTTGCCCGTATTGCCAGAATCGAGGGGCCATGCATATGCGCACCACATGATCTCGCAGTTGTTTGAGTCAGGGAAAGGGGCACCGGTTTTTCCGCCGCCGGAGTCCTCGCTCACTCCCGTCGGAGCGCTGCCTGAGCTAGGCAAGAACACCTGAAAGCAGAAGCCTGAGCGAACGACAACGCCGTTCGCATCGACGCTACCAAAGGCTGAAGATAAGACAGAAGGTGAGAGCTCGTCTGTCCCTACGGTGCCAGCTGTAGGAGAACCAGAGGTCGAGACTCGCAACGGAGACTGTCCTGCCAGCTCAGCGAAATAGCCATATTCACCGCCGCCGTCGGCGTCGGTGTCGATAGCAGAAGACGATTGGATTTGTGCCTGCGCCGAAGAGAGTGAACGCAGCGTCGCAACTGCGGCTGCTTCATTTGCTGAGAGCCTCGCGCTCATCAGTTTCGGAATAGCGATAGACGCAATGATTGCGATGATCGCGACCACGATCATCAACTCGATCAGAGTAAATCCGGCTTTGCTTAATTTGTTCATTGTCTGTGTTGGGGTCCCTTCCCCGATTAAGTCTGAGAGTGCTCCACTGCAGTGCGCCGTGGAGATCAACTGTCGATTTCGAGGCCACCTCTGGCCAAGACTCAAGCGAACGCTTGATACACAGATTCATCCCTTCTCCTCTTACTTCAGCTCGTTGCCTTACGAACAAAAGTGAGATGCCCCTGCCCCCCTTTTGTCGGAGTTGAAGGGCGGAGTTCTTGAGCTTCTCCGCTTAATTCTTCCGCAACAACAGCCTCAACTCGAACCGTCAAGCTTCCCGACGATGTCCAAGATCGGCAGAAAGACAGCGAGCACAACTCCTCCGACCAACACCCCCATCACTGCGATCAAGATCGGCTCGATGAGGCTAGTCAGAGCCCCTACTGTGGCGCGAACTCGTCCCTCATAGAACTCCCCAATCTTTTCGAGGAGCGACTCGATGGAACCTGTCCGCTCTCCTATCCCGATCATTCGCACGACCATGGGAGGGAAGACTGCGCTCTCACTCATCGGCTCGCTGAGCGGACGTCCAGCCCTGACAGACTCGGAACACGCCCGTACAGACTTCGCTATCGTCCTATTTCCTGATGTGTCAGCGACGATCTCAAGCGTAGCCAAGATAGGGACCCCAGCTCGTACTAGGGTCGCGAAGGTCTGACTGAAGCGCGCTAGCGCAGCTTGTCTCAAGACCTCACCGAAGATTGGCAACCGCAACGCGAGGCGATCAAACAGCTCTGCTCCACGCTCCGTCTGCTTCGCCCCCCAGAACAGGATCAACGGGAGCAGCGCTATCGCAGCGCTCGCCAGAATGTTTTGCCTGAGCGTGTCTGATAGAGACAAGACAGCAGTCGTAACAGCAGGCAACTCAGCATCTAAGGACTCAAAGACATCTCGAAAACCTGGCACGACTCCGATCAGGAGGAAGGCCGTTATAGAGGCAACTAACGCGAGAGAGATGACGGGGTAAGTCATCGCTGAGCGAAGCTCTGAGCGCAGCTTGTCCGCCTCCTCAAGGTGATCAGCTAAGCGCACTAAGATCTGATCCATCTGCCCGGAGGCTTCACCAGCCTTAACCATCGAAATGTAGAGCGGTCCAAACACTTTTCCACAGCTCTCAAGGGCCGCGGAGAGGTCAGCTCCGCTACGAATTTCATTCGCGATATGAGCGCTGACCTTGCACATAGCTGGGCTCTCGGACTGCTCAGACAAGACCTCAAAAGCCTCCATCAACGCAAGCCCTGAGGCGATCATCGTCGAGAGCTGCCGAGTGAACATGGAGAGCTCCGTAGCCTTCACACGCCCCAGCCCTCTACGGCCATCGAACAGTTGTCGGATGGCGGCCTGAACACCCTCAGGAGCGGGTTCGACCTTGACCACTGCGAGATCACGCGCCCTCAACATAGACACGACTTCTTCAGGGCTTGAAGCCGCGACTTGTCCCTGAATAGAGCGCCCCGCCCGCTCTCTAGCTGCGTATTGATACAGGCTCATGCCGCGCTCCCGCCTCGCTCTTCGTGATCATCTACGGTCACTCTTAGAATTTCTTCAAGCGAGGTCTTACCTCGGAGGAAGTTCTTTAGACCGCTGCGACGTAGCGACTCCATCCCCTTCTGCATCGCGAGCTGATGGAGCTCATGCGAAGAAGAACCTGACAAGACGAGTTTTCTCAAGTCCTCATCAAAGCGGAGCGCTTCGACCAGAGCAAAGCGCCCTGAATACCCCTTATGGCAACGCCCACACCCTTCTGGATTAGCGCCAAAGGTCGTCGAATCTGCCCAGTCCTCAACAGTTAAACCTAGCGCGCGGAGCTCTGCCTCGCTGAACTTTGCCGGCTTACGACAGTGTTCACAGAGCTGCCTAGCGAGACGTTGAGCCGCCACACAGGTGACAGAGCTGGCCACAAGATAGGGGTCAACGCCCATGTCAACGAGACGGTTCACGCTGCTCGCAGCGTCGTTTGTATGCAGACTAGAGAGCACCAAGTGCCCTGTCAGCGCAGCCTTCACCGCAATATCTGCGGTCTCCAAATCGCGAATCTCTCCAACAAGCACGACATCAGGATCTTGTCGCAGGATAGACCTGAGCGCACCGGAGAAGCTCAAGCCACGCTTTGGTTGCACCTGCACTTGATTGACGCCTGACATCCGGTACTCAACAGGGTCTTCAACAGTAGTGACGTTCACGCCGTCCCCAGCGATCTCGCGCAGACAAGAGTAAAGCGTCGTGGATTTACCGGAGCCCGTCGGGCCTGTCACTAAGACTAGGCCGTGAGCCGCCTGGATTGATTGGCGCAGATCAGAGAGCGTCCTCTCCTCATACCCCAAAGAGTCAATTCGGTGCGGCACGCTGTCCGAGTCAAGGATTCGCAATACAGCCTTCTCACCACCAACGACCGGCAATAAAGAGAGCCTGAAGTCGATCGCACGCCCCTCGTATCGAATACGAAACTTCCCATCCTGAGGCCGAAAACGCTCTGCGATATCGAGCTCTGCTAAGACTTTTAAGCGACTGATGAGCGCTGGCAGAAGGCTCTTTGGAGGTTGCGTGAGAGTCGAGAGAGCTCCGTCGACACGAAGGCGAACTGTCACATTCTTATCCCCCGGTTCTATGTGTATATCACTCGCTTTCTCTTCTAGAGCGCGCGTCAAGAGGGCGTTGATCATCCGTACTGCTGGCGCGTCATCTCCGATGTCACCGTCAATCTCGATGTCGTGTTCATCTAGCTGAGTTTCCACTTCGACCTCAACACCACCGCTCATCCCGACGTCCCCCAAGAGCTCCTCTACCTCTCTCTCAGCCGTTCGGAATGCTCGATCCAGCGTCGTTCGCAGAGAACGCAGGTCTGTCACCATCGGGAAGACCCTAGTCCGTGTTCGCTTCTCAAGGTCATCAATGAGGACGAGATCAAACGGATCACAGACCGCCACAGTCAGCACGTCACCGTTCTTAACCAACGGAATGATGCCTCGCTCCACACACACTGCGCGTGGAACGCAAGCGAGCGCCTCCTCGGAGATCTCAACCTGGTCAAGATCCACAGGAGGCATTCCAGAGGCCAGCGCCAACTCTGCCACGAGCTCTGCAGTGTCAAGAGTGCCAGCGTCGAGCAGTTCACCTACGACTTCACCAGAGCGTGAGGCTGCTTCATCCCACTCATCCTTTTTCACGAGGCCACTCTCTAGGACGAGCCGCTCCATCCTTCTGGAGCCGTTCATGCGCTCATAGCCCTCATCAAGCTCCTCAACTCAGTGGGATCAGCGAGCGCTCCCTCTGCGTCAGAGATCGTGATCTTACGGGCCTCTACGAGCTGAAAGAGCGCCTGCGCCATCGTGCACATCCCCTTAGAGGAGCCCGTCTGAATACAGCTCGCGATCTGATGAGTCCTGCCCTCTCTGATCAACGCTCGGAGCGCTGGCGTGCTGCGTAAAACCTCTGCAGCTAGCACACGACCTTTGCCAGAGGCGTGCGGCAAGAGCTGCTGAGAGATGACAGCCTCTAAAGAGAAGGACAACTGCGTCCGAACCTGAGTCTGCTGATGAGCTGGGAAGACATCCATCACCCTGTGAATAGTCTGCACAGCGTCTGAAGTGTGCAGAGTTCCAAAGGTCAAGTGACCGGTCTCTGCCATGGTCAAGGCTGCCTCTATCGTCTCCAGATCGCGCAGCTCTCCAACGAGCACGACGTCTGGGTCTTGCCTTAAAACGCTCTTTAGGGCGCGACCGAAGCTGTGGGTGTCTCCCCCAACCTCCCTTTGAGTCACCACACAAGAACGATGAGAGTGCGTGAACTCGATCGGATCTTCGATCGTGACGATATGCGAGCTCCGAGTACGGTTGACATGGTCGATCATCGCAGCGAGAGAGGTCGACTTACCAGAGCCTGTAGCGCCGGTGACCAACACAAGTCCACTTCTCAGGTTAGAGATCTTCTCGCAAGTGTCGCGAGGCAACCCGAGGTCTTCAAAAGACGGGATTCGATCTGGAATCGCACGAAAGACAGCGCCGACAGCGCCCTGTTGCCGGAAGATGTTAGCCCGAAAGCGCCCACATCCTTTCTGAGCGAAGGAGAGATCCAGCTCCAAGTCTTCCTTCAAGGTCTCTAGCTGATCTCCCCCTAAGGCTGACTCAGCGAGTCCCTGAGTGTCTGAACCGGTCAAGTCCGGCCCCTCAATCTCTACGAGCTTCCCGTCAACTCGAAGTCGCGGTGGAGACCCTACCGAGAGATGAAGGTCTGACCCGCCCTGCTCAACAAGCAGCGCGAGCAATTTGCCCAGTTCATATGAATTCATCCTGCCTGGAGGCCCAAAGGACCTCTCTGCCCACCACTTCTTCGGAAGCTAGCGGTACAGGCCTGAAATCAAACGGCTCTATTCTCCGAAAAAGAGCCCCCTCCCTCAGTCGCTCTTCCTTAGGAAATGGGGAAATTAACCTCGGGCCCCTAGGAACCAGTCAACGAGATAGGGCTCCCAATAGAGCAAGACCAACGCGATACCGAGGGCGAGATGAGGACCAAATGGCAGGTATTGGCCGGCGACCATCGCCGTACGCCAGGCTCTCCCTGCGCTACGCTTACGAGCCCTCGCGCGATCACGTCCCCGAACGATGCAGAAGAAGCGAAGGAGATTAGCAATCCCCACTATGCTCGCTGTCACAGAGCCGAGGAGTAAGGCAACAAGGACACCACCCGGTCCAATAAATCCACCACCGGCAGCGAGGAGCTTCACGTCCCCGAAACCCATCGCATCCTGTCCAAAGGCGCGTGCCCCTAAGCGAGAGACCATGATCAAGATCCCGCCGCCCACTGCCATTCCAACGAAAGATGCTACGACCGAAGCTCCTCTGGTGACCTCCAAGCCACCAGAGAGCCAATGCGCGACCCATGTGTGCTCATGCAGCTCTGGAACAGCGAGGGCTGCGAGAGGAGCGAGCACCATCCCACCAATAGAGA
>Ga0163180_10002274_pt1 | contig 10734 bp, 4 predicted proteins | sample AtlANTMetagenome_2_FD_109647 | JGI IMG/M metagenome (GOLD analysis project Ga0163180, IMG submission 109647) | Marine eukaryotic phytoplankton communities from the Atlantic Ocean - Atlantic ANT 4 Metagenome | ecosystem: Environmental > Aquatic > Marine > Oceanic | place: North Atlantic Ocean...
ACGTACCGAGAGGTTTGGCACCTGTACCTCAGCTATCTTCCTGGATGGAGTTCCTGGAGGAAAGCTGGTGACAAACTGTCGGGTAGTCAAGGCGCGGATGAAGCAAGTCGTCTGGGAACAACGGGAACCCAGGAGTCACGACAGGGAGCGCCGGGCGACCTCGCGCCGACGCGACCAAGAGGAGGAAGGAGCTGACATAGGGGATACCAGCGACGAGGCGCTTGAGGAACCATCGGAAGCTCAGGAGGAGGAGATCTTACTGGAGAACAGTAACGATAAGGACGGGGTGGACACGTGGAACCAAGTCTACCTCGCCCGAAGCGGTGAGACGTTGTGCCAGGTGGCAGATGCGTTCGAGGTGCCATTGGAAGATCTGATGGCACACAATGTTGGAGTCCTTGACAGCGACGCGGTGTGGATGTGGCATATATCCCCCACAACCGAGCTGCTGGAGGGGACCGGCATTTGGCTGCCCGATGGGGCAGCTCGGAATGCAGCAAAAGATCGTTACACCTCAGACTCCGGAGCGAGCTCTGCGCTCGAGTCTGGAAGCTCAGAGGAAGGCGATACTGGGACAGAGGACAAGGAAACAACTGCAGAAGAAAGCGATACTGGGCTGGCGGACGAGCCGCCCCAGCCTAACGGCTGGAGGGGACGACCTCAGGAACCAGGTCGCGAGCAGGACTCTGGCCCATCACCGGCATGCGGAGAGATGCACTTGCTCAAGGTCGCCGGGATAAAAGGACCGCCAAGTATGCACATATGTGTGAACATGGTGATGGACTGCGCTGCCAAGGTAGCGCGTTCCATTTCGGAAACCTCGGATCCGGACGAGTTGAGAGCAAAGGTCGCACCAATCATCTGCGAAGCGGAGGACAGTTTTGGCCTAGCCTATCAGGCTGTGGTTTTGGACTTGTCGAAAATAGCGGCACGCGATGTGCCGACTCCCAACTCCTACCGTGAGACACTATCCGGCGCGTTCACGACCGTGTGGAACGCCGCGGTGCTCAATGAGCTGAAGAGCCTCAAGGATCATGAGAAATGGGAATGGTGTGAGCTCCCTGAGGGGAGGCCCCACATGATCGATGCCGCGTGGGCTTGGAAAGAGGAAACTACCAGTGAGAGTTTTGTGGATAAAGTCTCAGCCAGACTTTGCGCTCGGGGATTCAGGGAGGTCTACGGATTGGACCCCGTGAAACCTCAAGCGTCCGTGACGACGTTGACGTCGGTGCGAGCTTGTCTCGCGGCGGCGGCAAGGCCACCATGGCAAATCCACATATGGGACGTGGCCAGCTCACATCTCCTGAGTGAGATCCCTGAGGCCGCGCCCATCTACCTCAGGCCATTTGAGGGCCTGGAGGTCCCCACCAACATTTCACACACGCGCCCACTTGTGCTGAGGCTCAAGCACTGTGTGCATGGGCTGAGGAGCAGCGGACGCCGCTGGAATGAGGCGATCGATGCCAAGCTGAAATCCAAAGGCTTCAGGCAGTCGTTTAATGATCCGGGTCTCTACATCCTGGAGAGCCCGGAGGGAATCATACGCCTGAACGTGTGCGTCGACGAGTGTTTAGCGACGTACAACAACGAGGACATGTACCGTCGGTTCTTTGAGAGCCTCAAGGACGAGTACAAGCTGTCATCGTCAGCCGACAGCAAGATGTTCCTCGGGATGCTCATTGAGCGTACTGCGGACGGGGGAGTGCAAGTGCACCAGCGACGCTTCCTGGATGAAGTGCTCGCCGAGCACAAGTGCGGGGAGTGGAAGCCGGTGTCCAATCCCAGTCGCCGTGCGTCCAAGTTGAGCAGGAAGCAGTCTCCTCAGAGTAAGGAGGGGAAGGCGGAAATGGCGCGCGTCCCTTATCGTCGGATCGTGGGTCAACTAACGCACCTAGCGAACTGTACGAGGTTGGACATCGCGTATCCCCTGAGGGAGTGCGCGAGGTTCCGCGCCAATCCAGGCAAGGCCCATTGGAGAGCACTCAAGGGGATCCTTCGGTATCTCGCTGGTACCAGGGATCTGTGCATCCGATATGGGAAGGGAATACCTGACGTACCATTCATTCCACTGCACGGGAACGCCGACGCAAGTCATGCCAGTTGCGCAGATAGCCGACGCTCCATGACGGGCTACAACTTCATTTCATATGGAGGGCCCATCTCGTGGCGCGCCCGGCGTCAGCACCACGTGGCATGGTCGGAGTGCGAGTCGGAATACATGGCAGCGTCACAGGCAGCGAAGGAAGCAGTTTGGCTGATGCGACTATTACAAGATGATCTCGGGCACAGCGATCTCAGCGTACCTACGTACGACCTGAGCGAGATGGAGCTTGAGGGAAGTGGCAGTCGACCTCTCACAATCTTCGTAGACAGTGAGGAGTGCATTGCGATCTCGCGCCGGCGAGCGCCTCTGAGTAAAACGAGGCACATCGCTGTTCACTATCATTGGATGCGTGAGAAGATTCAGTCAGGCGAGCTCAAGCTGTCAAAGATTGATTCAGCTCTGAACACAGCAAACATCTGCTCGAGGACCGTCAGTAACGGGAAATTCGAATTCCTGAGGAACAAGCTGATGAGCCAGAGGGAGATAGTGAAGAGCAAGAGCGCCGACAGCCGATGGCTGGCGGCGAGCCTGGATAACGGGACAGGGGAGTTCGGGCATTACCCACCCAGCTGCCCGAAAGTGTGCAGTCGCACCCTTGGTGTTCGTGGGACACTAGGGCATGCACACACCTGCGCTCGGGGAGAAGAGCCGAAAGGGTACGGCGCTCCCAAGGCACAGGTAGCGGAGGAGAAGGCGACGGGTGCTGAGCTAGCACACGTCGCTAGGCGCAGCGAGCGGTTACAACGCCGCGCCGAGGAGCCTTGCCACGCGGCCGACGTAGAGTCTAGGCACTCTGAGTCCTTGTTGGTCGCGAGACCAGATGGACAACACAAGGGATCGAACGACATGGCTCAGCGGAGGCTGAGCATGGGCGCGACCCAGACGTCGGCAAACATGAGTGCCCGCGCGCAGTCATGGCAGCGTGCACGCGAGTACACCAGACACCACGTAGCCAGGTTGCAGCAAGTCATCGATACACTTAAGGCAGCTCACGCGGAGCTGCAGAAGAGCTTGATGGCAGCAGTGGCGAAGTGGGAGCAAGCGGCCGGCAGGACATACGATTCGATGGGATCAGGCCGATGCCTGGACATCGAGATGTTGAAACAAGAGATTGCGGACCACCAAGTGCAGATAGCGACCGCGCAGATCATGCTTAGCGAAGGCAGTAGCCGAGGCGAGAGGATCAAGCGCGGGGTGCTGCGCAAGCTCGAGGACGTCCTGATGCAAGTGATACCGCTAGCAGGGCACCTCACGGCAGAACAAATCGTCTCTGGAGTCAACATAGAGTTCGATTGGGCGCCGGGAGGTGACGATGGTGTAACAAGCCTGCAGTGCAACGAACTACTCGACGCCCTGATGGACGTCGACACGGAGGCAACAGCAGGCAGCAGAACAGAGCAAGGCAGTGGCAACGAAGCTCCTAGGAACGGGGATTAGCCCCGGAGAGAGTCACCATTTGGGATCAGTGCAGGCGCGCGTCCAAGGCTCACACAAGCCCGTGAGCTCTGCAACAATCGGGACACTTCGCATGAAACATTGCGGATGAGCCAACTGGTCACGCGCACGTCAGATACCAGTGGGAAACTCTGAGAAGTATATCGGTTCACGAGGGAGTTGAGTGGGAGACCTGGATATTGTCCTGGTAGCCCAGCAGCCCCCCCATGTCCGATGACAGTTAGATCGACACCAAGGCGTGGCTGAGGGAACAAGATCAGCTAGCAACACCCAACGCTCACCGACATACGTCTGTCCGGTACTCACGGAACAACGGAATGTCCACGATGCCAGACAGCACACGTCAAGTAGTGGGGTGGTCAGTGAGGGTCACCATGACCACCACTGGTGAGCCACAAGGAAACTGGGGTGGGCTAAGGATAGCCCCTCTGGTAATCTTAGGAAGGGGAGGCCCAATCCTGGGATAGGATTGGGCCGCTGCGGCCAATAGAGCGCAGGCGGCGGAGAGCGAGTTCCGTCCCTGGCCGGGCGCACGTGCGAGAAACACTGTGCCGGTTTCAGGCATTGTTTCTTGTTTCGTGTGTCCGTGGTCCAGTCGGGTGTGTCGGTCATTCACCACCTTTGAGAAAGTCCTCATCCACATGAGTACCATGGCCCATGGTTGGTGGAGTCGCGTGTGCGTGTGGTCGTCCGCGCGAGTCAGTCGGCGTCTGTTGTCTCAGTCGTCGACCAAGGGTCATGTGCAGTGCGTTGTCGTTGGTCACCACTCGAGCGTGCTGTCGTTGTGTCCGCCGCGGTAAGAGGGGCGGGTCATGTCGTCAGTCGTGGTCGTGTCGGTACGTCGCCGGTGTTGTCGTTGTCCGTCGGAGGGGCTTGCGCTGCTTCTGAGTAGGGACCGGGAGACACCCCAAAAGTTTTGATTAGGGAGCTGAGGGGTGCCCTTCCGGGTGGTTATGGGCCCAGTGCAAGCACGTGTGTCGTCGTCACGACTCGCACGTGCAACCTCCAAGGGCGACGCATCCCGCGCGCGCCCCAACACGCTTCCCAGCGTTCGAGCCCATCGATTTACTTGGCACTGTGAGCACGAGAAGCCAGCTCGTGCGCGGCGGGTCGCTTTCGCCGACGCCGCAAGCAGGAGGAGACTTTGACCTCATCTCCCTGTCGTCCTGGGGCACGCTATCTGTGCGTGCGCGTGGCCCCGGAACGCAGGGCGGGGGGAGGGGGCTGTTTTCCCGCGCGCGTGCGCGGCGGGGGGGGTCTGCCGCGTTTGTATGCCGCATGCGCGTCTGTGTGTGCACGCCGCGACACTCGCCTTCCCCTTTCCCACTTGCCCTTGCGCAGAGCCCCGGGAGGGAGCTCACGCCGGGCGACGTGCCGGGGGACGGCGCGAGCGCGCCATGCACGCCCACATGCGGCGGTAGTTGGGCAGACGGCGGGGAGCTGTCGTCGGAAACCGAATCCGACGATTCTGACTCCCACGCCATGAAACGGAAGAAACGGAAACCGAGTGAGGAACCGAAATCGGAGCCGGAGCCGGAACCGAAACTGAAGGAAAAGAAACCGAAACGGCGACGCCAGCGGAACCGGAAACGGAAGCCGAAGACATCGCCGCCAGTCTCCGCTCCAAAACCAACTTCCACAACTCGATCAACAACCGACTTCCAGCAAGATCAAACACAAGCACTTCTTCGCCTACGTGAGGGTCGCCAGCACGTCGGTCGCCTGACGGAGGAGACGAAGCAATACATCGCCAACGTCAGAAGGGGCCACGAGCGGGAGTACGCCATCACCGAGAGGCTCGAAGACATCGTCATAGCCCGGGCGGAAGGCCGGGGCAAACAAGTGCGGTATCTCATCCACGAGTACATCCGCCTGTTCGATCCGCTGAACAAGTCGACTTCGAGAGTAGCGCTGACCCGAGCCAAGGGAGAACTTGGCCAGGCGACGCAGTACGCGGCGACTCTAGGCTCCGCAGAACGGGCTATCCAGGCAGCAATCTCAGCACTCAGCCGTTGAACCCGCAGCTCCCAGCTGCGTGCGTTCCGGGCCGGGCTGTTATTAAAACCTGTGTGTGTGGCATCCAGACCCCAACGGGCCTGTGGCCAACCTTAGCCTCCCTTTGGCATCCAGACCCCCAAACGGGCCTGTGGCCAATCTGCGCATTTGGCATCCGGACCTCAACGGGTCGGTGGCCATTTGTACAAGCCAGGCCGGAAACCGAAACGGGGCTGACAACCCCCAGCCAGGACCAACCGGGCGCTGAGGCCTGACACCGAGTCAGTCCCCAGTGGCTTGTGGCCGGGCTAGGTGCCGAGCAAAACGGAGACGCCAAAGACACCCAACACCGACAAACCACCACCACCAGCACCGAGGAAGAGGCGCCAACCTCCCCAGAACCGGACCTGTGTACCACGGGCGAGTGCGAATCTAGCATTCGCATTTGACCAAGCACAAACGGATCTGGAGGCGGCGCCGAACTCACACTTATCCAGTGGGAGTGCACTTGGGGTTCTGACTGCGATAGCAGTAGGGATCTTCGTGTGTATCCTCATTTGGACAGTGAGATCCGCCCATCCAGCGGGACCTCCGAGTGTCTAGGTGAAGAAACGTCCACGTAGTCGGATCAAAGGCAATCAAGGTCGCTGCGACTACATCTACAGCAGCTGGACCGAGCAAGAGCTACAAGAGGCGAGCAACGCACATCACCTCGTGATGGCGACGTATCAATCGCACTCCGGGCAGAACTCAGGGAGCCACCTTGGGGAGGTACCGAAGTACAACCCAAGGCGCCATGGATCTTGGATCCACGAGGCGAGGCTACAGTTCAGGAACAAACATCCTTTATGGTCTCAAGTCATCAATGGGGAAATCAGTGTCCCAGAGGTACTTGATGAAGCGGAGGCTCAGACCCTCCGCAGAACTGCAAGCAGGAGCCTGGCATCCTGCCGTTCCCGCAGTTACACGATCACTGAGCATGGGCTGTCAGACCTATTCGGGGAGGCATCCTCGACGGACAGCGAACATGAGAGCGCCTCGTCGACGGACGAGGACACGGGCCGCGTTAACCCGCGACGGACCGCTGCTCGCACAGCTCGAGCGAGCACACCACCCAGTGACGTGCCGGCAAGAGGGGCCGAAGGAGACCATACGACAGAGACAGCTGGAGGTGCAGCTAGTGGGGGAAGTGCAGGGTCTGCACGACTCCCAAGGCGCAGCGCTAGGATTCGACGAAGCGCTGCACCGGGCGGGGAGTCAGGCGGAGCGGAAAGCTCTGAGACCAAGACTACCGCCGAAGGGCGCGGCTCACGCCCCACAGTCGGTGCGACAGGCGGCGTCGCACGGAGTTCTGAACCAGGGTCGGAGGATACGGAGGAAGAAGATGGAGACCAACCAGAAGCCTCGGGATCAGAGGCAGGAGGTGAAAATCCTCCGGGTGACGGTGATGGTGCCCCTCCGCCACCACCGGATCCCCCAGGCGGGCGCGACGAGGAACGCCATGGTCATGGCGATACCGAGTCTGCTGCACGTGACCGTCTGGTAGCACGTCTTCGAAGAAGGTTGGACAAGGAACGCAGGCGGCGCCGACGCGGACGAACCAAATCAGGATACACCCAGCTCGTCCGACGAGCCAAGGCCGTGAAGCTGCTGATCAGGCAAACCATTGAACCCCGTCTTTGGGACAGCCTGCCACTGGCGTTGCGGACCGAGGCATACAATGTAGCCAACAATGAAGTGTGGGCTGCCATCTCAGTGGCTCTGGGATGGGAGCATTTTCACCTGATTGGGCAACTCCGCGAAGGCGACGGCAAGGCGGCTTGGCTTCGCCTCTTGCATCTACATGCGGAGGAGACGCACGGAGCGCAATCGCACTACCTGCAACAGTTGATGGACTGCTCATACCAACGGGTGGCTGGCCACAACAATGTCGGCTATGTCCGGAAGTATGCGGAGCGGCTCCAAGAGATCAACAAACTTTACAAGCTCTCAGCTGGCAGCTACGTGCAGCCAGAGATTCTGATGAGCAGACTTTTGGCGTTACCTTCCAGTTACGATTCCGTGGTCGAGTCGATTGAGACCAGGAATGGGACGTTGGCCTACGAAGGCAAACTTCCTCTGGATTTCCACGAGGTACTCGCCAGGGTTGTGAAGTACGAGAACCGTTGCATCCGGCGGAGCAAGCAAACTCGGAAAGAGATTCCCCTGCAGCGCCCTCGGGGCGATCGGCGGCCGGAACCTCAGAGGAGGATGTCACACTCATTACGCCAACGGAAGCAGCGGAGGAATAAGGCCAGCGCATACGCCATGCAAGGCCAAAAGGGACAGAAGGGACCATGCTTCCGATGTGGGAAGATGGGCCACCACGCACATGAGTGCAAAGAAGACGTGAGCGGCACTGGAGCCGCATGGGGACGACAGCAGGCGGGACAGAAGCAGCCGAGTGCCAACCGAGTTCAGCAGCAGAAGCGAGGCAAACGCTACAACAAAGGGCCTAAGAAACCCGGAGTTGGCTTCCTCTGTGTTGAACAGCCGGCGGAAGCAAGGGTTACACAAGGCGGTCGTGCCGGCACGGGCGGTAACGTCGATGGCGAGGTCGTCATCGACAGCGGTGCTTCTGGACATTTCTGCGTGACGGGAACAAAGCTCGACAATGCACGGGCTACACGCAGGGTCATCAACTCTGCCGGTCATGAGACCTTGACCGGCAAGGCAGTGGGGGATTGGGGATGTCTGATGGACACCGTTGCAGTGAAGGGGCTTCGTACCCCGGCGCTAGCGAGTGTGGGACAACTCGCGTCAAACTATCAGGCAGCCCTGGTCTTCACCCCAAACAAGGTCTACGCCGTACCACTGAAGGAGTTCAGCGGGCAGGACGGAAGGCTGGATGAAGCCAACGTCATCGGCGAGCGGCGAGCTGACGGATTGTACATTGGCAACGCCCACTCTATGAAAGATGTCCTGAATGCGGCGGGTGGTTTTGCGGACCCTCGCCGAGATCCAGTGGGAGCGAACGCCAGGACAATTCGGGGGCAGCACGACGCAAAAGAGAGGCCGTTCAGAGCGCTGTACGCGCTGACGGTCTCCCAGAAATCAGTTAGGGTCAGACGCCTCCAGAAACCTTGGAAGGCGAGGGACTCCTTACGTCACCGCGATCAGGAGGACCGCAGAAAGGGGGCCGGTTCGTGGCGGCAACGGCCCACCGGTGCAGATTGTGTACGCCCACGCAAGAACCTTGTGGGGAGCAAAGCTCGAAGTCACAATCCGCCGACGTGGAGCACCGTCGTTGGCCGCAACCGACCCACAAATACTGTCCGATTCATTGACCTATGTTGTGGCACCGGGGGACTCACCGCGGCGGGAATTCGTGCCGGGTGGACCCCAGTGGCATCAACTGATTTCCGAAGATCGGTGGCAACAGAGTTTGCGCGGGAGTACCCACACCCGTGCGAACACGTGAATTTGATGATGCCTGAGAACCAGGTGGCCTTGGAAGCGAAATACTGGCGCGACATTGACATCGCGTTGTACTGCGCTCCCGAGCACTCGGTCAATCGGGCTGTGAACAGCGGGCTCCTTACGATGCTAGGGCTGAGGCCGCGCATCCTGATGATGGGGTGCGGGGTGCTCTTCCCAATGTATCGGGCGGGTCACGTGAGCGAACCCGACGTGATGTGGAGGCTCTCAAGTGCCGGATACCACGTCTACGTCGCGCGAGACAATGACCCCCGGTGGCAGCATCGGGTGTACATCGTCGCAACGCTGTGCACACCAGGGATAGAACCAGCGCCCCATGTGCGAGAACTGGCGACCAGACCGGAGATGGTCTTGGCGAGTCTGTTTCCACATAAGAGGGTGGTGTACCAACGCCACTGCCGCTCGGCGGCGGATGCGATTGGTGCGCAGTTGAACGCAGGAGAGCAAACGACTCTGAGTCTGTTCCCCATAGGCAAGGCGAGGTCATCCTTCGAGACGCGGCACATCGGCACCATGCCCGTCAGCAGAGCCGAGTGGTGGTCAAGACCTCTGGAGTGCTGGATGGAACAGAGACGACACGTCCATTGGGGACTGGCGACAGCTGCAGTGGGAGCTACGTACAGTGACCCCCATTGTGAGGCTCGACTTGCCACAAGCCCCACGGACCGTGACGTCAGAACACCCGAGGCACACCAGGGCATCACCATGGGGCATCTGGAGAGCATCAGGCACCGAGTGCGGGGTCGTCACAGGAATGACGCACCTTGGCTGAGGAGGGAACTGAACCGGTTGATCAATCGAATCATCTATGAGGGAGTTAGTGCAACGTTGTCTCGCAGCGTGTGTGCGCAGGGCAATCAACCAAGGCAGCCACACAGCAGCAGATCGCGGAAGCGCCGGAAGCGCAACCGTGCATCGTGCATCAACCTCGTTATTCACACAACACAAGACGCATCGAAGGTGCCGTCCCTCAGTGAGGATAAGTACATCCAAATCTTTGTGGACGAGCACACGAGATTCGCATGGGTTGAGTTCTTCGGAGCGAAGACCCCTGCGACTTTCACCAAGATGCTCGAAAGGGCTGAGGCCCGTCTGCGGGCTCAACACATGCTTTCAGCAGAGTACCGAGAGGGCGGAATGCGAGGGCCGGGGCGCCCCGTCATTTCATATTTCAGTGACCACGCATCAGAGATGGTTAACGCCGAGCAGCGCGCAAGGCTGGCGCAGCAGTTCATCAACCGGACTGTTATCAGCCCGTCAGCCAATCCAGGCAACGGAATCGCCGAGCGGGCGCACAAGTCGCTGCTGGATCTGGCGCGTAGTCTACTGATAGGTTCAGAATTACCGATCACATTCTGGGCCGAGGCGTTCGAGATGGCGACCGACATCTACAATCGAACCGGCCACACGGCGAACAAGGGGAAGAGTCCGTACGAAGTGTACTATGGATATCCCCCTACCGACATGGGCCATATGAAGGTCTTTGGGTGCAAATGTTTGTGCACGAGGACAAAGACCGCAGAGGAGGACAGGAGCAAGCTAGACGGAACGAACAGGCCGTGCGTCTATCTAGGCATGTCGAAGGATGACAACCGAGGTCATCGAGTCTTCAATCCACGCACCGAGAAGTTCGGCACCTACACCTCAGTTGTCTTCCGGGAGGACGTTCCTGGAGGAGAACTGGTGACGAACTGTCGGGCAGT
>Ga0163180_10002275_pt1 | contig 10728 bp, 8 predicted proteins | sample AtlANTMetagenome_2_FD_109647 | JGI IMG/M metagenome (GOLD analysis project Ga0163180, IMG submission 109647) | Marine eukaryotic phytoplankton communities from the Atlantic Ocean - Atlantic ANT 4 Metagenome | ecosystem: Environmental > Aquatic > Marine > Oceanic | place: North Atlantic Ocean...
GACGACGACGACGACGACGACATCTTTTGTCTTCCCAATCACACGTCGGAAAGGGAGGAGAAAGAAGAGAGATCTTCTCTCCGTTGACGACGACGTCGTCGTCGTCGGTGCGGCGTGTAAAGCGTCGACGCGACCGTGGGAGGGAGAGAGGCTCGCGATCGACGCGGATCATCGGGGAGGTAGGAAGATGCGACGCGCTTTGATCGAAACGAAGGAGAAGACGAAGCCGAAGAAGAAGAAGAGGAGGGCGGTGACGGGGAGAAGCGCGTTGTCGAGCCAAGACGAGGAAACGAGCGCGAAGAAAGAAGACGAGGAAGACTCGACGATGGTATCGAACGAGCAGCCAAGATGGTCGGGAGGACCTTCCGCGTCGTCGTCGTCGTCGTCGTCGTCGTCGTCTCTGGCGGACGCGAACGCAACAGAAACGACGACGCCGACGACGGATGCTTCGCGAACCGCCACAGGGGCGACTTCTGGGTACACTCGGAAATGGAAGAAACGCGATTTGTCCTGGGCTCGAGATGCGATTCCTTTCTACGTGATGCTTCCTTTGGACGTCGTCTCTAGAGACGGAGTTCTTGAGAATAAAGAAGTTTTGGAAGTCGCGTTGGACGCGTTGGCAAGAGTAGGCGTAGACGGCGTCATGGTGGACGTCTGGTGGGGTATAGTCGAGAGAAAACAGCCGAGAAATTACGATTGGACCCCGTATTACGAACTGTTTCAAATATGCGAAAAGTTAGGTTTGAAAGTCCAAGCGGTGATGAGTTTCCACGCGTGTGGCGCAAACGTCGGCGACGTGTACGAGATTAAGTTACCGGATTGGGTCTTAGAGTCTGGGATTCAAGATCCAGATTTGTTTTTCACCGATCAGTACGGGTACAGAAACCCAGAGTGCATTTCGTTGTGGGCAGACGACGCGAGGACGGTCGCAGGGAGGACGCCGAGAGAGTGCTATCGAGATTTCATGGTGTCGTTTCGAGATACGTTTGAAAATCTATTGCAAACGACTATTTCAGAGATTGCGGTTGGATGTGGACCGTGCGGGGAGTTACGATATCCCTCCTATCCGGAAAATAAACGATCACCGAACAGTTCGCAATGGAGATTCCCGGGTATTGGTGAGTTTCAATGCTACGATCAACGAGCGTTAGGCGCATTGGCGAGGCACGCCGCCGAGGTTGGACGCATTGAATGGGGCGGTTCTGGCCCGCACGATTGCGGCGGATACAACAACTTACCTCAAGAAACTGGTTTTTTTCGAGCCGATCGAGGGAGTTGGGATAGCGAATACGGTCAATTCTTTCTCAATTGGTACGCGAAAGAGCTCATCAAACACGGCGACAAGACGTTACAAACCACGCGAGAAGTTTTCGATTATGATATAACTGGCGTGAATGTGGCCATCAAATGCGCCGGCGTGCATTGGTGGTACAACTCCCGGTCGCACGCGGCTGAATTAACCGCTGGGTACTTTAACACGCGATCGGGCGATTTTGCCCCCGAACGCGATGGGTACGAACCAATCGTAAAGATATGCGCCAAATATAACGCGCGTTTGAATTTTACATGCGTAGAGATGGTGGACGGCGATCACCCGTGGTTTGCAAGGTGCGGGCCGGAAGGTTTATTGAGGCAAATTCGTACCGCGGCGGCAAAGCATAACGTGCGAGTGGCGGGTGAAAACGCGTTGTGTCGATTCGATCGATCCGCGTACGAACGCATCATATACAATGCGCGAGGCGAAGGGGATGACGTGGAACTATGGAAGACTGGCGAAAAGTTACCGCCGATGGAGTGTTTTACATTTCTGAGAATGTCTAGAGAACTGTTCGAGCTGTACAACTTTAACAGCTTTAAGGAGTTTGTGAAACGCATAAAAGAGAATTCTTCGACGACGACGACGACGGCGCCGACGAACGCGACAAACAACACCGGATCGTTATCAATCACGGCTCCGACGTCGACGTTTAATACCAACGGGAACGCCTCGACCAATACCGCTTCATCGGGAGCGGATGTATTCTCAAATAGTAGCAGCGGCAATGGCGGTGCATCGACCAGTGCCACACCTACGGTTCCTACTGGCAACGCGTACATAGATAATTATAACAGCAGTCAAGAAAATGTCAGTAAAAAAGTCCCCGACAGCATGGATAGCATCGACGAGGACGATTACGAATTAGAAGACGGATTCGCGGATCGGGGAGAAGCGCCTCCTCTGCAAGAACAAGTGATGAGTATCGTTCAGTTGATGAACGAGTTGTGAAAAAAGTGTAATAAAAAGTTCAAGTGCGCGCAGTCATACACACGACGAAGAGAAACGAAACAAAAAAGGAACGATATCGCTTTGCCCGAGAGAGCCAAAACCCCAAACATTTATCCAAGGAGTAAAAGTTCCATTTTGGCTGCTGCTTTTGTTCTTCTTATCTGAGACGCAAATTTGTCTTTCGACTTTGTCTGTTGACGTGACATTCGGGACCACCGACACGTTTCGAGATGCTTCGCGGCTCTGTCTTCTCGTCGACCCTACTCTCGTCGTCGTCTTCAAACCTCTTCGGCGGTGCACCACAACGACTCTCTGCACGCAACAAAAGGAATGCGCGCCCACCACACCAAAATCGTTCGGGGAAACCGGTACAAAAACTCCGCTGTCAACAGGGGGACGACGACGACGACGACGACCGAGTGCGCACCATCTCGGACGCTTTGTACGTCGCGTTCGGCACGTCCGCGACTCGCGTCGTCCAGAGTCTGGAGTTATTGGCGTCTGGGCGAGAGTACAAGAGAGACCATCCGACGAAAGGGCGGCAGGAAGCGGAATCCTTCATGTATGGTCTTCGAGCGGACCCTTGGCACGACGTCCACGACGGCAGGTTCGCGTGGCTGGAAAGGTTAGAAAAGGAGTACGAAACGATCCGCGACGAACTCACGAGCGCGCTGAACAACCCAGATTTGGAAAGTCTGGGGAACTCGATTTGGAGTAAAGCCGCGGACGCAGACGCCGTCGCGTACGGGCCAAACTGGAGAACCCTCGTTTTGCAAGACAGGTGCACGTGGGACGACACGAACACGACGTTGTTCCCGAAGACGACGCGACTCGTGCGAGAGGCGTCTTCGCCTTCCGTAGAAGTTTTCTTCGCGCGGCAGCCACCTGGAACTGGTATTAAACCGCACACGGACTTCACAAATTTTATTCTCACGTCGCACGTCGGCCTCGACGTGCCAGAAAATGAATGCTGGTTCGACGTTGGCGGGGAGAAGCACTGGTGGAAAAATGGAAAAGCGTGCGTCGCGGATACGAGTTTCATTCACAGCACCGATAATTTTTCGAAAAGTAAAGACCGATACGTTCTTATCATACGATTCTGGCATCCAGATTTGAGTGAGCTCGAACGCTCAGCCGTACAATTTCTTTTTGATGTTTTGGGTGATTCGAGTGAAGAAGGGATTCGCTACGCTACCTTGCGAGCTGAAGAAAGGCGCAAAGGTTTAATATGATCGAGACGGATTCTTTCGATGGTATTCTCGATGTCTAAATAGATCAACGGTAGTATATAGTATACATTGTAACAAAGCTAATGGTAGTATTTTACTTATTAATCTCTAAGAGTCAAAGTTACACCCTTTAACGCAGTGCAAATTCACGTCTTTATCGACCATCGCGACGGGTTCGAAGACGATGTATGCCGTCGCCTGGCCACCTCCGGTATCGTCGGTCCAACAGTCCGGAACGACCGGCGCAGCGTCCACCGCCATCGCTTCGCTCGTTTTTACCCACTTGTATAAACTTTTCGGAGGTTTACCGCCGACGAATTCACCCTCTGTTTTCGATTGGAACGGTTTCACGAACTTCTCGTCCAACGTTGCCCAACTGCCGTAGAGTTTTTCGACTTGTTCGCGTTGCAGTCGCTTCGCCAACTCGTAAGCTCGTTTATCGAACGTCGTCGCTTGTTCTACTTTGATCTTCATCTCTGGATCCCACTGTCTCTCGTGTTTTCCAGAATTTGATTTCTTATACTGCGGATATCGAACTCCGACCGTTCGACTTTGCGTCAACAAAAAGTGGTCGAAGTTGTCCGTCGTGCCGACGACATCGAACCATCGGAGAACGTTCTCGAACCGTTCGTAATCGCTTTCGGAAATTTTACACTCTTTCGCGATCGGTCTAGCGTGCGTCCTCACCGGTTTATTCGTCTCATCTACCCATTCGGTCTCGTACCCAGGTTCTCTCAAATTAGTCGTGCACCTATCCCCCAAAATCTCTCTCACTTGCCCGTTGGTCGCTCTCCCGCTCGAGACGTAATCGCCGATGTCGTGCCCCCAGCTTTCCTTCCCAACTACCCCTGGCCACATCGTCTTCTTCTCCCCAGGATCTTGCTCTTGCTGCTTCCTAATGTAATACTCGTAAAACGACAGCGTTTGACTCGTCGGTTCCCTTATTAATACAGACGTCGTAATCTCGCACTCGTACCCAGACCCTTCTCCATACTCCTTCTTCAACGCGTCCACATCCGGCATGATACGCGTCTGAAAATGTTGCGCAGGCCAATTCGATGGCCAATTTCCTCGGAGTTCCACGAGCGTTCGCGGGCCAACGGCGCGTTCGCCATTTCTAAACTTCTCCGCCGCTTCTTTCCATCTTTGCAATAAATCCGTCCATTGCTTCTCTTCGAACCCGTATATGATCGGATACTCCCAGTCTCCCATGACGACGTTTTTGTCCCACACGAACCGAATGGTCGTGCCTCCGACTTTGGATATGTGCCGGTAGAGATGTAAAGCACACTTTGGGAGCTTGGTTTCGGCTTCTAAATACTTGTTGTTGTTGTCGTTGTTGTTGTTGTCGCCATCAACAGAAGACGACGACGACGACGACGAAGACGAAGACGTTTCTTCTCGCGACGTGTCCCTCGCGTCACCAACATCGTCCAACCCGCGCCGCCGCGCGTTGTCCTCGTCCACCGTCGTCGTCTCTTCGCGAGGAAGAATCGATCTTCCCATTTCCCGTAACGCGTCGTCGATCAGCGGTTGCGCTTCCGGCGGCGGTCTGACCCCGTCCACGACCGCATCCTCCAAGACGAAGAAGAAGACGAAAAACAACAACAACAACAACAACAACAACAGTCGTCCAGTCGTCGTCGTTCTCATGTTTACGGTAGGTCTCGACGAAAGCAACGACGACGACTCCTTCGGTCGATGATGATGATGCCTCTTTTTTGTGTGGCAAAAACGTATCTCATCATCATCATCGCGTTTATTAACGTGATGGAAAAAGTCGCGACGTCAAAAGAGATACGCGCTCTTCGCGCGACGACATGCTCTCTTCCTCCTCCTCTTTTTCATTTTCTTTTTCTTCGTCGCGTTCGTCGGCGAAAACGAAAACGAAAACGATCCGCCGCGAGGAGTCCTTGCGTTGGAGGTCGACGAGAAGAGGACGACGACGACCAAACGCAAAAGGGACCACCACCCCCTTATTTCGATGCGTGAACACAGATGACGACGATGGAGATTATCCAAAACCAAACTTCGATGCGTCGTCGAACGACAACTACCGACGAGCGAAACGAATGTCCGAGACGCTTTTTCAAAACTACGACGCGAACAACGGGAAGAAAACGGTGATCGTCATCGGCGGGGGGTTGAGCGGACTGTCTTGTGGAAAGTACCTGACGGATTTGGGATATTCGGTGACGGTCGTCGAGAGAGCGAACGTCTTGGGGGGTAAAGTAAGCGCGTGGCGAGATAAAGACGGCGATTGGATCGAAACCGGATTACACGTATTCTTCGGCGCGTACCCGAATGCGATGAATTTATTCAAAGAGTTAGACATTGAGGATCGATTGCAATGGAAGAAACACACGATGTGTTTCGCGATGCACGATTACCCGGGGGAGTTCACGGAGTTTTGGTTTCCAGAGAAGGTACCGGCGCCGTTTAATATGGCGGCGGCGATTTTGACGAACGATAAGATGTTGAGTTGGGGGGAAAAGGTAAGGACAGGGTTGCCATTGTTGCCGATGTTGATTGGCGGGCAGAAGTATATCGACGCGCAGGATGAGCTTTCCGTAGAGGCTTGGATGAAGAAGAACAAAATGCCCCAAAGAGTTTCTGATGAGTTGTTTACCGCGATGGGCAAAGCGTTGGACTTTATCGATTCGGACAAATTGAGCATGACGGTGATTCTAACCGCGATGAATCGCTTCATCAACGAAACAGACGGGTCCAAGACGGCGTTCTTGGATGGAAATCAGCCCGATCGGTTGTGTAAACCGATGAAGGAGTACATCGAAGGGAAGAACGAGAGAGGAACGAAAGGAGAAGTTCTCGTCGCGACGCCTTTAAGAGAGATTATGGTGGATGATACGAGCGGCGAAATTGTCGGTGTGCGCGTAAGTGGGGGTAGTGATGGTAGAAATAGTAGTACTAGTGGTAGCGATAGTGTAGGCGGAGAGGAAGAAGAAAAAGAAGCCGCGTCTTCTTCGAAAATCTTGACCGCAGACCATTACGTTTCCGCCATGTCTGTCGACGCTTTAAAATTGCATCTCCCCGCGGCGTGGAAAACGATGCCTTTTTTCAAACAGCTCGACGAACTCTCCGGTGTGCCAGTCATCAACGTGCACTTGTGGTTCGATAGAAAACTCCGACCGTACAATGGGTTAGTTTTCTCCCGATCTAAACTTCTCTCCGTGTACGCCGACATGAGCGAGTGTTGCAAAGAGTACGCCAACAAAGACAAAACGATGCTCGAACTTGTCTTCGCCCCGTGCGACGCTCAATCCGGCGCCGACGTTAATTGGATAAAGAAATCCGATGGCGAAATTGTCGCGGCGACTATGCTCGAACTCGAGCGCTTGTTTCCGGACGAAATAAAGGATGCCGTTTTATTGAAATCAGCTGTCGTCAAAACGCCTCGCTCGGTGTACAGAGCAATTTCGGGACGAAACAAGTATCGCCCTTCTCAATCTACGCCGATTAGGAACTTTACTCTCGCTGGAGATTTCACGTTTCAAAAATATTTAGGGAGCATGGAAGGCGCGATTTTATCCGGCAAACTCGCCAGCGAAGTCGTCGACGACCGCTTAAACTCATCCGGGAAGCCGACGTTTACGATACCGCCGAAAGAGGTGCACGAAAGCGTAGTAGTTGGTAATTAAAATCGTGGTACGGTACTTTTGTATATTGTTATATAAACTGCAAGCTAAATACACTCGTGATTTCGTTTGTTCGTAACTTGGAACGCACGCGCCTCTCTTCTCTTTTCTCTCTCATATTTATGGACTCTCTTTCTCTTCATCATCTTTCTCGATTATTTGTTCATATACATTCCGACTAAAAACGAAAGCATTGCCACGATCACCACCATAAAAAACGAAAACCCATTCGCGCCCGGCTTCATCGATTTCGACAACTCCGTTTGCAACTGTCTATGTCGCTTCTGCATCGCTTCAATCTGCGCCTCCAAACTCGCCACTTTATCCCCGTTCGGTCTCGACCCCATGCTCTTCCCACTTCCTTTCTCTACGCTCGCTGCACTTGCCGTTGACTTTGTCGAATAATACCTACTCAAACTCGGTCCGCTTCCGTCCGTCTCTTTATCTTCCGGCACGCTCGCCGGCAACCCGCCCGCTTCCGTAAACACAACCTTCAACTTTGTCTCTTGAATTTTCTTCCCTTCTTTCGTGAACAAAGACGGCACGTCGTCCCCTTCTCCTTTCTCCGCGACTGTATTTTGCACCAAAAACTTATCTCGGCAGTTTTCCAAATCCGCCGGCACTTCGCGTTGCGCCTGCATGATCACCGTGACCACCGTCGTCGCGCCCGCCGGGACGACGCCCGTGTTCGGTTTCACGCAGTATTTCTTCGGCGCCGTCGTTTTCACCTTGAACGCCTGGTCGTGCGACGTCGGGTTGTGCACGGTTAAGTCCGTCGCGATTTGTTTTTTCAGCTCGACTGTAGTTCGAGAAACAACGAAAAATCAGAGTCAGTTTTTGTTGTTTGTTTGGATTGGAACGTTGACACAGGAACGACATCTTTGCCTCTCTTCCAAAGTCGTCCGTCTTCTTTCCTCGGGTTCGATGCGCACCAAAGCGACAAAAAATCCGGCGACGACGACGTTCTTCTCTCGTCGCGCGTCTTCGAATGTGCGCGAGAGAGAGAGACAAAAGCGGCGGGCCTTCGAAATCGAGACCACACGAGAACACAACATTTCGGAACATTAATTCAAGAGACCCGATGATGACTTAAAAGAAGAAGAAGAGGGATCGGCGTCGACGCCTCTCTTTACCCGCTTAAAAAAAGCGAGAGAGACGACCACCACCACCACCACCCAATCGACGATCGAAGCCTTTCGAATGCGCGGCGTTCGAAAGAAGGACCCTTTCGTCTCTTCCTTTCATCAAAGTCGACCTCCTCCAACCACACTACGAACGAAAACGAAAACATTATAAAACGCGATCCCGACCAACGACGACGACGGGAAGACGACGAGAGACGAAACTTGCGCTTACACTTAAACGGAAGGTGCTCGGTCGGCGTGATGACCACGCCTTTCGTCGCCTCTTTCGAAGACGACGACGACATGGCGTGTGGTGGTGGTGACAAAGGAACGACGACGACGACCTTTCTCTCCCGTACTCAACTCGAGAAGTTAAACGAAGAGCGCCCGCGAAACCAAAAGTGGGGAAAGGAAACGCATTCAAAATCGACTTTAAGGTCTCTTGTTTAAGGTTTTATTTTTTGAAGGAGAGAGAGAGAGACGTAAGCGTATACGCGGAGGAGAAAGGAAGGCTTTGGTGCGGGAGGCGGCGGGTCGTGTGATGTGCGTCTATCTGCTACGCGCGTGCGTGTCGCATAATAAATGTTTTCCGTAAGTTATATAGTATGTGTTCCTGCGTTGAGTATTAAAAGGACGAGCGCGCCGCGGTTCTTCTCTCGCTCCTACGCATTCTTCTTCTTCTTCTTTTTCTTTTTCTTCTTCTTCTTCTTCGCGTGTGTATATTTGATTCTCTTTCAATTATGTATGGATATTTGTGTGATGGTAGTTACGCCAACCAGGTTCTCGGGTTCTTGAATGCATCCAACGCATCCGCCTCTCTACTCCCCTCTTTCGGTTGCATGTCGTATTGCCATCTCGCGGTGAGCGGCAAGGACATCAAAATAGACTCGATTCTACCGCCGGTTTTCAAGCCAAACGTCGTCCCACGGTCGTACACCAAGTTGAATTCGACGTATCGGCCTCTTCTCATTTGTTGCCAGTCTTTTTGTTCTTGCGTGAACGAATCGTCTTTGTGCTTGGCAACCAACGGAACGTACGCCGGGACGACGGCTTGCGCCATATCCGTAGCAAACGCCAACAATTCCTCCTTCGGTCTGTCGTTCATGTCGTCGAAGAAGACGCCACCAACGCCTCTGCGTTCACCTCTGTGTTTGATAAGGAAGTAATCATCCGCCCATTGCTTGAATTTCGGGTAATATTCCGGGTCGTGTTTATCGCACGCGTCTTTCAAAATCCCGTGGAAGTGGGCGACGTCGTCGTCGAAGATATAACTCGGCGTCAAATCCGTGCCACCGCCAAACCACCACGCTTTCGGCGCATTCGGGTCGTCTTTCGGCGCATCGGTTTCAAAGTAACGATAGTTAAAATGGACGGTCGGTGCCATCGGGTTGATCGGGTGCATGACCGAGGAAATCCCGGCGGCGAAAAACGGAATAGTTTCCGACCCGACCCCTTGCTCTCCAGTCGCCGCTCTGTACGCCTCCGGCGGCATTTGTCCGTATACCACGGACACGTTGATCCCGGCTTTTTCAAACACCTTGCCGCCTTGTAACACTCGAGAGATGCCGCCTCCTCCGCCTGGTCTTTCCCACGCGTCTTCGTGAAACTTCCCGCCGTCCAAATCTTCGATGGCTTTGCAAATATCGTTTTGTGCCTCTCGAACCATCTTCTCAAACTTGGCGCGCATTTCATTCGAGTCGCCTTCCCCTCCCGGTCGTAAAAGCGTCAGCGGCGCTTCTTCTAACGCGACTTCGTCTTCTATCATCGCTGCTCTCGCCGTCGCTGCTCTCATCGTCGCGGCCGCGCGATGTCGCCCGAGTTGTTGTCGTCTCGCGACATCGCATTGGTATTGTCTTCGACATTCCGATCTCTTTATCTTCTTCAAAGCGTTGCCTTTCACGACGAATGATGATGATGATGCACTCGTCGTCGCTTTCATCGCTGTCGTCGTCATCATTTTTATTTTTTTATTTCTCTCTCACTACTGTGTCGTCTTCACTCTTTGCGTTTCCAAAACGACGAGTTTTACACCAGAGTAGTCTCTTCGTCGTCGGATAAAAGTGTCGAAGTATATATATACGTCGCGTGTCGAAAGTGATGAATGATGATGTTTTTCGGATTGGAATGGTTTTTTTGGATTTTTTTTTATCTCTTTTTTTTTTCCCTTTTTTTGTCGAGAAAAAGATCTCTCTCTCTCTCTCTCTCTCTCTCTCTCTCTCGTAATAATAAGGGGGGTCAAGAGATCATATTCACTGGGAACAAAAAGACCACACAAAAAAAAAAAAGGGAGGAGGAAGAGGCCTTTCGACGACTCTGATTGAAGACCACCACCCAAGAACAAAAAAACAAAACGACGAAAAAAGAATCGACATTTCAGTTTTTCTTCTTCTTTCGACTTTGACGAAAAACAGAGAGACGAAAGAAAAAGTCGAAAGAAAAAAAAGAAAAAACCC
>Ga0163180_10002276_pt1 | contig 10727 bp, 12 predicted proteins | sample AtlANTMetagenome_2_FD_109647 | JGI IMG/M metagenome (GOLD analysis project Ga0163180, IMG submission 109647) | Marine eukaryotic phytoplankton communities from the Atlantic Ocean - Atlantic ANT 4 Metagenome | ecosystem: Environmental > Aquatic > Marine > Oceanic | place: North Atlantic Ocean...
ATTCATGCTCATGGATTTTTGGAGTGTATTTTTACAGATAATAAAAAATCACCAACATTTTTATTTCATAGTGAAAAGTTTTCGACACCACAACCAATTAGAAAACATATTTCTAGTCCTATATCAGTAAGCCCAAGTAGCAAAAAAACGGCATCAATATCATCAACCCGTTCATTATCGCCATCAAAAGGAGGAAAACACAATAAAACACGAAAAACATACACTAGACGAAATAAAAAAAATTGATTATTTTTTTATAATTTTTACTATATTATAAAAAACCATGAAAGTTGATATCGATTATCTTGACTCACCTCCTCATCATTTTTGCCAAAAAAATCCCAAATTTTGGAAGTATTTGAAAAAATATCAATATGATGAAGATGAATTTAGCTACATTTGTAATATTATTATGAATAATACCATTAATTTAAGCATGAATGCGCTTGATAATATTTCGTACTATTTTGACGCATTGTTTTCAAATGGTGGGACTGATGAAGAACGTGATCATATTAGTAAATTTTACAGTATTATATATAAATATTCGAGAAACGCATATCTTAGCGCAAATTCAACAGAACGTGAAATTTTGTGTAAAATTGGGGACAAATTCAAATGCGTGCGGGAAAATCAAACTTCGATCATGTGTATTTACAATAACGTAACGATTAGTATATCTGATACTGATTTCATGGTCTCATTAATAGATTTGAATAATTCCTTGAAACGGCAACACTTTTATGTGATGTTATACGTTTTTGATTTAACCATGCGTATTCAAAAAATAAAGAGTGAAATAATAAAATATGAGTTAGCTAGGAAAGGTATGTTATCTGGTACAGTTTTGGATATATGCGTACATGAAAATTATATATATTATCTTGATTTGAATAAAGAGTTCAGAAAATATAATAAAATTATGGCGTCTATGAATTATTTTGGAAATAAAGTAGGAGAAGTAGAAGGATTAGGAAATTTATTTTGTCCAACAAATAATCATTTACTCTTCTTCTACTATGATATAAAATTCGATTTTACGAAAGATAAAAATGTGAATTTGTGTTAGGTTGTATATGTTTATAGTTAATCAAAAAAATAGCGATAAAAATTTTTTATAGAAAAAATATTTAAATTAATTATTAATTCTATCTACCTAACTAAGCTATTTTTTCTAACTCACACCACAACTTTGTGATTTCATTCGCATAAACCACCTCGTTACCAGTCCATCCCGATAGGATCGCACCCCTATATGTAGATTCCGGCAATATCGTGTCAATATATCCAGCAGTTTGAATCATAAACGTATTGAGCTTTGGATTGATATCTCGACGATACTTGGTAACACACTTGTGGATATCAACATACAATGCTGAACCATATGACTCTTTTGATCTCCATATAAATCCTTGGGTTTGGATATCAGGATCATCACCGTAAAGACCCCCATGACCCACTTGCATATCCGAGTAACAAAACCAGTGATCGAAGTTGTATTTATCAGGTTCAGCAAATGCGCGTTTGAAAAACAACCATACACCGTTTTCAGTGTGTTGTCCAACTGTTTTACCTTGTTTGTTTATTTCTTCGTATTGTTCCAAAATCGGTCTACTCTGATCGACTTCATATTCGACTAAATCGTCACCAAATAGACCGACGACGCCTCGACCTGTACAACACAAGGCAGTAAACAGCGCAGATAAGTTTCCAATATCAGCAACAGTTGTTCTTCCATAAGTAGAAGTGAAACAACCATGCGCACTACCGCTGTTATCCGACATAACCATTGCGTTACCTTCTAACTTAGGAAAGTTTTCAAGAGACGCTTGTAAACATTGTTCCAAACAATCCATAATGATAGGTACATATTTGGGGTCAACTGGTTTTGGTGGCTTTCTTTGACCTTTCTTTGATTCGGCTTCAGCATCCACTGGTTGATCTAGTTGTGACTTCATGGCTTTATGTGCGGCAATGTAACGGAAAGGAAACTGTTTACCACCATGAACACCAGATAAAACCATATCACAGTATTCCTGCATTAACTCTTCCCCTGGATCACTACTCGCAAAACCACGCAGATTTCTCAACGCAGCCATATGTGGTAGACGACGACCCATTGCTTCAAATGTTTCAGGCCAAGTCTTACCTTGAGAACGATGTTTCTCCCAAGTAGTGTCCTCATCATCGAGTTCGATTGTACCGTTTGTCATAAGAGGATCAATAACCGTACTTTTAACAACTTTTTTCGAAGGATGTGAAAGACGTGTGACATCAATCACTGCCTTGGAATACTTTCCACAGTGATAAGGCGTAATTTCGTACAAACGGTCTTCAAATGCGCGTTTCATGAAACTAGGAAACTTGGACTTACTTCCATGAAGTGCCTTCCATGAATCCATAATAGAAATCATATCACCAGGTAGAGAGCAACAATCTAGTACCACTTTTCGAAATGTCTTGGGATTTTCGTTAATGAACTTGACACGGTTAGGATGCGAAGCTTCGATGGCCAAAAGCTGTGCTGGTGACTTGCGCATGAACCATTCATTGCGAGCCCTAACTGCTAGTTTTAATGTTTCACCGAAGTCAAACTCTAGTGCGTCATTTACTGCGTCATAAAAAACTTTTTGACGATTGACTCCATAATATTTAGGTAAAATTAAATGTTCTTTCAAAATATCATAAACAGTATCCATATAAACATTATCCATATGTTTTTCAGTTTCATCATGTTTTTCTGGCATGTAGTAAGAGGATTCCCCAAGAAATCCCGACAAAAGAGGTAACATTAAACGACGGATAGGATTAAAAAGTTCATAAGACTCTCCACCCATAAAGTTAACATGCGTTTCAGTAAAAGTAGTCATTAAGTATAAGAATGTATTGTGTTTATATATATTTCATAATTTCTTAAAAAATATCAATTTTTATTATATAAATATTATATATATATGCCAAGAACACCGCCAAGATCAAGGAGCACAACTAAAAAAAGCAGTACAATTGGTATAACTAAACGCAAATTAAAAGATTTAAAATTTAAAAAGCCAGTAATATTTAAAAAGAGAGATGGGTCACCAACTAATTTGGATATTATAAGTGATAGTGCCTCACATATTTTAAATAGTGTAAGAAAAGGTGTCAAAAAATTTAGTGACCCTTTTTTTACACCTGAGGATTTACGTGTACAGTTATCTGCACACGAATATACAATATTACAAAGAATTCACGATTTACAAGTTACTAGACCTGGAAATATTCTTGCAGCAGAAGGACCAAGTTTTGATCCTAAAAATATAGATATTGACTTAAATTATGAAACTCTACAAGAATTATTAAGTAAAGACGATGAAGAAAGATCTCAAAGTGATAAAGATCATGGAAAAAAACCTCCTTTGTGGCAAGAAATAGATTATGTTAATAGAAAATTAATAGATCAAGAAATTAAACAACTTAAAATAATTAGAGCAAATTATCATTCAAATAAAGTAGAACGAATATATTATTTATACAATTTGTTAAAAAATCTCAAAAATAGAGAAACATATTCAAAAGGAGAAATTATAGGTAATTATCATAGATTTGAAGGTGACGAGGATGATATAAAAGAGTTTATTGAAAATGGAAAAATGAAAGTACAACTAGGTGATTTAGTATGTGAAGCACAAAATTGTAAAGAAGATACTGAGAATGATATGGAAATTGTAGAAACGACATCAAGAAGTAGAACCGGTGGTAAAAGGAAATCAAAAACACGTAAAAGAAATCGCAAATAATTTATAAAACAAATGTACACTAGATATTATTCAATATGACTCTTCATTCCTCCTTGTATTTCTTTATGTGCTTCTTCTATTAGTTGCTTTAATAAACCATCTTCATGATCAAATAATAAATCTTTATTTGTTTTTTTTGGTCTTCCTGGTTTTTTCCCATTTTTCATATGTTTTTCTATTTCTTTGCGATTCGACCAAAATTCATTGAATATTCTCATTTGATCAATAATATTCCCTTCGCAATAGAATTGGGAGAGATATGTATCTTTTATGGAAGTACTGTGATGTTGCTGCTTTAGCAACCAATAGCCAAATATAAACAAATGATTATATTTAGCTGGTAATCTATTATTAGAATTCACATATTTCATGTTTGACATTATATTTTCAATGATATTATACTAATTTAATTTTAATAAAAAAGAACTTCAATTTTTTATTCATATTATATATTTGAATAAAAATCGATTATTCATCTTCTTCTCTTAAAGATTTGAATTGAGTTTTAAATGCATGTCTTAATTGATCATTAAGTGATCCATTCTGTCTTATATCATTTTTATTTTCATTCATATCCGGATTTTTTACTATTTCCGAAATTGTATGTCTTCTTTGCGCAGTAGGTTCATCATTTAATGGTTTAAACAATTGAGTCGAAGCAATAGAATTTACAATCTCATTTGGTTGAATGTTAACATTATTTGATGACACATTATTAGTACTGGATTCGTATAATTGTTTATGGAATAACTCACGTAATTTTGGTATTTCATTAAATTTAATATGCGCATATTTTTCGCATATTTTTTCAACTCGTGACTTATATTCACAGTATTGTTCCATATACTTAAGTTCAAGTTCATTTTGTTTCGCCAATAATTCCAAATATTTTTCCATCTTTTCATTTTGCTGTGACAAAATATTCAATTCATTTTCGTTTTTCATTTTCTCCTTTTCAATTATCTTTTTATACGTCTTAGTTTCATTGTTTATATCTTCTTCTTTGATCTTATCTTTGAGCTTCATAGAAAAATCATCTATTTCTTCTATACTTTCATTAAGTTTTTCCCGTTTATCTTCCATTTTCTTTATTTCATCTAATAAATTAACATTTTCATCTTTTTTAACATTTTCAGGTTTACTCATTTATTATAAAATGAGTAAAAAAAATATTAGAATATAACACAATTAAATTCTAATAAAATAAACCCAATATATGGATTCAAAACATTTTTATAGATAAATTATTATTCTTGTGCATTAGCGAGAATTTCATCAATTAGTTTTTCTTCTTCTGTTCTATTATCAACTACTTCTTTCTTCTTTCGACCACGTTTCTTTTGTTCCTTGGGTTCTTTAGGGTGTTGTTTAGGTTTAGATTCCTTAATATTTTCACGCAGTTGTTTCTTATACGCCTTCTGAATATTTTTATAGTCTTCGAGAAAGCTATCGATGAATTCCATTTGATCATTGACATTGCTAAATATGTTTGTCATATTGACAATATCACTTGTTTCACTATTTTTCATTTTTTCTGAAAGCCAATAACTGAAAATAATAAATTTCTCATGCTTAGCTGAAAGCTTAGTATTTTCCATTATAACAAATTATAAGTAAATAAAGGTTTATGTATATCTAAATATTATTAAAAATCATTTCAATTTTTTTACAGTGAATATAATTACATAACAATAATGATAATTGTCATTAATGCCTGAACTGTGACAATTGCTTTCAAACGTATACTTTTAGGATAAATATCACCATAACCTAATAAACAACCTGTAATAATGGAAAAATACAAACGATTAAAATAATTTTCGAATGGACTTTTTACAATAGACTCATTCTCTACTTGTTCCTCTGCTTTATCTATTTCTGATATTAATTCAGATTCATTTGCTTTTTGTGTATTATCTTGAAACATATTATCATAATTATCAAAACCTTCAATATTACGAAAGTTAACAATTTCACTTGTCTCTTCCACTTCTTCCACCTTTTCTCGTACTACTTCATCACGAACAATGTCCTTCATTTTATTAATACCATACCATTCATCGTCAGAAACAAACATATATATAAAACTAAATAATAACATACTTATTAATACTAAAATTACCTTATATTTTCTAATATCATATATCAATTGATTCATATACTATATTATAAGAAATTTTAATATATTATAATATTCTTTGAAAAACCTTAAAAAAAACCCTTGGGATTCATTGAACTTTTTCTCAAAAAAGGACATTTTTAAAATGTCCAAAAATGAAAAAAAGTTTATAGAATTTTATAAGATTTTTCAAAATTTGTATTTTAAAGCATATACGAGTGAAAATAGAAGGATTACTTTTTTGGTATGAGACTGAGAAAAAAATTAGCGGAAAATTCCGGCGATTTTTTTGTAACTCTAGTATAATGACACAAAAGTCGCCAAAAGTCGCCAAGAATTTTTATTGTTTAGGATGTGATTATAAATGCTTTAAGAAAAGTGATTATGTAAAACATTTATCAACCGATAAACATAAGAGAGTTACAAATGATGACGCAAAAGTCGCCACATCATATCAATGTGATTGTGGAAAGTTATATTCTCATAGACAAGGGCTATATGCTCACAAAAAAAAATGTAACGTCAATAATTCAATAATTGTTCAAAATGAAGAAACAGACTATAAAGGACTGTTATTTAGGGCAATGGATCAGTTACAGCAGCAACAAACAGAGATGACAACGCAGCGCAAAGAATTAATGGAACAATTGAATATTCAACATGAAGAATTGCGAAAAAAAGATGAATTAATGGAGCAAATGATTCATAAAGTAGGACATACTACAAACCATAACAATCAGTTTAATATTAATATGTTTTTAAATGAGACATGTAAGAACGCAATAAATTTGTCCGATTTCATAGAACGTATTGAAATAAGTCACGATGATTTAGAAAATAATGCACAATTAGGTTTTGTCAACGGAATGACAAAGATATTAATGGATAATTTACGTCAGTTAACATTACAAGAACGTCCGATTCATTGTACCGATGTAAAACGTGAAACCCTTTATATTAAGGATGAAGATGTATGGGATAAGACACATTCCAATGAGAAATTGGAAAATGCTATACAAGAAGTTTCGCGCAAAAGCATGAAATCTTTATTGGATTGGAAGAGGACAAATCCAGAATATAAAAATTTGGACTCAGATTTTTCTAAGCGTTGTATTCCAATGCATCAAAATTCGACTGCTATATCAAAGAAGGATTCTTTTTATCCTAAGATAATTCACATGTTAGCAAAAGAAAATAGTATTACTGAATTAAAAACGATTCATTAGAGTTATATACTAAAATATAAACGGATTATTAATTTTTATCACATAAGATTCGTAATTCTTGGAATTTTACTTTTGCTTTTTCTTTACAATCAATATTCCTGTCGGGGTGGAATATCAATGCTTGTTCCTTATACTCTTTTCTTGTTTGACATGTTTTGGGTTTTTTTCCTTTAGATGGACAGTTGGGGTCTGGTTTCTCTGGTACAGGTGACGCGGGGGATAAAGTATATGGAGATTTACGAGTCTTGTTTGATTTTTTTTCTCTTTCTTGACTTTTCTTTTCTCTTTCCTCTTTTTCTTTTTTCTTCCCTTCTTCCTCAGCTGCCCTCTCATCGTCTTTTTTCTGTTTCTTCCATTCCTCAAACTTCTGTCCCTCAAGACCTTTATTTTGTCGGTCTGTTTGTGAACGACTGTATTCTCTCGTCTCTTCCTGGCTCTTTATGTAATCCTTAAACCATCTTTCCTTTTCTTCTTCTTCCTTTTTTCGTTCTCTTATTTCATCCTCTCTCTTTTTACGTCGTCTTTTCTCTTCTTCTAAAGTTACACCTGTAATTATATTTGTTTTACACAATGGGCATTTATTGTGTATAATTTTGTTTCGAGCACAACTAAAATGAAATTTATGACCACAATATAATATTGCTATATTTTTATCAAATATTTTGTCTTTACATAATGAGCAGTTAATTCCAGATGATGATGGTGACTTTGGTTGTTCCATTATGAATAAATATATATTATTTAAATATATTATTAAATTTTATCTTCACATAAGTTTTGCAATTTTTGGAATTTTTCTTTTGCTCTATCTTGACAACCGAAATTTCTATCAGGGTGGAATATTAATGTTTGTTCTTTATAGGCTTTCTTTGTTTTACATTTTTGAGGTTTCTTTCCTTTAGATGGACAGTTGGGGTCTGGTTGCTCTGGTAAAGGTGACGATGGTGATAATGAAAGAGACTTTTTACGAGTCTTATTGGATTTTTTTTGTTGTTCTTCTCTTTCTTTTTGTTGCTTACTTCGTTGTTCTTCCCAAAATTTTGCGTCATCTTCTTCTTCTCTTCTTTTCTTTTCATCTTCTTCTTCTTTTCTTTTCCTTTCATTTGCATTATTAGTATCTATTATATTTTGAATATATGACCTAACCTCTTCATATGCTTCGTTTGCTGTTTGTTGTTTTGCGTTCTTTAGTTCAAAGTCTAATCCGTATTTTGTAAATTTTTCTTGGTATTTACTAATTGATCTTAATAAAATGACATAATCATTATTTTTCAATTCACGTTTAAATACTGGTAATCTTTCTAAAATGTTTTGCATTATCATGTGAAATATAGTATTACCGTCTTTGTTTTGTATATTTATTTTTAAATATTTCTTGGTCATTTTCAAATACTTGTATATATTTTTTGTATTAATATCATATTCCCACTTGAAATTGCCTCTATTATCGACAGCACCTACAAGTAAATGTCCCGTGGTGTTTCCATAACTGTCCTGAATATTAGGATCAGGTCTATTTTCCATTGGTATTTTTAATGTATCACGTAATTCAAGTAATGTAATTAAAACATCCATATTATTTATTATTGCTGCTATTTGTAAAGGTGTAAACTCTCCTACTCTAGGAAAGTGCATACTAATACGATGTGCTTCCATAAGATTAAGAACATCCAGTTTTTTATTAAATGTTTTCATTTCATCAGCATGTTTCATTGCCATTTCTTTTACTTTATCTTTTAAATTTTTCAAACACGCAATACTGAATTCTTCTAAAAGTTCATAATTAACCCAATTTTCGGCTGCGATTTTATCCATGCGTTTTTTTAGTATTGCATCTATTGTATTTTCATTCCTTTCAGATCTCATTCCTTTCATAAAATAAACGGGATCTTCTGGTTTTAATTCATTATAAAAAGTTTGTTCATCAGGATTATCATATAAAAACGGTTGTAATTTCTTAGTATTATTGCGGGCATTTTTATAATATTTTTTATAATATGCGTCTTCGTATCTTTTTAAATTTTCGGCTGGAGTACGTTTCGATGGTTTACTAGATTCAATTGGTGATGATTTCTTTTTTCTTGATGAACTTTTTGGTGAGGTATCCTTTTGTTTCGTTGTATTCATATATAATATTATAATAAAATATAATATTAGTTTATTTTTTTTTCAATGTTCTACGTTTACGCGTTTTTTTAGTTCGACCACCTATTGATAAATTTAGAATATTTAATTTATCCTGTAATTTTTTCATTTCATTATTTGTTTTTTGTTCACCTTTTTCTAAAATTTTTATATTTATTTTGATGTCTTCAATTTTATCTTTCAAATATATAATTTCTCTTTTATTTTTTGGTATTTTTGAGTCTGACATTAAAGTCATAGACTGATTATTTAACGAAATTGTTTTATTCATTTTATTTTTGTTTTGAATTTTTTCTATTTCTTCTTCTAATAATCTGATTTTACCTTTTAAAAAATCAATTTGATATTTTTCTCTTCTAATATGTTCATTAAACATATCATTTCTGCTTTTTTGTGATTCTAATGAGTCCATTGTTTCTATTGCTTCTTTTTGTCTATTACGTTGTATTTTGGGTTTATTTAAATAATATAAAGATGATGTATTTGAAGATACAGATCTTGAATTAATTCTTGTTCTTGATTTACGACTAGACATTATATATATTTATAACATTTTTTTGTTATATTCATATAAATATTTTATTTCAATATTTTCAATGGTTTTAATATATTCAGAGTATTTTTCAAAGAATTTTGTTTCTGAATTTCTGAACCAATATCTAAATTTAATTCGCAAACATCCATATTAATGACATCAAAATTATCATTTATATGTTTCAAAATATTGTATGTTGTACTTTTACGTAATCCTTGTTGAACAGGTGTACCTGTACAATGAATATAAAATGGATCAACTGCGTCTACATCAAATGAAATATGTACTGGTGAATTTGCGCAAAAATTATCCAATGTATTATATACAGTTTTTATATTATTATTACATGTTTCCGATGTTAGAATTGGTATATTATATTTTTTTATAATTTGATTTTCATATTTATCTTGATCACGAATTCCAATATATAGTAAATGATCATAACGTAATTTATTATTTAAAAAAGAAAACATATTTGTTACGCTTCTTCCAGTTAAAAATCCTAATGGCATACCATGATAATTACCAGTTTCAGATGATTCAATTGTATTTATATCTGCGTGTGCATCTATCCAAATAAACTTCGTATTATTGTACTTATTCAAAGAATAAGCGCCCGTCGCAATTGTCATAGAATGATCGCCGCCAATATTTATACGTTTGTCTTCAATTGAGTTATTATATAAATATAAAGCTTTCATATTTTGAATAATACTTCCATGATTTTTAACATAATGTTTATCAATATATTTTACGAAATATTTACTTAATATTTTTGGAGTTTTTTCTACACCTAACTTACGTTGTCCTAGACCATGTTGAAAAAAAATCGCATGTCTAAACATTATCGTATATTATATTTAAAATACTAAAAATTTTCATATTATTTTCAAAAATATTTATTTAACGTTTCCAATGTTTTC
>Ga0163180_10002277_pt1 | contig 10720 bp, 7 predicted proteins | sample AtlANTMetagenome_2_FD_109647 | JGI IMG/M metagenome (GOLD analysis project Ga0163180, IMG submission 109647) | Marine eukaryotic phytoplankton communities from the Atlantic Ocean - Atlantic ANT 4 Metagenome | ecosystem: Environmental > Aquatic > Marine > Oceanic | place: North Atlantic Ocean...
CCGAGACCGGAGCCACAGGCCCGCTTGGCGATCCTACACTCTTTATGGGGCAGGTGGCAGATGCCGATGAGCCTGCAGAGGGGCTCACTGTTGGCTGGGCAAGTGACCGCGATGGGGTGATCGGGCCCAGCACCCCCACATCGGATGGAGAGGTGGAGATTACCGCCGCTGCGCTGAGTGCGGGCACCCACATCATTACCTTGGCCGTGATGGACAATGCGGGGGCAACCTGTACCGACCAGGTGGTCTACATCGTCCAGACGGAGCCATCGACCGACAATCCTCCTGTGGTGGCCATCATCGAGCCGGAGGGAGGAGACTCCTTTCGAGAGGGTGAAGAGATTGAGTTTGAGGCCATCGCATATGACGTGGAGGATGAGCCGTCGGATCTGACAGTGTCTTGGTCGTCGGATGTGGACGGTGTTCTGAGCACCACGGGGCCCGATGAGAGCGGCAACATCACGTTTTCGACGGATGGCCTCAGTGTGGGTGTCCATGTGATCACCATCACAGTGACCGACTCGGACGGGAATACCAGTACCGATACGGTGGTCATCACCGTCACTACCAATGGCGTTCCGACGGATCCAGAGGTGATGATCCAGCCGGACCCGGCCTATACCGATGATGGCCTGACCGCGGTGATCACGACCCCCGCGACCGATCCGGATGGGGATCCACTGACCTACACATACACCTGGTACGTCGATGGCGTGCTCTATGGCTCAGGAGCCTCCGATACGATTCCCGCAGAGGACACCGCGAAGGGACAGGTATGGATGGTGGAGGTGGTGGCCTCCGATGGTGCCTGGGAGAGTGGCACAGCCACCGACGACATCGTGATCCAGAACACGCCCCCAAGCATTGAGGACGTGGACATCAGCCCAGACTCTCCGAGTGCGGAGGACACGCTGACGTGCACCTACAGCGGCTACTATGACCTCGACGGTGACCCGGATTCATCCAGGTATGACTGGTATGTCAATGGGGTCCTGGTGGGTAGTGGAGACTCTCTCAGCGGAGAGTTCAGCTCCGGTGACACCGTTACTTGCACGGTCACTCCCAACGATGGCGAGGATGATGGCACCCCAGTCTCCGACACCATCGTCATTGGGAATACCGCACCCACCGTGCTCCGCGCCCTCCTCAGCCCAGATCCGGCCTATGAAACCAGCACCATGGTCTGCACTCCCGATGGAGTCTCCGATCCGGATGGGGACACTAGCTTTACCTATGCCTACCGCTGGGAGGTCGATGGTGTGGAGGTCAGTGGCGCCTCCGGCAACACCCTGGGAGGCACCTGGTTCGATAAGAATCAATTTATCCAGTGCTTCATCTCTGCCTCGGACGGAATGGCCTGGGGCTCGGAGGTGGGCTCCAATATTGTCGAGGTGCTCAATACGCCCCCGACAGCACCGGAGATCGCGATTGAGCCGGCCTTCCCAGAAGAGCCCGATGATCTGACCTGCATCATCCTGACGGAGTCGACCGATGTGGACGGGGACGCCATCACGTACAGCTTTAGTTGGACGGTCGATGGTGCTGCATACACCGGGGCGGGGACGAGCACTTGGGCGGGCGATACCGTGGATTCCTCGGCGACATCGGCGGGGGAGACCTGGGTGTGCACGGTGACACCCAATGATGGCGAGACGGATGGGCCGAGCGACTCGGCCTCCGTGACGGTGGAGGACAACTGTGGCCCACTGGGTGGCGATGGCTTTGACGGGGATGTCACTGTGGCCGATGGGGACACAACCACCCTTGCACTGGATGCCGCCGCAGTCGTTGGCGATAACCCCAGTGGCCTGGCTGAGCTTCAGGTGGATGACAGCAGTGCCTTCTTGCCGGGGGATGAGCTTCTTGTGCTCACGGTGTCTTCCAGCGCGAGTACCTGCGAGGGCACCACCGCTGGGTACTGGGAGGTCCATCAGCTGGTGGGGCTGGATGGTGACACCCTGCAGCTCCGTGCAGGGCTGGGCTACGGCTTTGATACCTCCGCAGGAGATGTGCATCAGGTGGTTCGGATTCCCCAGTACGGAACCATCCGCCTGGGCAGCAGCAGCACGCTGACAGCTCCCGCTTGGGATGGCCGTGTTGGCGGAATCATGATCTTCCGATCGCGAGCTGTTGAGCTGGGTGCGGGGGCCCGAGTGCACATGGATGAGAGGGGCTACCTGGGCGCTGTGGCCGGTGGTGAACCCGCTGGCGGACCCCGAGGCAGCCTGCTTGTCGATGGCGGTACAGGCGGTTCAGGTGGCGTCGAGTGCACTGGGGCGGGCTGTGTCGGTGGCGCTGGCGTTGCTGGGGTCGGGGGCTCCGGATCCGGTGGCTCTGGTGGCGGCAATAGCGCGGTGGCTTCCGGCGGCTCGTGTGGCGGCGGTGGCGGCGGCGGCATGGGCGATGGCATCGGTGGCGGGCGAGGACTTGGCGCCGGGGATGGCGGCAGCGGCGGTACCTATGCGACCAGTGCGGGCCTGCCCGGTGGCGGTGGCGGTGGCTGTGCTGCGACTGCCCAGAGCATCTGCCCGGATGCGGATGGTCAGCGAATCCTCATGGGGGCGGGTGCCTCTGCGGGTGCGGCTGGCGGGTGCGCGGAGACGGGTGAAGGTGGTGAAGCTGATGGCGGCTCCTCGTGCGACGCAGAGGGCTCAGATGGAAGTGCCGGAGGTGGCGCCATCGTTGTGTTGACCGCGGAGCTTGAGGGCGCCTCCGGCGCGGCGTTTGAGTCGGCGGGTGGTGCAGGTGGCGCAGGCGGATCGGGAGACACCGGCTGGCGTGCAGGTGCGGGCGGTGGCGGTGGCGGTAGCGGCGGCGATGGTGCTGCGGGCGGCACTGTGATGATCGTCTCCGGATCATGGAGCACCGACGCCGATCGCATCGATGCCAACGCTGCGGGTGGTGTGGCGGGTACAGGCAGCACGGGTGGAGCTGGTCGTTGTACGCCAGCAGGTACAGCTGCAGGTGGTGCTGTTGGTGGAGGCACTGCAGAGACATGGCCGGGTTGTGGTGGCGGTGGTGGTGGCGCCATTGCGGGCGACTCTGGAGAGGATGGCGAGGTGTATGTCTTTGGTTCCTGGCACGCGACGGCAACGTTCTCCTACACCGCAGACCCGGTGAACATCATCGAATTCTACGGCGGTGAGGAGTGCTACATCGAGCTGTGAGCCGTCTATGCTCAAGACTTGGGGTTTTCGGTCCGATTCAGAGGGGCAATCGAGGTGCCCCCTGACGCCGCCAGAGAATCGCTTCCCCATCCTTGCGAAGAATCTGCACGCGCTTGTACGCGTCGATCCAGTGCTGGCCAAGCGGCTGTGTGAGCCGCAGGTTGATGCACACCTGGAGGGGGAACCTCCGCGGTACAGGTGGAATCGAAACTCCTGTCGGCTCGCTCTGACCGCTGCAGAGATCGATGAGTGTGTCTCCGGAGTAGAGGGTCGCACCTTGGTCATGGGCATGGGGCTGGAGACCGTTCGCCGGTCCCACAGTATCCGCGCTCGAGTCCAGGCCATTCTGAACGCGGAAGCTGAACATCGGACGGGGCGTACCGCCGTATAGATCTCTGGGTACTTGACGGTTTGGGTAACTCCCAGTCAACCTTGGGATTCAATGGAGTCACCATGAGTCGCGCACAAGCATTGATTGATGCATACGGCGAGAGCCATCAGAACCCCACCAACAAGCTCATCCACTGGATTTGTGTGCCCGTCATTATGTGGACGACTGTGGGGCTCCTGTGGTCGATTCCCCACGCCTATTTTGGTGGGTCTGAATCCGCTGCATGGATGAATTGGGCCACCATTGGTGTGGCACTCTCGCTGCTGTTTTACTTTCGCCTCAGCATTACTGTGGGTGCAGGGATGACGGTGGTGGGCGGAGGACTCCTCGCCTTGTGCTACCTGGCTGAGCTGATTTCTCCGTGGCCGCTGTGGCAGGTGTGCAGCGTGGTATTCGTCGGGGCCTGGATCATGCAGTTCGTTGGCCACAAGATCGAAGGAAAGAAGCCGTCGTTCTTGGAGGACATCTTCTTCCTCTTGGTGGGTCCTGCATGGCTGCTCTACTTCATCTACGGAAAGGTGGGCATCCCGTTTGCGCCTGAGACCAGTTCCTGACGGCCGAGGAGTTCCCGCCTCACTCGCCGACGAAGGTTGTCCTGGGTGCTCCGACCCCTGTAGGGTGGGAGGTCCATGAGACGAAGCAGCCCCAACCTTGATGTGCAGCACCTCGTGGGGACTGGCTGGCGAATCTTCAAGCGTGATCCTGCGACCTGCATCGCACTGTGGGTCCTGTGCATTCTCTTCAGTGGAGGCGGGGCAGGTGGCTCGGGTGGCTCCATCGGCATCGATCTGGTGCTGGGAGTGATCAGCTGGTCGGTGAACTTCACTAGTCTGTTTATCGGTCCGGTCATTCGAGCCAGCTTTCAGCGTGCATATGTGCAGCTGGTTCGAGGCCAGACGGATGTGGAGATCGGCTCCATCTTCTCCGGCTTCGATCGGTTTCAGAACCTGCTGGTCACCGCGCTGTACATGGGACTGATCGTCTTTGCCGGACTGCTGTTTTGCATCGTGCCGGGTGTGATTGCCATCCTCGGCTTGTGGCCAGCGCTCTTGCTCGTACTGGAGGACGACCTCAGTCCAGATGAGGCGATTTCAGAGGCGTGGGCGTTGACTCGCGGCTACAAGCTGCAGCTGTTTGGCTACGGAATCGTTGTGCTCATCATGCAATTCGTGGGTCTCTTGGCCTGCTGTGTGGGTCTCTTTGTGGCAGGGCCAGTCGCCGAGCTCGGCTGGTTGACGGCCTATGATGAACTGAGGAAGTCCCGTGCAGATCGGTGATGTTGGCCTGGCTCCTTCATGGGTGCTGTGGCTCGTCGCTGTCTTCATTGCGTGGCCTGTGCTGGGCTGGGTGCTGGTGCGGACTCCCTACGCTTGGCTTCGCAAGCTGGTTGCAGCGATCATCTTTGTGGTGGGTCTGGGGGCTGCCTGGATCATTCCCCCGGACCTGCCCGCTCTTCGCTTTATGGTGCTCATTCCCTTCTTTGCGGCCATTGGGAAGACGCTTGAGTTTGTCTCGGGAAAGCTCAGAGACCCCTGGATTTATGACTCGCCCAGTCGGACCCTGGTGTGGTTGATGGTGCTGCAGCGGCCGGTGTGGCCCGACACACCGCAGCTGCATGCAGAGGCCAAGCGACAGATTGTGCCTGTTGGGCTCCGAGCTGTAGGGAAGGCGCTTGCGACCCTTGCCTTGATGTGGCTCAACAGCGAGGTGCCACTGCACGAGAACCTCTGGCTAAGCACGCTCTGGATGTGCTTCCTGATGTACTTCTTTTTCTCCGGGGTGGTCGACTTATTGGGAATGCCCTGGCGCTTCTTCGGGCTTGGACTCGAGGAGGTTTTCAACGCCCCACCTCTGGCCAGAAACCCGCGTGAGTTCTGGAGCCGCCGCTGGAACCTGTGGTTCTCTCGTGCGGCCAACCTGATGATCTTCCAGCCTCTGGGGGGCGCTCGGCGCCCGATACTCAGTGTGGGCGCCGTATTTGTCTTTAGTGCGCTCCTGCACGAGTACATGACCTGGGTTTCGCTGGGCATCCCCGATGGGCGCATGACGGCATTCTTTCTCATCCATGGTGTGGCGACCCTGGTCACCGCCTCGGTGGGCAGAAGCCTCGGCCGCAAGACCTTGATGCCACACCCGCTGGCTGTGGGGCTGCACATCGTCTGGTTTGTGTTCACGGCTCCGCTGTTTTTTGGGCCCATCGAGGAGGCGTTTGTCCTGAGTCAGTGGCGTCTGTACTGAGTCGGGTGTCAGCGGAGTGAGATGGCCTACCTCACTGGTAGCCAACCTCAGCTGTCAGCTGAAGCTTGCTTCGTGCGAAGCGCCCCTCACCGCGACCCACTAGGTTTCCAGCCTCATCAAAGAGCTCGCCGGTGGCGGTGATCCTGCGCTCGTCTTGTGCCGTGACCTTGGCCACCGCGCGGATCTCACCTGAGAAGACCGGCCGCAGAAAGTCGATCTGGAAAGATGCGGTCAGCACGAAGACATCATCGACCAGTGAGTTGGCTGCGAAGAATGTCGCGTCATCCAGGGCCTTGAAGTACACCGAGCCATGCATGGCATTGGCGGCATGGTAGAAGTCCTTCCGAACATCGATTCGGATCTCGGCCTCTCCAGCTCCGATGTGCAGACGTGGCTGGAAGTAGTCATTGATCGGTGCGGCATCGTACATCCGCTCCAGCTTGCGGTAGTGCTCCATCAAGGCTCCGTTTCCACCCATATTGGCGATGACCAAGCACGCTGCTGCACGGTCTGTTGAATGTGTGTCTCGTCGCATCCAGCGGGTTGTTGGTCTGTCGGGAATGCGGCACACTGCCGGGTGGACCAGCGGCAGGTCGGCGCCTCAAGCACTCTTGCGTAGTAGAACGTCGGCTGTGCCGGGTCCCAATCGGGATCCTCCCAGACGGTACACAGCCTCTGGCGCCCCGCGCCATCCGTCTGGCAGGTGGCGGGATCGACGGAACCCAGTGCTGCGCTTCCTGCCACAGTGATCACCTGCTGCTGCGGCTGGCCTCGATCATTGAGCCAGCCCTTGATGATCTGTATCTGCTGAAGTGGTGTGCCGGGATCGCTCGCTGTTCCGGGGTCGGCGGTGGCTTCCACGAAGATTCTCGGTGCGCCGGCGGCAGGTGAGGGGAGGCTTCCGCCCATGGGCACACCCGCTGCATCTGCCATGGAGATGCGGTCCTCTTGGTCACAGAGGTCGCCCTCGAGGCTCTCCCCAGCGAACATGCGGACCGGAATCCGTGGGCCGCTGGTGGCAAAGGTCTCTCGCCTGCGGATGGCGTCGAAGATGCTGTGGCGCGAGTTTTCTTCGGCCCACACCGCTGCAAGACCACCTGGGTTGTTGATGATTCCATCGTGGGTGACGTTTCCAAAGCCCAGGCGCTCAGAAGCGGTGGCATCCACGATGCCGACATGCCCAGGGAAGTGCACACTGCTGACTGCACCTGGAATCCCATTGTGGGTATCGGTGCTTCCGATGAATCCGAGACGGTAGGGGTTGAGCCCTATGCGCTTCTCCTCAGAGAGCCCCTCAAGGAGCACATTCCGAGCGAAGTCCAGTTTGTGTGAGCAGCCCCACAGTCGCATGCCACCAGAGCCCGTCTGGTCGTCCTCGCACAGCTCTGTCTGGGGTTCTCGTAGCTTCTCAAAGGCACACTGGGGATCGTTCGGGATGCCCTCAAAGCCATTGCGGCACTCGCTATCGCCCTTGTGCTGGAAGATCTCCACCACAGGCTCCATGCGGGCCCTCAGTGCGGCCACTTCCACTTGCTGCTCGATGGATGTCGCGCCTCCGTAATCGGGCGTGAAGAGCTGGCCGTTGGAGAGATTTCCGTTGTGAGGAAGCACCAGCACATCGCAGTCCGGGCCCGCATCAGTGCATGCCTCATCGAGGCCTCTCCACAACTCGATGGGGGTCGAAGCATCGAAGTGCGTGACCGGAAGTGCAGGAACCGTACTGGAGCGGAAGATTACATTCCTGTGCAGGTTGGAGACGTCGGTGGTGTTGGTGTACTCGTAGCCGACTAGAGCGGTAAAGCTGCAGTCAGTGGTTGCATCCTGCGCCTCTTCGGCAGCCCTTCTGATGAGGGCCCACCGAAGCCTGGCACCTTCCGTGCACTCCGTCCCATCCTCACCGCAGATATCGTCGAAGCGCTTGGGATCCCTGGCGGCCATGAGCACACCGAAGTCAAAGGCCCCATTGTCGGAGTCTCCTCGGTAGGCCGCGCATGTCTCGGACTCGTAGCCCTTCATGCCCTTCGTCGTGCACGCCAGCACCTCGCCAAGGAATTCGCCGTGCTCGGTGACGCCGACAAAGTCCAAGGGCCGCTCCAGCTGAAACGGGCGGGTGCCGCTGCCTTGTTCATCCAAAGGAGGAAGCCAGACCCGCTCCCCTTTGGCAAAGCGGTATGCATCGGCGGTGGTCAGGGTGGAGCCGTACGCGCCTGCATCAAAGGAGTAGCTGGTGTGTACGTGAAGGTCGCCGTACAGGGCTTGACGTTCTGGCAGTTGAACGGCGCACGGGGTCGGACTCGCGGAGTCTGCAGGCTTGCTGCCGTCGGTGCACCCGACGAGCAGAAGTCCAGCGATCATGCCCCACCGATTCATGGGGCTGATTCTAACGGTGGATGGTGATCCATGAGGTCAGCCGGATGCTCGCTCCGCCGGATGTGTAGGGCTCTCCGAAGTAGTAGCCCTCGTACACAAACTCATTGTCCCCACCCAAGTTGACCTGACTTGTGATGTCGATGGTCTTCACCTCTACCTCGCGGCCTGGGCACCAGTTGGAGCGGCCATACCACCAGGTTCCGTACTGATTGGGCACAGTGCCTTCGTTGCCTTGATCCATGCATCCTTGAGCGGAGCCCGCATCGGAGAGCTGGATTTCGTTTTCTTCGCCATTGACGAAGAAGTGGTGTGTCGTGACACAGAACTCGGCGCAATTGCCAGGATCGGACTGTCCGTGGCCGCTGATGACGTAGGCCAGCTCCACCTTGGCGGCATCGCCTGGAAGCGCCATGCTCACCGGATCCCGGTCATTGTAGGTTTCTCCAAACCCGCCGCCGCCAAACAAGTAGTGGGTCTCGCTTGGGGCGAGCTCCTTGCCTGCATCGGAGAGCCGGAGGTCCAGGTTGATCTCGTAGTTCTGTTGCGTGTAGAACCCAAATCGTTGAGTTCCTCCCGCGGCCAGCTTGGGAAGCAGCGGACTGGCATCATGGACCCAACGGCCTTCTCGGTGGTACGTCGTGATCCAGCGTCCGACCTCGTCTGAGCAACTGCAGGAGCAGTCGCCGTAGCCGGTGCCTTCACTGGTGCAGGTCTGCGTGGACTCATAGGTCGTGCCATCCGGCTCACGGCAGTCGCAACTGAGGGTGTCTGCCGCGATCTCTGGGACTTCCTCAACGGGGGCGCTGTAGCCCACGCAGCCTTCACCGCTTTCGCAGTCTGCATCTGTCCGGCATCCGTCATCGCTTGTACCGGTGTCGGTGGTTTCGGCCGATGCAGTGCCCGTGTCGGTGATGCCGGTATCCACGACACCGGTGTCCGTGGACTCACAGCTCCCCATCACTTCCTCAACCGCAGTTACGCCTGCGACATAGGGCTGGCACGCCTCTTCAGTATGGCTGTTCTCCTCGGTCTCCATGTCACACAAGTACAGGTAGACCAGGTAGTCCCAGGCCGGACAGGTTCCGTACTCACCCTCACCGACGCAGCCCAAGTACAGATCGTACTCAAGGGTATCGAAGCCAGCCATCTCTTCAGCGGAGGGAAGCTCGACGTCGATGTAGGCTCGGCTGCCGGACCAGCCCGCATCGGAGTGGGCCTCACCTGTCCAGACCGGAACGATTGTCGCGTCGACTGCATCGAGGGCATCTTGGCGCTCAGCCTCGAAGTTGTAGTAGACGACTTCATTGGCGGCCATGGAGAGATTGGGTGCAAACCACCCCGCAGACTCTGAGTAGCGGTTGTAGTCGGCGAGGCTCCCCACGTACCGCACCCTCTGGAAGCGATCGATGCCGATGGGCCATCGGGGTGAGAGCATTGCATCTCCCAGCCAGCCGTCGATGTTGATGGAGTGCTGATTGATGTAGTGAACTCGCGCGTCCCACCAGGAGGCGTCATCGTCACTCATGGCGGAGAGTGCTGCATCCACTTGCTCCTTGAGGCCCTCAAGAGCAGCTTCGCGATCGTCGCCGCTGGTGTCATCGGACACGAAGAACACCTGGGTATTCTTGGGTAGTCGGTCCAAGAGGTCGTCGACATCTCTGTCCCACAGATCATCGGGCCACCCCATTGCGTTGCGGGGGGTGTCTTGGATGAAGAGGTAGGTATCGCACCCCGTCCATTCCTCACTTAAGGTCCAGGTCTCGCCACTGAGAAGTGGAACGGAGAAGTCAGCGGCCGTGGAATACAGGGCATCGTTGTCCGTTGCGGTCTCGAAGGGGCGCTCGGGAAGGCCAAGGGTTTCGCACGGGTTGGCCGATGGTGTGCCCGTGTCTCCTGGCTCCCCCGTGTCTGCTGCCGGTGCATCCCCGGTGTCTGTAGGGGAAGGGTCCTTGTCGGTATCGGTCGACTTGCAGGCAAGGACAAGACTCAGCAGACATATTTGATGCGCGCGCATGGAGGCCCCGGGTTGGGTTGGGGCGTCATTGTACCGGTGGTGCTGTCCGCATGCACCCCCTACCTGCCGATGGAAAAGACCATTTGCCTCACGCGTCGGTCATCTTTGGTTTGTGCATTGAGGGCACAGGGCACAAAAAAGAGCGCTGGCGGTTGTTCTGCTACCTGGGCCCCATATGCGGCCATAGCGGTACTTTGGTGGGCGGATTGAAGGTGCGCGTTGCCGTGAAACACGGCATGATGGGTCTCTGAGGAGGTGTCATGACTCGGACACTGATGTGCATTCCAGTCCTCATGATGGGCTGTGCGGAAAAGGAAGAAGATGGTCTCGGGATCGTTCACTACGACACCGCAGAGTCGGACACGGACACCGACACGGACTCTGATACCGACACCGATGCGGATACCGACGCGGACACCGATGCGGACACCGATGCGGACACCGATGCGGATGTGGGATTTGATGAGGTCTACTCCGTCGCTCTCTCGGGCTGTGCGGGTTGTCACGGTGATAGTGCGCCCGCGGGTGGACTCAGCCTGA
>Ga0163180_10002278_pt1 | contig 10718 bp, 11 predicted proteins | sample AtlANTMetagenome_2_FD_109647 | JGI IMG/M metagenome (GOLD analysis project Ga0163180, IMG submission 109647) | Marine eukaryotic phytoplankton communities from the Atlantic Ocean - Atlantic ANT 4 Metagenome | ecosystem: Environmental > Aquatic > Marine > Oceanic | place: North Atlantic Ocean...
ATAAGATTTCTTTATTTCTGTCTACTCTTGTTTTGATTATACTTACTTCTTGTTCTTCTGAAATCCGATTTGTAGCTTGGAATATGGAACATCTTGCTGAGAATGTTGGTGAGGGATGTGTGCCTCGTCAAGAGAGCGATTATATGAAATTACGGAATTTTGCCAGGACTTTAGATGCTGATGTATTTGCATTGCAAGAAGTTGAATCTTTAAAGGCAGTAGCTCGAGTATTTCCTGAAAAAGATTGGAATATCATAGTTTCAGATCGTCCTGCAAGTAGTTCATATAACTGCTATGGAAATGGACAAAAGTCGACTCAGCAGCGTGTTGCATTAGTCATTAGAAAGGGAGTTGATTTCGAGGATGTGGGAACCTTTAAGGAACTCGCATTGGATAGAGAAGGATTACGTTATGGACTTATTGCTAACATCATTAATCAAAAGGATACAATTGAGGTTATGTCAGTTCACCTTAAGAGCGGGTGTTTTGTACAGGACTACTCCTCATCTTCTCGACGTGCTTGCGAGACTTTTCAAAAGCAAGTTCCACTGCTAGACACATGGATAGAAAAGAAAATTAAGAGTGATCAACCTTTTGTTCTGCTCGGTGACTTTAACCATAGAATAGCCAATCCTGATAATAAACTTTGGCAAGTTATGAGGGAAATGGAAAACAAAGCGGTAGTTATTAGCAACAGTATGCAGGACTTAAAAGGATGCCATCCAAGTTATCCAGAGCCTATTGACCATATATTAATGGGTGCAGGAGCCGAAAAATTACAAATCAGAGGTAGTGAGACTGTCTATTATTTTTCTGAAAATCCAGAATCTATGACAGAGGAGGATATGCTCTCTGATCACTGTCCTATTGGAGTTGAATTAAAATTTTAATTTAAAATAGCTATAAATAATTCATAAAATGATAAATCATAAAATAAGAAAGGCTATAAAGGAAGATGTAAAAGATATACTTAGACTTTTGATGGAGATAGCCATTTTTGAAAAGGAGCCTGATGCTGTAAAAATTACTGAAGAAGAATTAATTAATGATGGATTTGGAGATAGACCAAGATTTGAATGTTTTTTAGCAGAAGTAGAAAATGAGATTGTTGGTCTTGCTTTTTTTACTGAAAGATATTCTACATGGGTTGGAGATACATTGCATTTAGAAGATTTAATAGTTACTCAAAAATATAGGGGGCAAGGTATAGGGTTATCTCTATATAAATCATTTCTAAATGAAGCAAAAAATAGAGGAGTAAATAGAGTAGAGTGGTCTGTTCTTGATTGGAATAAATCTGCAATTGATTTTTATAAAAAAAGTGGTGCTGAAATTGAATCTTTAAATGCTTGGAAAATAGTTAGAATGAATAAAGAATCAATAAATAAATTTTTAAACAGGTAGATATTTCTTTACAAAGTCAATAATAAAGTTCTTAATTTCATCTCTTGTTAAAATAAAATGTTCTCCGTATTTACCATTAAGAATTCTTGAAGGATCTTTAAAATTTTTATGAATTTTTATAGAATTGCTTGGAAAGATTGGACAAGTCTCATTTGCATTATCGCAAACTGTAATTATAAAATCAAAAGCTATATCAAGGTAATCATCTACTTTATTTGAGGTATGTTTTGAAATATCAATATCAATTTCATTCATACATCTTATAGCATTTTTGTTTACTCCATGTTTTTCTATACCTGCACTAAATATTTTTACTGAGTTATTTGTGTAATGTTCAAGAAAACCATGAGCAATTTGACTCCTACATGAGTTTCCAGTACATAGAATAAGTACTTTTATCATATTAAAATCCTAATGCAACTTTTGCTATATAAAAAAATAAAAAGATTCCAAAAATATCATTTGCAGTTGTAATAAACGGACCAGTAGCAATTGCAGGGTCAATTCCTTGTTTCTCAAGGATTATTGGAACAAATGTTCCTACTAATGCTGCAATAACAATAACTCCCATCATCGATCCAGCAATAGTTAGACTCATTAAAAGGTCTTGATTAACTATTTGACCAAAAATTATCAATATTATAGCTAATGCTAAACCATTTATTAAACTTAGACTAATTTCTTTTATTAATCTAGAAAAAAGAGAACCCTTAACAAGATCATTTGCTAGACCTTGGACAATAATTGCTGAAGATTGTACACCAACGTTTCCTGCCATAGCAGCTATTAACGGAGTATAAAAAAATAAATTCCTTAAATTAGGCTCACTCATTATTTGTTCAAAGTCTTTAAGAATAAATACACTCCCTAAACCTCCGAGTAATCCTAGAAAGAGCCATGGAAGTCTTGCTTTAGTTAATTGAAAAATAGAATCATTAGCTTCAACCTCAGAGAAGATACCTGAAGCTAATTGATAGTCTTTTTCAGCTTCATCTTTAATTAAATCAACAATATCATCAATAGTGATCCGTCCTAATAGTATTTTTCTGTTATTAACTACAGGAATAGCTTCAAGATCATATTTAGACATAACCTTTGCAACTTCTTCACCTTCTAGATTAACATTAACATAATCTACTTTAGGAATATAAATATCTTTGACTCTTGTTCTAGGCTTTGCAGTAAGAAGATCTTTTAATGAAACTCTTCCTTTTAACTTATTGCCTGAATCTGTAACATAGATTGAATGTACCCTTGTAACATTTTTTGCTTGTTTTCTAATTTCATCTAAACATCTAGAGATACTGAAATTTTCATTTACCTTAACCAGTTCTTTAGCCATTAGACCACCAGCAGAATTTTCTTCATACTTAAGTAGCTCCCTAATATCTCCGGCAAGTGTACTGTCTTTTAATTGAGAAAAAACTCTTTCTTGTCTCTCTTCTGTTAATTCAGAAATAATATCAGTCGCATCATCTGAATCTAATTCCTCAATTTTTTCTGCAATTTCTTTTTCAGATAAATTTTCAATTATACCCTCTCTAATGTCTTCATCAAGCTCTGCAAGAGCATCAGCACTTTTTTGTTTATCAAAAATTTTAATAATATGGACAACCTCAGTTATATCAAGTAATTCAAAAATCTCTGCTATATCAGCATAATGAACATCTTTAAGATTCTCGATTAATTTAGTCTTATCCCCAGATGAGATAAGTTTTTTAATCCTGTCGATTAATTCTTCGTTGATTTTAAATTGGCTCATTACTAATAATTTGAGTTAATTTAATAAATTCAGAACTTGATAATTGTTCAGGTCTATACTCAAAGATACTATCTTCTAGGATAACTTCTGGAATATCTAATTTTTTTAGAGAATTTTTTATTTTTTTTCTTCTTTGTTGAAAAGAGAGCTTTACAATTTTGAATAGTAATTCTTCATCACAGTCTATTTTACTAGATTTTTTTCTTTTTAATGATAATACTGAAGAATTTACTTTTGGTTTAGGTTTAAAAACATTGGGGCTTACATCAAAATTGATTTCAACATCATAGTATAGTTGTGTTAGTACCGATAGTATTCCATATGTTTTAGTACCACTATTGCTGCAAATTCTAGCAGCTACCTCTTTTTGAAACATTCCAGTTAATGAACTTACTATCTCTCTATTTTCAATTACCTTAAAAATAATTTGAGATGAAATATTATAAGGAAAATTGCCAATTATCAATATTTCATTGTCTTTAAAAGATTTCAAATCATATTTAAGAAAATTGGCAGATATTATTTGTAATTCTTTTTTTTGATATTTCTCCTCTAAGTATTCTATGCATTCATTATCAATTTCTATAATAGATAATTTTTTTGCAGAGTCAATCAGGTGATCTGTTAATGCACCCATACCAGGGCCAATCTCAACTATTTGTTTATGTTTTTTAAAATCTACTAGTTCAGCTATTTTATTTGCAATATTATTATCTGAAAGAAAATGTTGACCAATTTTTTTTTTCGGTTTTACATTTTTTTTCATTTCTATTTAATAATATCAAATCCAGTATATGGTACTAGAACATTAGGAATTGTAATCCCTTTTTTTGTTTGGTTATTCTCTAATAATGCAGCCATAACTCTAGGAAGAGCAAGAGAACTTCCATTTAGGGTATGAAGATGTTTGTTTTTACCATCTTCAGCTTTATATCTTAAATTAAGTCTATTAGATTGAAAAGTTCTAAAATTAGAAACTGAGCTAATTTCTAACCATTTGTTTTGACCTTTAGAGTAAACTTCAAAGTCATATGTAATAGCAGATGTAAATCCTAAATCTCCGGCACAAAGGTTAACAACCCTATAATCTAATTTTAGCTCATTTAATATTGATTTAACATGTGATATCATCGTATCAAATGCTTCTTCAGATTTATCAGGATGTTCAATTCTTACTATTTCAACTTTATCAAATTGATGAACTCTATTTAATCCTCTAACTTCAGATCCATAGCTGCCTGCTTCTCTTCTAAAACAAGGTGTATAAGCAGTCATACAAATAGGTAATTCATTATTTTCAATTATAACATCTCTATAAAGATTAGTTAGAGGGACTTCAGAAGTTGGGATTAAATAAAAATTATCACTTTCTATATGATACATTTGTCCATCTTTATCTGGAAGTTGACCGGTAGAAAAAGCAGACTCTTGATTTACTAGATGAGGAACATTGTATTCTAAATATCCTGCATTAATATTTTTATCTAGGAAATAACTAATTAAGGCTCTTTGAAGTTTAGCTCCAGCTCCTTTATATACAGGAAATCCAGAGCCAGTTATTTTACTTCCAAGTTCAAAATCTAGGATGTCATATTCTTTAGCAATGTCCCAATGATTTTGAAATTCTTTAGTTTCTTTTATATCATTATTACTTATAAAAATTTCAATATTATCTTCTTCACTTGAGCCATCTGGAACCTCATCATCTGGAATATTAGGGATTGTAATAAGATGCTTATTTAGATCTTTTTTAATAGAGTCTAATTTTTCTGAAATTGTTTTAGATTCAGACTTAAGTGTTGATGACCTTTTCTTAAGATCATCAACATTTTTACCTGATTCATTGGACTTAAAAATTTCTGCAATTTCTTTTGAAATTGTATTTGATTCAAAAAGAATTTCTTCAAGATTTTGTTGAAGTTTTTTTCTTGAGAGGTCTAATTCAATGACTTTATCAATCACTTCTAAATTATCAAATTTTCTTTTTTTTAAACCTTTAACTATCTCCTCTTTATTCTTTCTAAATCTATAAATCGAAAGCATTTATATAATTTTTATTAAATATAAACTTATTTGTTGATTAATTTGAGACAAAATTGTTCATCTTTTTTTAGTTGAATCTTAAGTTGATCAATGGAAGAAAATTTTTCCTCATCTCTAATTTTTTTGATTATTTCTATAGATACATTCTTTCCATAGATGTTATCTTTAAAATTAAAAAAATGAATTTCTAATGATTTATTTGTCCCCCCAACTGTTGGTCTTATGCCAATATTCATCATACCAAAGTAAGTGTTAGAATTAATTTTAGTCTTAACAAGATAAACACCATTCTTTGGTATTATTTTATATGTTTCCTTAATCTCAATATTTGCTGTTGGAAAATCTATTTTTTTCCCTAGACCGTCTCCATAGACTACTTTACCAGTTAGAATAAAATTTCTACCTAAAAATTTATTACATTTTTCAATTTCTCCATTTAATATTGCATTTCTAATTTTTGTTGAACTAATTGCAATAGAATCAATTTCTTGGGCAGGAATTTCTTTAACAGTAAACATATAATCTTTGCCAAATTTCTTTAAGTCTTCTACCGATGCTTCTCTATCCTTTCCAAACTTATGATCGTACCCAATGATAATTTCTTTAATTTTTAATTTTTTGACTAGTATTTCTTCAACGAATTCCTTTGCTCTAATCTTAGAGAAATTATTATCAAATGGGTGTATAATTAGATTATCAAGTCCAGTTTTTTCTAGAAGATTAATTTTTTCATCTATTGTGTCAATCATTTTAATCTCATGAGACTTATTTAAAATCATTCTGGGATGAGGGAAGAAAGTCATAACTAGGGAAGATAAATTGTTTTTTTTAGAATCTTGAATTAATCTTTTTAAGATTTTATTATGGCCAATATGAACACCATCAAAAGTTCCTATTGTAAGTATTGACTCTTTTTCAGATGAATATGATTTAAGATTATCAAATATTCTCATCAATGAGATTTTTAGTATTATGAGTGTTCATTGTTTGATCTATTCCGTTATGAATAAATGATAGGACTGTTTCTGAACTGCTTGAGATGATATTAACTAAATCATCTTTTTCTTTGTCAGTCCATTCGCCAAGAACATAATCGGTCTTATTAAAGTTTTTTGAATTAAGAATTCCAACTCTAAGTCTAGGGTAATTAATGCTCTTCAAGTATTCTTCAATATCTTTTAATCCATTATGACCTCCTGAAGTTCCATTTGCTTTAAGTTTTATATTTCCAAAATATAGATTAAGGTCATCACATACAACTAAAATATTTTTATTTGGGATTCTTTCTTTATTTTTCCAGTATAATAAAGATTTTCCTGAATTATTAACATAGTTTGAAGGTTTAAGAAGAATAACCTTTTTCCCTTTATAGCTAGCTTCAGCTCTATGCCCATGTTTTACAGATGAGAGGGGTGATTTTAGAACTTCTGCTATTTTATCTATGACCAGAAAACCTATATTGTGTCTTGTATTTTTATATTTATCACCAATATTACCAATCCCGACAATTAAAAACTTATTCATAAGCTCTTTTTTGTTGAATCCAGAAAAAAAGTTTTGCAGAAAACCCATTAAATACTAAAATATCTTAATTAAAGTTAAGATTTATTCTAATATTACCCCTTGCTATCACTTCCATCTTGATCCTTAGCTCCTTCATCTTTTTTACCTTCAGCAGCTCCTTCAGCAGCTCCTTCAGCAGCTCCTTCAGCAGCTCCTTCAACTCCTTCAGCTCCTTCAGCTCCTTCAACTCCTTCTTCACCTTCAACCTCTAGAACAGGTTCTTCAATTATCATAGATGCTCTGGATGTTCTTACTTGACATACTACAGTATTCTCAGGATGTAAAATTTCATATTTATCACTTTGAATATCAGCCATTGTTACTTTATCTCCCAATTCCATAGAAGAAATATCAATATCAATTGAATCAGGAAGATTAGAAGGAATAGCTTTTATTCTAATTTTTCTCTTGTTTCTACTTAACATTCCTCCATCATTAAGAACACCTGGAGCAGATCCACTAATTATTACAGGAATATCCATTGTAATATCTTTATCCTCATGAATTTCATAAAAGTCAGCATGTATAATTCTATCGCTTACCGGATGAAATTGAATATCTTGAAGAATAGCATTTATCTTTTTATCTCCGAAATCAAGACTCACAGTATGAGCAGCGGCAGTATATACAAGATTCTTGAAACTAATTTCAGTTGCAGAAAAGTGAATTGTTTCTTTGCCCCCATAAAGTACACAAGGAACAGATCCATTTTTTCTAAGAGATTTAGAATCAACTTTGCCTATTTTTTCTCTTTTACTACTTTTTATTTCTATTGATTTCATTTTTTCAAGTTTAAGTTATAAATAATTCGTCAATTGATTTGTTATGATGAACATTATACATAGCCTCACCAAATATTTTTGAACAAGATAATACTTCAATCTTATTAGTTTTTTTTATAGAATCAATTGAATCGGTAATTATTAAGTTTTTAAGTTTAGAATTTTCTATTTTTTCATATGCATCACCTGATAACAGTGCATGAGTACAAATTGCAATAACAGATTCTGCGCCTCTCTCAATCATAAGATCAGCAGCAGTAGTAAGGGTTCCTGCTGTATCAACCATGTCATCAATTAGAATAACATTTTTTCCATTAACATCACCAATTAGCTCCATATGAGTAATAATATTCCCTTTAGATCTTTGTTTGTAACATATTACTACATCTGAATCTAAAAATTTCGAATAAGCATATGCTCTTTTTGATCCTCCCATATCAGGAGATGCAATTGTCAAATTATCTATTTTTAAGGATTGAATATATGGTACGAAAATGGCTGATGCATACAAATGATCAACAGGTTTTTCAAAAAATCCTTGAATTTGGTCTGCATGTAGATCCATTGTTATGATTCTTGTTGCACCAGCTGATTCAATTAGTTTAGCAATTAGTTTAGCACCTATAGGAACTCTTGGCTTATCTTTTCTATCTTGCCTAGCCCATCCAAAATATGGGATAACAGCAGTTATATGTCTAGCAGAAGCTCTTTTTGCTGCATCAAGCATTAATAACATTTCCATAAGGTTATCAGATGAGGGGTTGGTAGATCCGATTAGAAAAACCCTAGACCCTCTTACTGATTCTTCAAAAGATGGTTGAAATTCCCCATCACTATACCTTTGAAATTCAACATTTCCAAGCGATTGACCAAATACTTGGGCAATTTTCTCAGATAGATTTTCACTTTGAGTACAAGAAAATATTTTTACAGGTGTCTCCACTACTAATTAATTGGTTTGCAAATTTATAAATAATTATTATTCGGTATAATTTTAATAAAGATTATTTACTATTAAGTAATTTATTATTTTTGAGACCTTTAGCTTCGGTGGCGAAACTGGTAGACGCGCTGGATTCAAAATCCAGTTCCCTTGGGAGTGTGGGTTCGATTCCCACCCGAAGTACAAATACACTAATAATCTAATATATTATCAATACTTATTTTAGTATAGTCTTCTATGGTTTTAAAAGCTCCAACTGATTTTAATATTTCTGATGATTGAGAGCTCGTAACACCTATAGCTTTTATATTCGCATTTTTTGCAGCTGTTATTCCTTCAATTGAGTCTTCAAAAATTATACATTCATTTTTATTGACTTTGAGATTAGATAAGGTCTTTATATACATCTCTGGATCAGGTTTCCCCTTTGATACTTCATCTCCACAAATAATAGAACTGAAATAGTTAGTTATGTCTAGTTCTTTTATTGTCATCAAAACATTTTTTCTTATTGCATTACTTCCAATAGATAATAAAATATTATTCTTTTTAAGATTATCTAAAAACTTTCTTAATCCATTTATTGGCAATATTTTACTCCTGTAGATATCTCTAAAAATCACTTCTTTATCATCACTCATTTTTTCCAATTCATCTTTTGTGTATATATCTCCAAAAACACTGGTCATTAATTCAAGTGTTCCGCCCCCTTTATAATTTTTGTATATCTCATCAAAGTCATTCTCTTCTATATTATTTTTTTTGAAAAATATTCTCCATGATTCATGATGATAAGGCAAACTATCAACAAGAGTTCCGTCAAGATCAAAAATTATTGCTTTTAGCATTTTTGTTTTTATATAATATTAACTTAATTTATGAAATATAAATAATTATAAAGTTTAATAAATAGTTATTAAAATGGAAAATAGGAGAAATTTTATAAAAAAGACATCCCTACTATCTCTTGGTATGATAGGCTATAGCTTTAATCTACCAATTATAAAGAATGTTGGAGGAGTTGATATTTCAGTTATTACCTATTCCTTTCAAGCTGGAACAGAAGATATGGAAACCATTATTCAATATTGTTTAGATTCTAAATCTGATAATATAGAATTGATGGGTAATCATGTAGAAAGAACTATAGGTATGCCAAGATCTAGAAGAGATAGTGCTGATTGGAGAGCAAATGTCTCAATGAAGGAATTTAAGAAAGTAAAAAAAGAATTTGACCAAAAGGGAATAAATATTTTTGCTTATAAACCATATTGTATGTCACCTAGGAATAAAGATGAAGAAATTGAATATGCCATGAAAGCAACAAAAGCTTTGGGTGCTGATTATGTTACTGCAGAGTTAACGGATGAAACTAATACAAAAAGAATTTCTTACTATGCAGAAAAACATGATGTTAAAGTTGGATATCATGGACATCTTCAATCCACTGATATCGCATGGAATTTTGCATTAGATAATTCTAAAAATAATTATATTAATCTCGATATTGGACATTATATTGCTGTTGGAGGAGTGAATACAAAAGAAACTCTTTTAAAATTTATTGAAAATAATCATGATAGAATTTGTAGCCTTCACTTAAAAGATAGAAATGCACCAACTGAAACTAATCCTGATGATAGAGATAATAAAATTTGGGGTCAAGGAGATACCCCAATAAAGGAAGTTTTATTATTAATGCAGAAAAAATCATATAATTTTACAGCAACTATTGAACGAGAATATCCAATTCCTGAAGGATCTCATGCTGTTCAGGAAGTAATTAGATGTATGGATTATTGTAAATCCGTTTTAGATAGTTAGGTCAAAATAATTTATAATTGAAGTCCAAAATCTTTCTAATATTAATTTTAGCTCAAGGGCTATGTTATTCTCAAAACTCAGGATCAATTTCTGGAAGGGTAATAGATAATGAAACAGGTTTTGCACTCGAAGGAGCAACAATTATAATTGATCAAACCAACTACTCTACAATTACAGATCGAGATGGTTTTTTTCAAATAAAAAATATACCAACATCTAGCTACAATATAACAGCAAGTTTTATTGGTTTTAGTTCACTTACAAAATATAATATTGTTATAAAATCTGCAGGTAATCAGCCAATAGAATATTTGTTAAATCCATCATCCCAGCTTTTGGAAGAGGTAATAGTTTCTCAATCACCTTTTAGAACTTCAATTGAAACTCCCTTATCAAC
>Ga0163180_10002279_pt1 | contig 10716 bp, 8 predicted proteins | sample AtlANTMetagenome_2_FD_109647 | JGI IMG/M metagenome (GOLD analysis project Ga0163180, IMG submission 109647) | Marine eukaryotic phytoplankton communities from the Atlantic Ocean - Atlantic ANT 4 Metagenome | ecosystem: Environmental > Aquatic > Marine > Oceanic | place: North Atlantic Ocean...
ACAAAAGACTTTTCCTTATATATAAACACACACACGAGAGGAGGAGTAGGAGGAGTAGGAGGAGTGTTTGTTTGTTTGTTTTCCGACGAAAAAGAAGAAGAAGTAGAAGAAGAAGAAGAAGAAGAAGCGTAATGACATCCGCGGCGGTCCTCGGTTTGGGATTCGCGGCGACGGCATTGACGGCTCGACAGCTCATCCTCGCCGGCGAAGCGTGGATGCTCGCGCCTCCGAAGCTGAGACAATTTTACAAAGGTGGATTCGACGAGCAGATGAGCCGACGGGAAGCGGCGTTGATTTTAGGGATACGGGAATCCGCGGCGAAGAATAAAGTGATGGAAGCGCACAGGAAAGTCATGATGGCGAATCATCCAGACGCCGGGGGAAGTCCGTTCGTGAGCACGAAAGTGAACGAGGCAAAAGAGGTGTTGTTAGGGAAGAAGACAAAGTCTGGGGTGTTTTAGCAAAGGACGACGACGACGAAAGACGACGACGACGATAGCCGCGCGGTAGAGGCGCACGCGTAAGCGCGAAGAGCGATGAAAAAACAAACGAGTGTAAGTAAAAACAGTAGCGAGAAAAGTGCGCGGAGGACCCTCCATCTATCTACAGTACAAAAGTTCTTCTACAAACCTACCAAAGCTACTCCTGATTGGTTCGACCTCTCTCTCTCCTCTTCCAACCGAATTGTCGTTTCGTCGTTCCATCTGCATCGCCAGTCGTTCTCCCATCCAACGCGTCTCTCCACCTTTTCTCCTGCTTATCTAAACTCGCCCCGTCTCTTTGAGAGACTTCTTTTAATAACACGCCCAATCGTTGTTTGTTCACTTCAGAAACCACACGCGCGTCTAAACCACTTTTCGCTCTCAATTTTGCCACGGCTTTCTCGTCCAAATTGTCCGGGTTCGTGAACTGCTGGGTCCCGTACCAGAGTAAAGTGGAGGCGCCGATGGTGGTGGCAATGAAAGTGAAGAAAAGCGGGCGGGAATCTCGGGTGGATCGGACGATCGTGCGCCATAAAGGAGAGGCTTCCCAGATGAACGACATTCCCTCAATTTTTAATGATGATTGGTTGAAGAAAGAAAGTGACGTCCCCTTGTTGTGTGTGTTCGAGAAGCGAAAGATTAAAGCTGCAAAAGGTGGTAGTAAGGTACATATGGTACGAAAATAGATATATAATTAACAACACAAATCGGTGTACGCGTTACCGGCCAACGGCAGCAATCGTCCCACCAGGAATGACCTGTCTGCTCCCGAAAACTTTTCCCAACTCTACCAAACAAAAGAACACCTCGAACGCTACGTAGAAACCAATCAAACTCCATCCGAGTTTGGCGCTCAACGCGTATTCGTAATCCGATTTACGAACGGTTAAGCTCAGAACCATTAGTATACTCGCGAGGGAACCAACCAATAAGACTAAGACGGAATTGCCAACTTGAACTTGGACGTCGCCTAAAATGACGTTGACGTACACTAAACTGGCGGCTAAGCCGACGAGTAAGTTGAACAATGGGCCGGCGAAGCACGCGGTCACCGCCATGGCCGCTTGACCGGCTTTGGCGACGGCCATGTTGGAAACTAAATCGCCGACGCAGTTGGCCCAGGCCAGGACTGTGGCGCCTAAAAATTCTTCAGAAATGCCAGCAATTTTCGCTAACGCGTCGATGATCAAGACCAAGTGTTCCGCAGCTAAATGCATCCAAACGATGGAATTGATAAAAGCGAGCATGGCGATCGGTTCCGAAGCGGCTTTCGGGCCTTCTTTTTCAAACTGTAGCTTGATGGCAGTTAATACGGAGCAGCCAGCGGAAATGCACAGAATCCAAAAGTACGGAGAGCCTGGAAAGTTATCGCGGAACATGGCAGTCGCCGAACCTGGCGCCGCGAGGAAGAATAAAGGGGCGAAGAACGCCAACGCCGTTGCGTAGCCTTTACCTAATCGACCTTCGCGAATAACTGGCATCGTCAAGGACATGATGAGAAAAATCGGAGTGGTGATTGGCGCCAAAGCCTTTTGCGACGGCGTCATGTCATCCCATTGCGCTTCGGACATGGCCCAGGCGAATGCACCTTCGAGTAACCCATCCGAGGGTCCTAATCGCAACATTTTAGGTTTTTTTCTGCGCGGTAAATCCGCACCTTTGTTGTCGTCCGGTCCACCTTTTTGCGAAGCCAAATCGAACAAAGGAACTTCGCGCGTTCGCGATTTCTTTTTCTTGTTGTTGTTCTCCTCGTCCCCATCCAAGGTAAAGACTGGCGCGGACTCGTCGTCGTCGTCGTCGTCGTCGTCGATACCTTCGTCTTTGAACACTGCTAAGATGATGTACGCGGCGTATGCCGAGGCGAGTAAAGTGGTGTGCCACAGTGCGATAACACCTTTAATCATAATGGCAAAGACGGTTAAAATGCCAATCAAATACGCATAAACGTCTCTATTGTACGGTGCGGCAGAAACGAGGACGCCGGTTAATGATCCATCCGAGGCGTTTTTCGTCCTGTCCATCAAAATGACAACCCCTAAGACGACCGTCGTGATGAACAATCCGGAACCTAACACGGTAGAGACAGCCATATCGACATCCGGCATTGTGCCTGACGTAACTGCCGCAACTTGTGCAAACACATCCGGAGCACCGTTTCCGAGCGCTAACAACGTCGCACCCGCAACTTCGGGCGAAATTTTCAAAATCGTCGCCACCGTTTCAAGCGCCGGACAAAAGAACGCATCCGCGACGAGTGCGAGTGCGTATAAGGAAACCCCTAAACCGAAGACGTAGGTGATGGTGGGGATAATGATGCCCGCGTTCGTGCAATATGCAAACTTCAAGTATGGATACAAGTTCCCACCACACGCGCGAGTGTTCTTAATGTGTTTGCACTGCGCCGCTCTCGTCACGCGCTTTTTTGGATCGCACTTCTTCGCCTTCGATCTGGCCCCTTGTAACGCCGCGCGAACGTCGTATCCAGATTCGAAATTGTACATTGGCGTGTTTGCAACTGGTTTGGGTTCGCCATTTGCAGTTGCCATTTGTTCCTCCAATTGTTCGCCCTGCGGGGAAATCCCGGTGATTGGATCTGCGACGTCCGCCGTCGGTTCCGCTAAATCCGTCGCTTGGATCTCTTCCAACGCTATTTTCATTCCTTTCTCTTGTTGTATCGCCGCTTTTTCCGCTTCGATATCTTTAATATCCTCTTTTGCTTCCTCGACGGTTTCCTGTCCCGAGGCGACTAAATCAGCCGGCGAATCGTACCCGTCCCCGGTGAGCGCGTCTGGCTCTGCCCCGTAATCGTCCTCATAATCCTCGTAATCGGCATAAAATGCCAACTCCTCCTGCGCTCTCTTCTCGAACCGTTCTTTCGCTCGGGTTTTCACGTTAGCGAAAAACTTGGCCGCTTTACTCGCCGCCGATTTCGTGATCTTCTCGTCCACGGTTTCCCCGTCCTGCGCCGCCGAGTTTTCTTCGTCTGACTCTGCAATCACCGCGTCCGCAATCGCATTCGCCGCGGCCGTTTCCACCGCCAACTCTTCCGCATTCTCCGATGCGTATTCCGAATCCGCTTTTTCCTTCTCTTCCTCTGCGATATCTTCCGCATCTTCATCCTCCGAGGTCACTTCTTCCTTCGTCGCCGGCGCCTCTTTGCTCACGTCCGCGGCGACGATAGCTTCCGACGATTCCGCATCTGTATTCTCCTCCGATTGTTTTTCGATCACTTTTTCCACGATGATTTCGTCTTTCGTTTGCGCCGTTGGTGTGTGTGCGCCAACGACATTGGCGTGTAATAACGAATGTTTATTTCCTCCTCCCGTCGTCGGCGTTTTTGGTTTGTTTGTTTGTCCCGATCCTCTTTCAAAGTTCGTTTTGGTCCCTTTCACCGGGAGCAAATCGCCTAGCCTTGCTTTCACATCCTTCTCTGGTTCGTCGTCTCCGTCTTGCAGCAAAGCTCTCCTTCGTAATCCTTCGTCGAGGACAGAAGAGGAGGTTGATTTTAACGCGCGCGTTTCTTCGACCGCGTCGACGACATGTACTAATCCTCCTACTCGTCTTCCCGACACCCCCAAAAATTGAACGACGACGAAAAAAACGACGTAAAAAAAGAAGACGTTCGTTAACACGAGCTTCGTCGTCAAAGTCGTCATCTCGATTGGCCTTCTTCGCTTTTGTTGTTGTTGCTGTTGTTGTTGTTGTTGTTTGGGCAATAGAAGAAGTCGTTTTGTTTGCTCTCTCTCTCTCTCGCTTCTTCTTCTCAAAGCAACAGAAAAGAAAGAAAGTGATGAGGAACTCTCGAAAATCACGGAGAGAGAGACCTCTCTTTTTTTTTAATTCTTTGTGTTTAGGGTTTTATAATCTCTAGAAAAAATTCAAAAAAAAGCAAAAAAAGAAGAAGAAGAAGAAGAAGAAGAGATGGTCTTCCAACTCAAAAGCGCAACTTTATTATACCAGAGAACGGTCGCGTGGTGGTGGTGTTATCGTCGTCGTCGTCGTCCACTCGGAGAGAGAAAGAGAGAAAGAAAGAGAGAGAGTCGCGATAAAAGCGAGAATTGCGCGCGAGGGTAATCTTTCAAAAAGGGAGCAGCGAAAAGAGGAACGATGACGAGCAGAAAAAAGGGACCTCGGAAAAGAACGCGCGATGGAGGAAACGTTCTGGAGATGTGGAAGAAGAAGGAGGAGAAGAGTAAAAAGCAGAGGTCGTCGTCGTGTGGTAAAGAAAACGACGAGGTGATTGTCTTGGACTCGGACGAGGAACGCTGCGCGGAAGACGCGGTGGCAGAAAGGCAGAGGAGGAAAAGTGCACCCGAAATAGTCTCTCTTTCGTCAGACGACGAAGAGGGAATAGAAGTCGAAGACGATCGAACGAACACCACCGACGACGACGTCGAGGAAGAGGAAGAGGAACGCGAGAAACTGGTACCACTCGAAGCCTCGTCGTCGGGGTCGGATATCGAATCTCCAGAAACGCTCAGAAGAAGAAAACCAGAGTATCGACAACAAGTGACATCGAACGAACGACGCGAACGCGAAGAACGACAACGCATAGAAAACGCGAAAGCGATGATGACGATGACGAACATCAACAACGCGAATAATTTGGGAGGGTCGATCGCGTGGTCTAGAGAAACTGGAAAAGGAAGGGCGACGGCGCCTCCGATGGTTGGTGTGGGTAACGGACAGTTTGTCAGAGGGGAGATGTTGGCGACCATCGCGAATGGCGGGCAAAGAGAAACGAGAAAGTTGGCACCCAATACTACTACGAATAACGAAAGGAGTGTGATTGAAAAAGAAGAACAACGGAATAAGAAAATGAAAAGAGCTGCAGCACCAGCGGCACAATCAATGTTAGACGTAGAGATAATAGATGATGAAGACGACGACGACGACATTCCGTCATTCGCTAGGCATAGAAGGCAAACGACGACAATTAGTATGAACGCGACAACAACGACAAATAAACACACAAATATGGACATGCTCGACGCGGCGAACTATTACATTTTTGGCAACGAGCGTTTTCGACCAAATCAAAGAGAAATATGCGAAGCCTGCGTGGCGAACGAGGATGTTTTCGTGTTGATGCCCACTGGCGGCGGGAAAACCTTGTGTTACGCGTTACCGGCGGTGTGTAGCGAAGGCGTGACGGTTGTTTTTTCACCTCTCGTGAGTTTAGTGCAAGACCAAGTGAAAAAGCTCATCTACGAGTTTGACATCCCATCTGTCGCGTTGCTTGGATCCTCCGGAGAGGCCGAGAGCAAAAACGTTTTTCGAGAGTTGTTTAAAAAACACCCGACGATTAAGTTACTGTACGTAACGCCGGAGAAATTCCAAGCGTCGGCGAAGTTGCGCGAAGCGTTTCAAAGCTTATTCGAGCAAGGTAAACTGGCGAGATTCGTGGTGGATGAAGCTCACTGCGTGTCATCCTGGGGCCACGACTTCCGTCCAGATTATAAAAAGCTGAGCGAATTGAAAGTACTCTTCCCGAGCGTCCCGTTGACCGCGTTAACCGCCACCGCGACGGACAAAGCCAGAGTCGACGTGTTGAAGATTTTGAAAATTACGAAAACAGCCAAGAAGTTTGTCTCTTCGTTCAACCGAGCAAACATCACATTCGAAGTCAAAGCGAAAGGTGAATTAGCCGACGACGAAAAGTTTGCCAAGTGGGTCGCGCAAACGTTCGGTAAAAACGATAACGGCATCGTCTATTGCCTCTCGAGAGACAACTGCGTGAAAATCGCCGAAGCTTTGAACAACGAAAAAGCGAAGAACCCACAAAACGCACCTTCCGCGGTTTCCTACCACGCTGGCATGACGGAAAAAGCTCGGCGAGAAGCGCAAGACGATTGGACTAAAGGCAAAGTGAGCGTGTGTGTCGCGACGATTGCATTTGGCATGGGTATCGACAAAGCGAACGTTCGATGGGTCGTTCACCACTCGCCACCGAAAACGTTGGAAGGTTTATACCAAGAAATCGGTCGCGCCGGTCGAGACGGTGAACACGCGCGAGGTATCTCGTTATACGCTCACAATGACTTGACACGCGTGGAGAGATTACTCAAAATGCCACAAAAAAGTAAAGGTGGGCAATCGAAAGCCGCTCGATTGGCAAAAGCGTTACCGTTGTTGGAAAAAGTCAAAGAATACATGGAAGACCGACACACGTGTCGAAGAGTCGCTTTGTTGTCCTACCTTGGCGAAACGTCGTTCACAGACAACGCGTGTAGGGGCACATGTGATAACTGTCGACGTCGTTTAATGCGTCGTCGAGGTGGTAGCGAAGCGAGTAAAGCGAGACACGAAGACGCGGTATTCGAGGAAGATCTCGCTTTCGAACGACCGAAAGGAAGAACGAAAAAGAAACGCGCAACAAAATACTCCGCGAAAACCAAGAAAGGGAAGACGAATCCAACGCAGCCGAAAGGCGGTGGCGGAGGAGGACGTGGGTTATTTCAATCCGCATCGTCCATGGTGCGAATGCCGAACGGAGGCACGTTTCGCACGCGCTCGTGAGAGTGCGACTTCTCGTAGTAAATACATTTGTATAATATTTTAAATCAAATATTATTTTTGCCACAAGTGACAAGCCTTTAGAAAAGATATCGCAGAAAAACGTCAAAGATAAAATTCGCGCGCGCGCGAAAGTATACGCACACAACTACTTTTAATGATAGCCACTCGCGCGCTCGCGCATCTCCGTTCCACGAACGTTGCCTCCACTTCTTCATCGTCATCGTGTTCTTCTCGATCGGAGGTCCGCGGTGCGAGAGGCCAACTTCTCCGCGCACACATGGCGAAAAAGCAATCTTGGACTGCTCGTGAAATCCAAACCCAAAACGAGAAACAAAAAGAAATCGAAAGCAGCGCAACTCCAATCGATAGCTCTAAAGTGTCCGTTCCGAAAGTCATGCAAGAGAAGGATTTCTGGGACGACGAGATCTTCGAGTCGGTTGGAAACACGGTTGGAAAGTGGGGTTTAATTATCGTCGTGGTGTTTGGGGCAATTTCTGGGATTATTGCGAGCAGGACTTACAACGACGGCGCGGTGCAGGTAGATTTTACGTCGTACGATTCGCCGGAAGAGGCGGTGGCGGCATCGGTGAGAGTTGCAGCAGCACCACAACCGGACGTCGTTGGAGAAGATGATGTCGTTAAAGAGGTGATTGTTGAGTAATACCAATATTACTATTAATAAATTTCTTATCATCGCGTTATGTTTTGAGATTGGTGCCTTTCTCCGCTTCGTAAGCCGTGTTTTCGCATGTTCCACGTTTCGTTTTTCATCTACCATTATTACTATCGTTGTGTTTTAACAACGAAAGTGCTTTCGTCAGTCGTGCTGCTGCGATTTTCAAGTCCGCGTTTTCAAGTCCGCCGCCGACTTCGTCCACGCATCTCCTCGCTAACTCGACTTCGGTGTCGGCCATTTTTCGGTAACTTCGTTCTTTTTGAACTGCAGATTCGAGGTTTCGGACGGATCTGGAGAGAGATTGTACCAACGAGTGAATGTGAGGAGTGTTGTATTTTTTCTTCGCGCATTCGATGTCGTTTACTTCTTTTTTGTTCTCATCTTCTTCCTCGTTTTCGTTCTCGCGCGCGACTGACTCTTGTTTCTGTTGCTCCACTTCTTTCGCGTCGTCCCCGCCATCCAAAGCGTCTTCTTCTTCTTCTTCTTCTTCGTTACCACTCTTGGCTATTTCGTTGCATGCCTCCGCGACTTTATCCATTTTCACCCAACAGTCTCTCATCGTCTCCCTCGCCTCTTTCGCTTTCCTCCTTTGCCTCTCTTCTTTTCGTTTCCACGTTGACTCTTTCCTCTTGCATTCTTCCAGCACCTTGCGAAGCATTTCGTTTTCCTCCTTCGTTTTTCGTAACTTACTCTCGCACTTCGTCAGAGTCTGTTCGCCTTCTGCGACCATCTCTCTCGTCAGTTCCAATCGTTCGTACAATCGATCGATCAGCGTTTTCTTTTCCACGAGTTCTCTCTCTCGTTTTCGCGTATTTTCGAGAATATTTTTTTCCAACGTCTCCACGGCGTCGTTGACGCGCGATTTCGAGAGCGTAAAGTGCGATTCCAGAGACGACGACGACGACGACGACGACGACGTCTTTTCCTTTTGCGAAGAAAACGAGGGGAGCGTCGTCGTCGCGTGGGGTGAGGTCATATTTTTTACACAACAACAACAACAACACGACACGTTTTTTTTTTGTTGTTGTTTGACCAAAACGTCTTCTTCTTCTTTCTTCTTTTTCTTTTTACGTTTCTCTTTTTTTCATTTTTTTCGTCGTTCGTTCGTTCTTTTTCTTTTTTTTTTCTTTGACGAAGAAATTCTTCAAAACAAAATTTTGTGTTCCTTCTCCTCTTTGTAAACCAACGAGAGAGGAGTTGTTGTTGTTGTTGTTGTTTAGTAGAAGAAGAAGAAGACAACAAAGCGAGGGGGTGGGGGGCAAAAAAAGCGACGATGTGGTTCCGCATCGTGGTGATGCTGGCGATGATCAAAGGGGACAACATCGAAGGGGCGTTAGCGAACGTGGGGTACGTGATGCTGTCGTCGAGTTTACACTCGGGATTTCAGTTGGTGCAAGGGAAAATCATGCTCCCGAAACTGGTGAAACTGGGGAAAGTACATCCAGAAGCGCTGCGACGAGCGAAATTTCCGATGAAACGAATGTTGTGGCATTTTTTTCTGGCGAGCTTTGTCGCGTACCTGTTAGTTCAGTCCGGGTCGAAACGATTGACGTGGTTTTTGCTCATCACGACCGGGGTGTTTCCTATTTTTCGTTGCTTCGCATTTCCGAAAATGTGGCCGATTCCCGCGTTTATGCTTTTAGTGATGTATTTCGTGTGGAGAAAAGAAGGCGTGCAAGAGTTATTCTTAGGTTTGCTCCTGTTTCAAGCCGTGCCGGTGATGCAAGAGACGATGATGTTTTATTTGAAACCATTGGTGGGAGGGAAGGCGGCGAGAGTCGGCGTTTTCGCGGTGTGGTTGACGGCGTTTGCGATTTGCGTGCCCATCGCAGGAACGTTTCTATGGGCTATGTTTGACTCGAAATCGTTCGATAGATTTGTCAGAAGAAGGAATAGAAAAACACATAAATGGTATTGGAGGAAGTTTGAGTGGTTTCAAGGCGTTTTGGGATTCGTGGACGATAGTGGCGAAAATCCGTTTCAAGTTTTAGGCGTTTCGCAAAGTGCGACGGCGGTGCAAATTCGTAAACGGTTTCGAGATTTAAGCGTGAAGTACCATCCAGATAAAACGGGGAACGATCCGGTGAAATCCGCGTACTTTGTAAAGTTGCAAAGGGCGATGGAAGCGATTACAAGTGGCACCGCGGATGGTAAAGTGAACGAAAACGCGTTGATGGAACGCGTCAGCGGAACCATTCATAGGTGCGCAGAGTTGACGCCAGTGGTTGGAATGTGGTTAGCTCTATCAATTTGGGGCACATTTGTTGAATTCATGCAAAACAGAGGTAAAAGGAAGAGCAGTAAAAAGAGTGGAAAGAAGAAGAAGAAGAACAAAAAGCAGAGTAAGAAGAAGAGTGACAATAAAGACGCGGAACAGGATGGCGATGGGAAGGCGAAAATAGAGAATAGTAACGGTGTCGAAGGCACGCAACCAAAGAAAGAAGAAGAGAGGGAAATGGAAAAAGAAGCGGTAGAAGACGATGAAGAAGGTGACTCGTCCTCCGACGAAGTAGACGAAGAGGATGAAGAGGAAGAGGAAAATTTGCCAAACGTTGGACCGTCCTTCGTCGGCGCGTCCGTGCTCAGCGACATCTACGGCGGCCAAAGACGTCGACCATCCGCCAAAGGCCGCACTTCAGCGGGTTTACGTGCGAGTGAACCGCGAACGGTCGGTGGGCGACGCATTCAAACGCCAATCGTCATGCCGCACCGAGCCGATAGTACAACAAACATCAACAAAACTACCGGCGACGACGGCGATACTCCTAGTAGTACTGCGAGGAGCAAAGAAGAGGATTAGAAAGTAGCATTGACCACCGAAAAGAAAATTTTAAAATAGAACCGATATGATTCCAGACGAAAGCACCTTTGTTTTTTGGATGACAAAAAACATCATCCTCCCTTCTTTTTTTTCTTTTTTTTTTTTTGTTCGACGACCTCCTGTTGTTGTTGTTTTTTCACGCGATGAAAAAGCAGTGCAAATAGTGCAAAAAAGGAAGATCTCGAAAAAGACGACGACAAAATGTCCTCCACGAACGA